>Ga0228699_1000185_pt1 | contig 57332 bp, 38 predicted proteins | sample McNCre217_Aug_MG_FD_178016 | JGI IMG/M metagenome (GOLD analysis project Ga0228699, IMG submission 178016) | Freshwater microbial communities from McNutts Creek, Athens, Georgia, United States - 2-17_Aug_MG | ecosystem: Environmental > Aquatic > Freshwater > Creek | place: USA: Georgia... | reverse complement strand
CGGGGCGACAAAGTTTCCTTGGAAGAAACGTACTCAACAACTCGTGTGTCTTGGCTGTGGTCTGCCCCGCGGCCTCAGTTGATGAACTGCTCCGAGCCCACAATCCCCAGCTTCGTCAAACCATTGCTCTGCGCACTCGCCATCACCCCAGCCACCGCCTCGTACTTCGCCTTCGCGTGCGAGCGAATGTGAATCTCTGGCTGCGGATTCATCGCCGCCGCCTCCTTCACCTTCACCTCCAGCTCCGCACGGCTGCCCACCGCCTTGCCGTTCCAGTTCACCACGCTGCTTGCATCCACATCCACCCTGATCACCACCGGGTCCGCCTTCTTGGGCGCGTTGCTGGGCAGCGGCATGTCCAGGTTCACCGAGTGCAGCTGCGCCGGGATCGTGATGATCAGCATGATCAAGAGCACCAGCATCACGTCAATCAGCGGCGTGGTGTTCATGTCCACCATCACCTCCGGCTCGTTGCTGCTGCTCGTTCCTACGTTCATTCCCATTTCTGGCTCCGTTCTTTGCGTCTGGCCCTGTGATCCAGCTCAGTTATCCAGCTCAGTTGCTCGGCTCGGTGATGAAACCCACCTTCACGATCCCCGCACGCTGCACCGAGTACATCACCCGGCCCACCGCCTCAAAGTCGCTCTTGCCGTCCCCACGGATCTGTACCTCCGGCTGCGGCTTCATGGCCGCAAACTTCTTCATCCGCTCGCTCAGGTCCGCCGTGTTCTTGATCGGCGTGTCGTACAGGTAAATCTTGCCCGCACGGTCCACCGAGATGATCACGTTCTCCGGCTTGGTCTCCCGCACCACGTTCTTCTCTTTGGGCAAGTCCACCTTGATCGATGTCGTCACCACCGGAATCGTGATCAGAAAGATGATCAAGAGCACCAGCATCACATCCACCAGCGGTGTGGTGTTGATCGTGCCAATGATCTCGTCATCGGCTTCGCCTACGTTCATGGCCATGTTGGCTTCTCCTGTGGCAGATCAGCGTGCGGCCAGCAGGGCTGTGCGCCCCGTGCTTGCCTCACCCCGACCCTGGGGATTTACTTTTTGCTGGAGGCCAGCAGCACCGAGTGCAGGTCCGAGCCAAAGGCGTTGATCTCTTCCATCGCCGCCTTGTTGCGACGCACCAGCCAGTTGTAGCCCAGCACCGCTGGCACCGCCACCGCCAGACCAATGGCCGTCATGATCAGCGCCTCGCCCACGGGGCCCGCCACCTTGTCGATCGAGGCTTGACCGGACATGCCGATCTTCACGAGCGCGTGGTAGATGCCCCACACGGTGCCGAACAGGCCCACGAAGGGGGCTGTGGAGCCCACAGTCGCCAGGAACGCCAGGCCGTCCTGCATGCGGCTTTGCACGTTGCCGATCGCGCGCTGGATGCTCATCGTCACCCAGTCGTTGAAGTCGATCGCGCCCAGCATGCCCGTGTGCTTGGAGGCGCCCTCCAGGCCCTTCTCGGCAATGAAGCGGAAGGCGCTGCCCTCGGCCAGGGTGTCTTTGCCCTGGGCCACTGTGCCCGCGCTCCAGAAGTTCTCTTGCGCCTCTTTGGCTTGCTTGTTGATCTTGCTCTGTTCAGCGAACTTGGTGAAGATCACGTACCACGAGCCCATGCTCATGATCACCAGGATCAGCAGCGTGGCCTTGGCCACAAAGTCGCCCTGGCTCCACAAGGCGCCCAGGCCGTAGGGGTTTTCTTCTTCTGCAGCAGCAGGCGCCGCAGCCGCGGGGGCAGCCACAGGCGCTGCGACTTCAGATGCCGCAGGCGCGGCCGCTGCTGCAGGTGCCGGTGCAGCCGCCGCAGGCGCAGCCTCTGCCGCCTTGGGTTTGGCCGCCAGCGCCGCATCTGCGCCCAGCAAGCTGGCCAGCAGGCCCGCACAAAGAACGATGGTTTTGATTTGCTTGATCATGATGAGGGACTCCTCTGGGGTTCTCTTGAATTCGATTGGTCTTGTTGGTGCTCTGGACAACGCTCTTGGCGTCACTCCAGTCGCCATGTGTATTTCATGCTGGCCCAAGCCTGCTCAGGCTTGCCGTCCACCGTCGCGGGCTTGAACTGGCACTTGGCCAATCCCGCACGCGCCGCTTCGTCCAGGCGCCGAAAGCCCGAGCTCTTGTCCACCTCGGCCTGAATCACCTTGCCGTCCACGCCTACCAGAAAGCGCAGGCTCACCGTGCCTTCTTCTTCCAGGCGGCGCGAGGCGCTGGGGTATTCGGGTTTTTCGCAATTGGCCGAGTTGACCACGGCGCCTACCCGCACGGGTGCGGCAGCCGCCACGGGTGCAGGGCTGGGTGGAGCCACCGGCTGGGGCGTGTTGGAGACCGCTGCAATCGCGTTGGCCGCAGGAGGGGCCGACACCGGCACGTCCACGGGCGGCACGTAAGCGGGCGGGGGCGGCAGGTTCTTCGGCGGAGGAGGAGGTGGCGGGGGCGGAATGTCGGGCTTTTGCTCTTCGAGCAACACCGCTTCCACTGGACCTTTGAGCTTTTTGACGAACGAGCGGGCCAGGCCCGAGTTGATCGCCCAAAACAGCAGCAGGTGCAGCACCACCACCAGCCCCAGACCCAGCAGGTGCTTGGTCGGCTTTCTTTGCCGGCTGGCGTAGTCTTGCATTGTTTGATTTCTCCTCTTGAATCGGCCCTGTAGGCCTTGGAGAATTGTAATTGGATTACAAGAAAATCAAAGAATAAAGAAAGAAAACTACATAAGGGAAATCCCGGGGTGCTTCCGGGGGGCGTCACTGGCTGTGGGAAATCGCGGGCCTGAGCGGCGAGGCGGTGCGAACACCCGGCACAGCCGGGGCTGTGGCGGTGCCGGTGCGTGCGGTGTCGGTACCTTTGCCCATCACGCGGCGCATTTCAAGGCCCACCACCAGGATGTCCACCAACAGCAAGTGCAGTACCCGGCTGACCATGGGCAGGTGGGTGGCCACGTGCTCGTTGTGTTCCGCCACCAGTGCGGCATCGGCGCGCTTGGCCAGCAAAGACTGGTTGGCGGTGATGGCCAGCACCTTCGCGCCGCGCTCGCTGACTTTTTGCTGCAACTCCAGCAATTCGGGCAGATTGCCGCCGCTGCTGATGAAGATGGCCAGCGACTCGTTGTCCATCACATCGGCGGTGAGTTGCTGCAGGTGCGGTGTGGTGTGGGCGCCGCAGGGCACGCCCAGGCGCAGCAGCTTCATCTGGGCGTCCTGCGCCACGGCGGCGTAATTGCCGACAGCAAAGATCTCGACCCGTTTGGCGTTGGCCAACAGGTCGATGGCTTTGTCGATCGATTCACGCTGCAACTCGTTGCGCAGTTGCAGCACCGCATTGGCGGTGTTGCCCAGTACCTTGGCGCCCAGCTCCAGCATCGAATCGTCGAGCGTGACCTGGGTGTGGGTGATGGGCACGGAAACGCTCAGGCCCGAGGCCAGGCGGAGTTTGAAATCGGACAGGCCCTTGCAGCCCACGGAGCGGCAGAAACGGATGACGGTGGGCTGACTCACTTCAGCGGCCAGCGCGATGTCGTGGATCGGGTCGTTCAACACCGAGCGCGGCTGGGCCAGCACCAGGTCGGCCACACGCTGCTCGGCAGGCGAGAGCTGGGGGCGCAGGCGTCGGATCTGCGAGAGGATCGCCGAGCCGGCCGAGTTCTGGAGCGTGCGCAGCTGCGCCTCCAGAATGGCCGAGACGCCGAGGAAAGTCGGGTTCTCGGCGGTGATCACATAGGTTGGTATGTGTTCGACGTACTGGCGAAAGCGGCCCTTGTCTTCAAAGCGCTTGCGGAAACCCGAGCGGTCAAAGAATTCGCCCAGGCGGGGCACAATGCTGCCGCCGATGTAGATGCCACCTAAAGCGCCCAGCGTGACGGCGAGGTTGCTGGCGGCGGTGCCGAGCATGTTGCAAAACACGTCGAGCGTGGCCAGGCAGTCCGCGTCCTGCATCTCCAGGGCGCGGCGTGTGATTTCGGGTGCACTCAACGCTTCGCCTGCCGAGGGCTTGGCCGATGTCAGCGCCTGGTGGATCAGCTCCAGACCCGAGCCCGACAGCAGGCGCTCGAAGGAGACGTGGTCAAACTGCTTCCAGGCGTATTCGAGCACCTGGATTTCGCGGGCATCACGGGGCGAAAAACTGGTGTGGCCGCCTTCCGAGCCCAGCGAGATCCAGCTGTCGCCGGCCGGAATCAGGCCCGACACGCCCAGACCTGTGCCCGAGCCGAGCAGGCCGATCACGCTGTTGCTGACCGGCTGGCCACCACCGACCTGACGTGCATCGCTGGCCCCGATCTTGGGCAGCGCCATGGCCAGCGCGGTGAAGTCGTTGACCACCACCAGCGTGTCCAGTCCCAGCGACTGGCGGGTCTCTTCGATCGAGAACTGCCAGTGGTAGTTGGTCATGCGCACCTGATCGCCTTCGACCGGGTTGGCCACCGCGATGGCCGCGTGCGCTACCTTGAGCGGTGTGACCGAGTCCAGGTAGGCGCGGATGGCCTGCTCCATGCTGGCGTGGTCTGCGCAGCGCAGCGAGGCCTGGTGCGTGAACTGGCCGCGCTCCAGTTCAATGGCAAAGCGGGCGTACAGGCCGCCGATGTCGGCGATCAGGCGAGGGGACTCAGGGGTGATCATGGCTGGCGGAGTGGTGATGTAAGGGCGGAGGCTGTAACTGAATTACGCAAGCCCTGGCCCGATTTGCAGGTGGCATGTAACCGGAATGAACCGGTCTGGCAGTGCGGAATGCAGGCAAAACATAGGACAATTTCAAGGCGCAGGATGATCCTTGCGTCATTCTAGGCTCAATACCCCTTTGGCTCTGTAGTATTGCTACCCCCTTCGGGGCACGCTGATTCACAAGGATTCCATGTTGATTTCGTCAGATCGCGGTCGCCCCCTGGGTCGCACGGCCACTTGTGGGGTGGCGCGGTGAGTGCGCCGCGTGCTTTCAAGGCCGCCGACATCCGCGCCCTGGTGCTGCCACTGTTCATTGAGCTGTCCTTGGGCATGCTGGTGGGCATGGTGGGGACCACACTGGCTTCGCGCATTTCGGACGCGGCCGGTGGTGGCTTTGCGCTGGCCAATCACCTGTTTGGCCTGTTGTTCATGATCTTTCGGCTGGTGGGTGCGGGCGTGAGCGTGGTCATCACGCAGAATTTGGGCGCCGGACACCGCCATGAAGCCGACCGCGTGGCCCGCGCTGCGCTGGCCTCGGGCACCTGGATGGGAGGTCTGGCGGCCTTGCTGGCTGCCGTGGGCGCCATGCCGTTGCTGAAGTTGCTCAACGCCCCGCCCGATGTGCTGGAGTTGGCTGCGCCGTTTTTGCAGTGTCTGGCACTGGCCTTGCTGCTGGACGCCTGGAACGCCTGCATGGCCGGGGTCATGCGGGCGCACCTGCGCAACCGCGACACGCTGCTGGTGATGGTGCTCATGCACCTCACGCACCTGGCGCTGGCCTGGCCGCTGATGCACGGCTGGGGCGCCTGGCCCGGTTGGGGCTTGCCCGGTTTCGCGCTGGCGGTCATCGTCAGCCGCATCGTGGGCATGGCGCTGCACTTGTGGCTGTGGCGCCTGCGCCTGGGCCTGTGCCCTGCATGGGTGGACTGGTGGCGTGTGCGCCGTGCGCAGCTCGTGCCTGTGCTGCACATCGGCTTGCCAGGCGCCGCAGAAAACCTGGCCTGGGAGCTGGCTTTCATGGTCAGCGTGGCCGCGGTCGGTGTGCTGGGCACGCAGGCGCTGGCCACGCAGACCTATGTGCTGCAGTTCAACATGTGGATCCTCATCAGCGGCGTGGCCATCGGCATCACCGTCGAGATGGTGGTGGGGCATCTCATCGGTGCGCGCCAGTTGCGGCAGGCGCACGACCTGGTGCGCAAGGCGCAAAAGATCGGTTTTGTCGTCACGCTGCTGGTGGCGTGCGCGATGGCGCTGGCGGGACCGTGGTTGCTGCGCCTGTTTTCGCAAGACCCGCATATCCTGCAGGAGGGCAGCCGACTGCTTTGGCTGTCCATCCTGCTGGAGACGGGGCGCACCTTCAACCTGATCGTGATCGCGGCGCTGCGCGCCACAGGCGACTCACGCTACCCCTTTTATGCCGGTGCCGGCTCCATGGCGGTGGTGCTGGCCGGGGGCAGCTGGCTGCTGGGCGTGCACTGGGGCTGGGGCTTGGCCGGGGTGTGGATCGCCTATGCGGCAGACGAGTGGATTCGGGGCCTCTTGATGTGGCGGCGCTGGTTGACCCAGGGCTGGGTGCCCCATGCACGAAAGACCCATGCCCGCATCAAGGCACAGACACCGGCAAGGTACTGAGGAGCGGCTCAGGCGCTGCGGGTCAGCAGCTCTTTCATGCGGGCCAACTTGGGCGTCACCACCGGGATGGTCAGCATGGTGCTGGCCACGGCCATCAACAGCAGGGCCGTGAAGGCTTCGTTGGTGATCATCTGCTTGTCGAGCAGCACGTTGACAAAAATGATCATGATCAGGGCCTTGGTCTGCAGCAACCAGCCAATGGCCGAGGCTTCGCCCGCAGGCCACTTCAGGATCTTGCCGGCCAGGTGAACGCCGGCCAGCTTGCCCGTGACCGAAGCCACCAGCAGCAAGGCGGCTGCCACAAACACGGCTTCGCCGCCCACCGCCCAGTTGGTGCGCAGGCCGGTGCTCAGGAAGAACACGGGCATCATCACCAGCAACACATGGTGGCGCAGCATGTCCAGGCGCTCCTGGTTGAACCAGTGCGCATCCATGATGGCCCCGGCCAGAAACGCGCCCACCATGTAATGCAGGCCAGACCAGTCGGCCCCGAAGGCACACAGGGCCAGCCAGATCAGCGATGCGAACCAGCGGTCACGCTCGGCCAGTGCGGTCATGAGCTTTCTGAACACCACGCTCAACACGGCAAACGCCAGCAAGAAGAAAACCTGCTTGCCCACCCGTGCCCAATCCATGAGGATCAGGGCCAGCACGCCCCAGATGGCGATGTCGTCCAGGCTGGCGTAGCGCAGGATGCGCTGGCCCAGCGGCTGACGCAGGATGTTCATCTTCTCCATGAGCAAAATCAGGATTGGCAAAGCCGTTACGGCGCAGGCCATGCCGATGCCCAACACGAATTGCCAGGTCAGGGCCTGGGGCCCGATCCAGCCCGGGTGCATGAGCATGAGCACCGCCGCACCACAGCCGAACAGCAGCGGCATGCCCAGCGCCAGACCTGCCGTGATGCTGCTCTCACGGCGGTGCGCCCAGGCCTTGCCCAGGTCCAGCTCGATGCCGGCGATGAACACAAACAGCATCACCGCCCACCAGGCGATGCCGTTGAGCGACTGCACCACAGTCGGGTTGAAAACGAAGCTGTAGTAATCCGGGAACAGGCGCCCCAGAATGCCCGGCCCCAGCAGGATGCCGGTGATGATCTGCACCACCACCAGCGGCGCGTAATGGTCGGTGCGCCCGACCCGCCAGATCAGGTAGGGCACGGTGAAGATGATCGTCATGGCGATCAGGAAGATTTCGGTGGTGTTCATTCGATCAACTCTTGCGGCGAGTGCGCATCATAGTGTTGCGTCATCGACCGCGCCTCAGGGTTGAAAAGAACCCAGTGCCAGAGTGCCTTCACGCATCGCCCCTGCGGCTTTGATGCGCCACTGCGACCAGGGCTGCCGTGGAAAGTGCAGGCTGGTCATGCTGGTCAGGCCCTGATCGGCAAACAGCTCGACCGAGCTGCGGTCAAAGAACAGGGAGACCTGTGCTTCCGGGGCGGTCGAGATTCTGGGGGCGGTGTGCCGCGCCGCAAAGTCGGCGTGGAAGTCGCTCAGGCCAGCTTGGGTGCGGTCGATCCAGTAGCTGCGGCTGGCCATGTCGTAGCCGATGTGCAGGGCATCGCCTGCGTCGTTGCTCAGGGTCAGCGTGAAGTCCTGCAGGCTGGGCGCGTTCAGCTCGATGGCAAAACGGCCATCGGTCTGGCGCAATCCGTCGTCCGACACGGGTTGGTCTGAGGCCAGCGATGCAACGGTCCTTGCTTGATTGGTCAGTCGCTGCAAGACTTCCTGCGCAGGACGTGCGCTCAGGTGCAACTGCTTGCCCACGCGCTGCAGGCTCAGCTCGCGCGGCAAGGTCATGGCGCTGCGCCAGGGCGAAGTGGGCAACTCCTTGGCGTAGGTCCAGTTGCTCATCCAGCCGATGAACATGGTGCGCGGTGCGGTGTTGTGCCAGGTCACACCAGCGTAGTTGTCGGGGCCGTGGTCCAGCCAGCGGGTATGTGTGTCATGCGGCGTGAAGTGGTGGCCGTCAAAGTCGCCCACAAAGTACTGCGTGGCCGAGCCGCCGTTGGGGCCACCGGGCACCAGGCTCACGATCAGCACCCAGTGCTGCTGGCCGTCGAGCGTGAGCGGGATCAGGTCCGGGCATTCCCACACGCTGCCATGCGCGCCGATGTCTTGACCGAATTGGCTTTGCAGCGTCCAGTCCTTGAGGTTGGGTGAGGTGTAGAAAGCGATGTGGTCCCCTGCCGCCAGGCTCATGACCCAGCGCGCCGTGGCCGCATGCCAGAACACTTTGGGGTCACGCAGGTCTTTCAGGCCCGGATTGGGCAGCACCGGATTGCCTGCGTATTTCTGCCAGGTCCGGCCTTCGTCGAGGCTGTAGGCCAGGCTTTGGTGCTGGTAATCGGTGCGTCCGGCTTTTTCGGCCTCGGCATCGTGGTGGGTGAAGATGATCACCCAGGGCGCCTGGCCTGGCGCACCCAGACCCGAGGTGTTCCGCGCATCGATCACCGCACTGCCAGAGAAGATCATGCCCAGGGCGTCAGGTGCCAATGCAATCGGCTGTTCCTGCCAGGTCATCAGATCCTGGCTGGTGGCGTGGCCCCAGTGCATGGGGCCCCAGGTCATGGCGTCAGGGTAGTGCTGGAAGAACAGGTGCCAGGTGCCGTTGTGGAACAGCAGACCGTTGGGGTCGTTCATCCATGCCTGTGCAGGCGTGAAGTGGTGGGCCGGGCGGTACTGTGGCGTGTGGGGTAATGCATCGAATGCGGCGGTGTGTGCGTGGGCACCCGATGTGGCATCCGAGCCGGTGAGCGAAAGCATGATCAACAACCTGACAAGTAAAGACATGAAGGGCGTGGGCTGAACGCTGTCAGCGCACCCGCTTATAGCGACTGTAGCCGCCGAGTTCGCGTTCGACCGGTTGCAGCACCATGACGCTTTGCGCGGGCACCGTGACGGTGAGCAGCCCCGGCCCCATGGTGGCGACGGGCGCACGCGCGTCGGTGCCCAGCAGGTCAACGAGTGGCGTGTCATCCATCAGTCCGGCATGGGCGATCATGATTTTTTCCATTACGGCGGTAGTGCCGGGGTTGGCAATCACCAGGCGCGTGTCCAGCGCACGGTCGGTGTGGCGCTCAAAGGCGAAGAGTTTTTCGGTCTCAATGCGGCGGTAGTCACCCACGCGCAGGGCGCGGTGCCCCTGGTGCAGGGCAATCAGGCGTTTCATCCAGACCATCTCGGGGTGGTCCTTGCGCACCCAGTCCCAGCGCATGGGGTTGCGGTTTTCAGGATCACCACCGCCGGTCATGCCTACTTCGCTGCCGTAATACACATTGGGTGAGCCGGGCAGGGTGAATTGCAAGGCCTGCACGAAGCGGCGCTGGCGTTCATCGGGCAGTTGCGTGGCAATGCGAGGGATGTCGTGGTTGTCGATCACGGTCCAGGACTTGAGCAGCGGCTCGATCCCCGCGTCCTGCACCAGTCGCTCGGTCATGCGCGTGGCAGTCTGGGGCAGGATGTCGCCCTGCGCCAGACCAAGCACGATGGTCCTGAGCGTGAAGTTCATCACCCCGTCCATGGCCCGCAGCCACTGGTCGGGGTAGTTGACGATCTCGCCCACGATCAGGGCGTCTTTCTTTTCCTTGTGCGCAGCGCGGGTCAGGTCGCGCAGGTAGGGCTGGCCCAGTTCGTAGGCGGTGTCCAGGCGCCAGCCGTCTGCGCCATCACGCAAGTAGCCGCGCACCACCGAATCGGGTGCTTCGTACAGGTACTGACGCACCAGAGGGTGCTCCAGGTTCAGCTCGGGCAGGTTCTGGTAACCGGTCCACACGCGCGCCCCGCCTTTGTACTGCGGGCCGATGGCAAACCAGTGGCGCCAGGGGCTGTCCGCTTTGGCCATGGCTTCTTTGAAGGGGGGGCTGTTGCGGCCCATGTGGTTGAACACGCCGTCGAGCACCACCTTCATGCCGCGCTGGTGTGCCTCGCGTGCGAACTGCCGGAAGTCTTCGCGCGTGCCGAACTCGGGCGAGATGGCCTTGAAGTCGAGCGCATCGTATTTGTGGTTGGTCCAGGCCAGGTGGATCGGGTTGAGGTAGACCGCTGTGGCACCCAGTTGCTGCACATGGTCCAGCCTGGCGCGGGCGCTTTGCAGGTCGCCGCCCCAAAACTCCAACTCCTGGCTGTTGAGCTTCTGGTCAGCCAGCTCGACGCCGGGACGGGGCACTTCGCCCCAGTCGCGCAGGACCTTGGGCGCGGGGTAGAGCTGCTTTTTGGCGGCCAGATGCGCCGAGGGGGCAAAGCGGTCGACCAGGATCTGGTAGACGATGGCGCCGTTGCGCCAGTCTTTTTCGCGAGCCTCATACACCGATGCCTTGGCCGCTGTTTGTGACCACACGGGCCATGTACTCAGCAAGGCAGTGAGCAGAGTCAGGCGTCGAATGAGGTTCATGATGTGGCTGAAAAGGAGTGAGTTCAGGCGGATCCGTCGGCCAGCCAGTAAGCCCGGGCTTCCCAGGCGGCCAAGGTGTCGGGTGCCATCTGCCATTCGTCAAAAGGCAAATTCCCGATCAGGGGCTCGGCCCCTTTCAGGTCGGGCAGGTCGGCCAGAGGCAGGCGCTGGAACTGGCCACAGAAGTTGCACAGCACCAAAAGGCGTCGCTGACCGTCGTCGCGCAGGTAGGCAAACAGATGGGGGTGCCTGGGCAGCAGCAACTCGTAGCGGCCATGGACCAGCAACGGGTGCTGCTTGCGCAAAGCGATCAGCCCGCGGTAATGGTGGAACACCGATTGCGGATCGGCCAGCGCCGCTTCGGCGTTGATGTGGGTGTGGTTCTCGTTGACGGCCAGCCAGGGCGTGCCGCTGGTGAAGCCGCCTTGCGCCAGGGCCGACCACTGCATGGGCGTGCGGGCGTTGTCGCGGCCTTTGGCGTGGATGCTGCGCATCACCCGCGCCGGGGACTGCCCGCGCGCTTGTGTGGCGATGCGGTACATGTTGCGGGTTTCGATGTCCTGGTAGTGGTCGATGGTCGGCCAGGTCACATTGCTCATGCCCAGTTCTTCGCCCTGGTAGACATAGGGTGTGCCCTGCATCAGGTGCAGGCAGGTGGCCAGCATCTTGGCCGAGCGTTCGCGGTAGGCCGGGCTGTCATCGCCAAAGCGCGAGACGATGCGCGGCTGGTCGTGGTTGTTCCAGTACAGGCTGTTCCAGCCCTGGCCGTGCAGGCCGCTTTGCCAGCGGCTCAGGCTGGCCTTGAGGTCGGTCAGTTGCAGGGCCTTGAGCGCCCATTTGCCTTTGCCGCTTTGGCTGTCGAGGTCCATGTGCTCGAACTGGAACACCATGTCGAGCGCCCCGGTCTCGGGGTGCGTGATGTCACGCGCTTCCTGCACGGTGGCGCAGGGCGCTTCGCCCACGGTGATGCTGTCGTAATGGTCCAGCACTTCGCGGCGCATCTCGCGCATGTATTCCATGAAACGCGGGCCGTGCTTGACCATTTCGAAGGCAGGTTGCAGGAACCCGTCCTGCACCGCGGGCGCATCGGGCAGGGTGCCGTCGTTCAGCCAGGGCTTGGAGATCAGGTTGATCACATCCATGCGAAAGCCGCGCACGCCTTTCTGGAACCAGAAGTGCATCAGGTCGTAGACCTCGGCGCGCACCTTGGGGTTCTCCCAGTTCAGGTCGGGTTGCTTGGGCGAGAACATGTGCAGGTAATACTCGCCCGTGGCCTCGTTCCAGCCCCAGGCCGGACCACTGAAGGCCGACTCCCAGTTGGTGGGCTCGCGGCCGTCCACGGGCTCCTGCCAGATGTAGTAGTCGTGGTAGGGGTTGTCACGCGAAGAGCGTGCCTGGCGGAACCATTCGTGCTCGTCCGAAGTGTGGTTGACCACCAGGTCCATCATGAGCGCGATGCCGCGCTCACTCATGCCCGCGAGCATGGCGTCAAAGTCGGCCATGGTGCCGAACTCGCCCATGATGGCGCGGTAGTCGCTTATGTCGTAGCCGTTGTCGTCGTTGGGCGACTGGTAGACCGGTGACAGCCAGACCACGTCCACGCCCAGCGTTTTCAGGTGATCCAGCTTGCTCGTGATGCCGGGGATATCGCCGATGCCGTCACCATTGCTGTCGCAAAAGCTGCGCGGGTAGATCTGGTAGACGGTGCTGCTTTTCCACCAGCGGGGGTCAGATGAAGACATGGACAACAGGCACTTACTCGGGCAATTCCACGGTACGGTGGCAGGCAATGCCCTGGCTGTCGAAGAGGTGCAGCTGATCGGGTATGAGGCGCAGCGTCAGCGCCGAGCCTGCGGCGAGCGAGGCGCTGCCTTCGACCTTGACGGTGGCGATCGGCTGGCCCGGAATCTGCACGTAGAGCAGCGATGAATCGCCCAGACGCTCGATGTGCTGCAGGCTGGCAGCCACGCCTGTGCCCGCACCTTCACTGCCCAAGGGGATGTGCTCGGGACGGATGCCCACCTGCACCGATTCGCCAGCTTTCAGGTGACGCGCATCGACGGACACGCTGATCGTCTGGCCACCCACATCCACGCTGGCGTGGCTGACGTCGGCACTCAGCAAACTGCCTTTGAGCAGGTTCATCTTGGGCGAGCCAATGAACTCGGCCACGAACAGGCTGGCCGGGCGGTGGTACAGGTTCATGGGCGTGCCGACCTGGGCCACGCTGCCGCGCTCCTGGATGAGGGCGCCCGTGTGCAGCAGCACGATCTTGTTGGCCAGGGTCATGGCCTCGACCTGGTCGTGTGTCACGTAGATCATGCTGGCCGAACCCATGTCCTTGTGCAGCTTGGCGATTTCCAGGCGGGTCTGCACGCGCAGGGCCGCGTCCAGGTTGGACAGCGGCTCGTCGAACAAAAATACCTTGGGTTGCTTGACGATGGCGCGACCAATGGCCACACGCTGGCGCTGCCCGCCCGAGAGGGCCTTGGGCAGGCGGTCCAGCAGCGGGGTCAGCTGCAGGATTTCAGCGGCTTCCTTCACCTTGCGGTCGATCTCGGCCTTGTCCGAGCCCAGCACGCGCAGGCCAAAAGCCATGTTCTCGCCTACGGTCATGTGCGGGTAGAGCGCGTAGCTCTGGAACACCATGGCCACGCCGCGCTGGGCAGGGGGCAGGTCGTTCACACGCTGGTCACCGATCAGCAGGTCACCCGAGCTGATGTCTTCCAGGCCGGCCACCATGCGCAGCAGGGTGGATTTTCCGCAGCCCGAGGGGCCGACAAACACGCAGAACTCGCCATGCTCGATGGTCAGGTTGGCGTTGTGGATGGTCATCGGCAAATGCGGTGCGTAGCGTTTGCAGATGTTCTTGAATTCGATGCGGGACATGGGATTTCTCCAGCGCGGTGTGTGTTTCGGTGGGGCCGGTTCAGGCCAGTTTCACGATCAGGCCGCCAAACGGCGCAAACGACAGGGTGTGGTCCTTGACGCTGCCACCGGTGAGGCCCGGCAGGTCCAGCACCTGCGCAGGCTGCAAGTCGGCGGGCAGGGCCAGCGTGGCCGTCTGCTCACTGAAATTGAAGGCACACAGCACACGCTGGTCTTCGTGCTCGCGCACAAAAGCCATCACCTGTGGGTGCACCGGCAGCAGGGTCTGCTTACCGTGAATGAGCGCAGGTTGCTGACGGCGCCATTGCAGCAGCTGGCGGTAGAAGTTCAGGTGTGAATTCGCGTCGCGTTCTTGCACATCGGCGGCCAGCGGCCGGTAGGCCTCGGTGTAGGGCAGCCAGGCTTTGGTTTTGCCGTCGCCAAAGCCGATGTCGGCTGATTGGCTCACCCAGGGCATGGGGGTGCGGCAGCCGTCGCGGCCCTTGTATTCGGGCCACATGGCGATGCCGGGCGGGTCCTGCAGGTCCTCAAAGGCGATGTCGGCCTCGGGCAGGCCGAGCTCGTCACCCTGGTACAGGCAGGGCGAGCCGCGCAGGCACATCTGGAAAGCAGCCGCCAGGCGCAGCTTTTGCAGGTTGCGCTCAGGGCCACCCCAGCGCGAGCCCACCCGCTCCACGTCGTGGTTGGCCAGTGCCCAGGACGGCCAGCCGCCCTGGCTTTTGTCGGCGAATTTCTGCATCAGGCCGTGCAGGTAGGGCGCGCTCGAATCCTTGCCCAGAAGGTCAAAGCTGTAGGCCATGTGCAGCTTGTCACCGTCGCTGGTGTAGGCGGCCATGGTGGCGATGCTGTCGTCGGTGCCGATCTCGCCGACCATGGTGGTGTTGGGGTACTGGTCGACCAGGGCGCGCAGCTTCTTGAAGAACTCCAGATTCTCAGGCCGCTCCTTGTCGTACACATGCCACTGCCAGCCATAGGGGTTGACGTCCGAGACGGTGTTGTCGCCTTCCTTGGCGCCACCGCGCCCCGGGTTGTTGCGCAGTTCCTTGTCGTGGAAGTAGAACGGCGCGGTGTCCAGACGGTAGCCGTCCACGCCCAGCTCCAGCCAGAACTTGACGGTGCCCAGAATGGCGTCGACCACTTCAGGGTTGTGGAAGTTCAGGTCCGGCTGGCTGGCCAGGAAGTTGTGCAGGTAGTACTGCTTGCGCCGGGTGTCCCATTGCCAGGAGCTGCCACCGAACACGCTCAGCCAGTTGTTGGGCGGGTTGCCGTCGTCCTTGGCATCGGCCCACACATACCAGTCGGCCTTGGGGTTGGTTCTGGAGGAGCGGCTTTCCACAAACCAGGGGTGCTGGTCCGAGGTGTGCGAGAGCACCTGGTCGATCATGACCTTCAGGCCCTTGGCGTGCGCGGTCTGCACCAGGGTGCGGAAATCATCGAGCGTGCCGAACAGTGGATCGACGTCGCAGTAGTCGCTGACGTCATAGCCGAAATCCTTCATCGGGCTTTTGAAGAAAGGCGAGAGCCAGATCGCGTCCACGCCCAGGCTGGCCACGTAGTCCAGCCTGGCGGTGATGCCCGGCAGATCGCCCACGCCGTCGCTGTTGCTGTCGGCAAACGAGCGGGGGTAGATTTGGTAGATGACGCCGCCGCGCCACCAGTTGTTGTTCGGTGCTTTGCTCATGGTGTTCGGGATGGAAAAATTTTCAGCCTTTGACCGCGCCCGCCGTCAGGCCCGACACGATGCGTTTCTGGAAGAAGAACACCAGCAGCAGCAGCGGCACGGTGACGATCACCGAGCCGGCCATGATGGTGCCCCAGGGGATTTCAAACGCCGTGGCACCCGCGATCAGCGAGATGGCCACGGGCACGGTGCGCTCGGTGTCGCTGACCACAAAGGTCAGCGCGAACATGAATTCGTTCCAGGCGCCGATGAAGGCGAGCAGCCCGGTGGACACCAGCGCTGGCCACAGGAGCGGCATGAATACCTGGAAGATGATGCGCAGCGGACCACAGCCGTCCATGATGGCGGCTTCTTCGAGTTCGCCGGGCAACTCGCGCATGAAGGTGGTGAGGATCCACACCGTGAAGGGCAGTGTGAAGATGGTGTAGGGCAGCACCAGGCCCAGGGCCTTGTTGTACAGGCCCAGCGACTGGATCAGCTCGAACATGCCCGAGAGCACCGCCACCTGCGGGAACATCGACACGCCCAGGATGCAGACCAGCAGCAGGCCCTTGCCCTTGAAGCGGATGCGGCCGAGCGCATACGCGGCGGTCACGCCCATCAGCATGGCAAAGCCCACGGTAAGCACGGCCACCAGGATCGAGTTGACCAGGCTTTTGCCGAAGGGCTGTACGCCTTCAAACAGCGCCACATAGTTGCGCAGGTCGGCGTTGCTCGGGATCAGCTGTGTGCCAAACAATGCAGTGCCGGTCTTGAGCGAGGTCGAGATGGCGTAGATGAATGGATAAACCGACAGCACCACCACGATGGCAGAGATCAGGTACAGCAGGCCTGTGGCCAGGGGTGAGCGTGCGTTCATTTGGCGTCCTCCGCAAGTTTCACGCGGGCCAGGCGCAGGAAGATGATGGCGGTCAGCATGATGATGAGGAACAGCGAGGTCGATGCGGCCGAGCCAAAACCCATGTTGCCGTACTCCACCATCTCGCGGCGCACAAAGCCCGACATGCTGATGGTGGTGCTGCCGTTGGCCGTGAGGACATAGATCAGATCGAACACGCGCAGCGAGTCGAGCAGGCGGAAGATGATCGCCACCATCAGCGGCTGGCGGATCAGTGGCAGCGTGATGCGCCAGAACACGCGCAGCGGGTGCACACCGTCCACCCGAGCGGCTTCGTAGCAGTCCTTGGGCACGGTCTGCAGCGCGGCCAGGATCAGGAGCGCCATGAAGGGAGTTGTCTTCCACACGTCCACCAGCACCACGGTCCACAGCGCGTAAGAAGGCTCGGCCGTCCAGGCGATCTTGTGGGTGATGAGCCCGGCGCTCACCAGCAGGTTGTTGATGACGCCAAACTGGTCGTTGAGCATCCAGCCCCACATCTTGGCCGACACGATGGTCGGAATGGCCCAGGGCACCAGCACGGCGGTGCGCACCAGGGCGCGGCCTTTGAACTCCTGGTTAAGCAGCAGCGCCAGACCCAGGCCAGTCAGGGTTTCCAGAACGACAGACACCACGGCGAAGCTGAAGGTGTTGCGGATTGACACGCCCCAGTCCCCGGCCCAGAAGCCTTCTTCGTCGTTGGGGTTGAAGAACAGGCCGTATTCACCAAAGTAGTTTTCCCAGCCCACCCATTGGCTGGCGGCGATGTCGTTGATGTTGGTGTCAGTGAAACTGAACCAAATGGAGCGGGCCAGTGGCCAGACCGCCACGATCAGCATCAGCACGATCATGGGGGTGAGGAACAGCCAGGCGGTGCGGGTTCTGGAATTCATGGTGGCTTACCAGTGTTTGCGGCGGATTTGCTTGAGGCGGGATTCGAGCTTCTTGACAGCTTCTTCACCCGTGGTGCGTTTGGACATGACCTCGTGCGCCGCGTTGTAAAAACTCTGGCTCACAGGTGGGTATTTCAGGCCCGTGGCCGTAGTGGGACGGGCCACGCTGTTGGCAAAGACATCGGCCAGGCTCGACATGAAGTCGTTGGCCGCGATGATGTCCTTGTCCTTGTAGAGCGCGGGCAGTGTGGGGTTGAACGAGCCGCCGATGGCACGGGTCTTTTGCACCTGGGCGCTGGTCATGTACATCACCAGGTCGGCGGCAATCTCGGCGTTCTTGCTGTACCTGGACACGCCCAGGTGCCAGCCGCCCAGGGTGGCTGCGCTGGGTGTGCCGGGCAGTTTGGCTATGCCCACCTTGCCCTTGACCAGGCTGTCATCCTTTTGCAGCAAGGCCCAGGCGTAAGGCCAGTTGCGCATGAACAGGGCGTTGGCGTTCTGGAACACGCCTCGGCCTTCTTCTTCCTCGTAGTTGAGCACGCCCACGGGTGAGATGGTGCCGATCCAGCTGGCGGCACGGTTGAGGGCTTGTGCGGCCTGAGCGTTGTTGATGGTGATCTGCCCTTCGGCGTTGACGACGGTGCCGCCGCCGCTGCCGCTGACCCATTCGAGTGCATTGCAGGTCAAACCTTCGTAGGCCTTGCCCTGGAACACATAGCCGTGGAAGTCGTTGTCCCCCCTGGCCCGCTCGCCGGCTTGCACTTTGGCAGCGGTGGTGGTGAGTTCTTCCCAGGTGGAGGGCACGGGTAGCTTGTACTTGGACAGCAGGTCCTTGCGGTAGTAGAGCAGGCCAGCGTCGGTGTACCAGGGCATGGCCAGCAGGCGACCGCCCACGGTGTTGTTGGCGACGATGGCCGGGAAATGCTGATCTTCCAGACCTTTGCTGAAGGGCTTGAGGTCCTGCAGATGGTCTTTGAGGATGCCGGGCCAAGCGGTGTCGATCTGCAGCACGTCGATGTCACCCGACTTGGCGGCGAACAGCTGGCGGTAGAGCGCGAGTTTTTCGGTCGGGCTGGTGGGCGGCGAGAAGTTCTTGATGGTGTGCCCGGTTTTGGCCGCCCAGGCGTTGGCGTGCTTGAGGCAGAACTCCACATCGCTGCCGCTCGGGCCACAGGTGATGGTGATCTCCACCGCCTGCGCAGCTGTGCTCAGGCCGAAGGCCAAGCCCATGGCCAGCATCCAGCGGCTCAGGGTCGGGCAGGTGTTTTTCATTGAGGTCATTTTTGCGGATCCGTGGGCGTTGTGCCAGACGCGCCGGCAGTCAGAACATAAACCAGGGCGGTGCGGGCAGGCACCTCAAAGCGCCCGCTGGCTGCGTCATGGCGGGCCGACTGGACGGGCCGCGTGTCGGCTGCGGCCGGGTCCAGGTGGACAGGGTGCAGCTGGTACGCCTTGCCTTGCAGCGTGCGGTCGGCCACGGTGTGGCTGCGGGTGTCGACGTTGACCAGCAGCACCATCTCGTCAAAGTTGGCGCCCGCCAGGCCTTTGCCGTTCAGGTGAGCGGCGATCACGGCTGGGTTCTGGGTGGGGCCGACATTGAAGAAGCGCAGGCGCTGGTGGATGTCGGCCGCCGTGGGCAGGCGCAGCAGCGTGCTGCTGGTGCGGATTTTCAGCAGGTCACGGAAGGCATCACGTGCAAATGCAATGTCGGCGGGTGCCGGTTGCAGTGCCGGGTCCTGCAGCAGCTCGCGCATCAGCGGGTACAGGTGCCCGTTGTCTTGCTGCGGTGGCAAGCCCGTGCCGAAGTGGTTGGTCTGGTATGTCCAGTCCAGGCGGTTGAACCAGTCGCCCGAGTCGTAGCTGTTGCCGTCGAGTGACTTGGAACGCAGGATGTCCTGCCCGGCATGGAAGTACGCCACGCCCTGGCTGAACGCCACCAGGGCCGCACCCAGCACCTGCACACGGGCGCGCTCTGTCGCGCTGGTGGCGCGGGGCAGTTTGAAGGCCAGGCTGTCCCAGAGCGTCATGTTGTCGTGGTTTTCGGTGTAGTTCACCACTTCGCCCGGTTCTTGCGTGTAACCCGTGGGCTGATGGCCGTAGGGGATGTCCTGCAGGGCGCGTTGCTCCCCCGTGGCGGTGGTCAGGGCGTAGTGACGCAACGAGCCAGCCAGGCCGGCGCGGATCTGGTCGGCCACTTTCATCAGGTCTTGCGGGGTTTGCCCCGCGCGGGCCTGTGCATTGGGTTGCAGCACCAGACCACTGATGTAGCCCTGGTCGGCCTGGATGCGTTCGGGCGTGTCGCTGGCGCTGCCGCCGCGCACGGCATCACGCAGCCGGTCATTGAAGGTGCCGATGCCTGTGCCGTTCAGTGAGAGCTGGGAGGCCTGGACAAAACGCGCGCCATCGGCCACTTCGCCAAAGTTCCAGCCTTCACCGATGAAGTCAATGCGGCGTCCCAGGGCTTTGTCGAGCCGCTTTTGCATGCGCACCATGGCCGAGCGCGGTTGATGCCCCATCAGGTCAAAGCGGAAGGAGTCCATTTTGTAGTGGCGCGCCCAGAGCAGCACCGAGTCGGACATGAGCTTGTCCATCATCACATGCTCGGTGGCGGTGTTGTCGCAGCAGGTGGAGCGCTCGACCGCGCCCTGGTCATTGAGCCGCTGGTAGTAGCCAGGCACGATGCGGTCGAGCACCGATTGCGCATGCTGGCCCGAGGCCGAGGTGTGGTTGTAGACCATGTCCATGCCCACGCGCAGACCGGCCCGGTGCAGGGCCTGCACCATCTGGCGCAACTCGACCACGCGGCGCGTGCCGTCCTGTGCATCGCTGGCATAACTGCCCTCAGGGGTATTGAAATGGAAAGGGTCGTAGCCCCAATTGAAACAGTCCTGTGCGGCCACGGCCTTCACAGCGGCTTGCTGGCTTTCGCTGTTGGCGGGGCCGTTCGGGCGTGGCGTAAGACAAGCGGTTTCGGGCACGCTGGCCAGGTCAAACACGGGCAGCAAATGCACATCGGTCAGGCCTGCGCGGGCCAGGGCCTTGAGGTGCTGCATGCCACGCGACTGGCCGTGGGTGAAGGCCAGGTACTTGCCGCGGTCGGCCGCGGGGACCGATTCGTCGCTGATCGAAAAGTCCCGCACATGCAGTTCGTAGATCACCATGTCGGTGGACTGGCGGACGGTGGCTGGGGGTGTGTCGCTCATCCAGCCTGTGGGCTGCAAGGCTGGATCGTTCAGGTCCAGGATCTGGTTGCGCCGCGAATCGGCACTCAGACTGACCGAGTAAGGGTCGGTCACCAGGTTGCGCACCCGGCCCACACCGGGCACATGCACAGTGACAGCAAAACGGTAGTAGGCACCCGTGGCGCTGGCGGGCAGCTTGGCTGACCAGACGCCGCTGGTGGCGTCCCGTTGCAAGCTGTGCAGCTGACTGGCGGGCGCAGTGGCGTTGGGGTACAGGCACAACTGCACTTGTTGCGCGGTGGGAGCCCACAGGGACAGGCGCACCCCCTTGCCCTGAAATTGCGGTCCCAAGCTCAGTTTGTGCGCCGCGGGTGCAAAGAGTGCGTCCAGTGCGCCTGCCATTTGCAAGCGCGTGGCGGCCACCACGCGGCCTTGCGGGTCTTCCTCGACCAGCAAGGTTTGTTGTTCGTGTAACTCCCGCAGTGTGGCCGCAGGCACATCCGGCATCTGCAACAACAGCCCGGGCTTGACGAAGGCAAAGCGTTGGCGGACAGCAGAGGAAGCGGTCCCTGTGACGGTGCTCAGTGGCCAGCGCTGCTCTACCCCCTCGGCGGGACGTCCGGCCTGTACCTGCAGCCGACTTTGCCGGGACGCCAGCAGGCTGAACGAGTGGCCACTGACACGACCGGTTTGTCCGGACCATTGCAGCAACGCGCCATCGAGCCAGTGTGCTTGCGCTGCATGCATCTGTGCATTGGCCTGCAGGACAGCGGCGTGTTCCGGGCTGTTGCAAATGTCAGAAGCGCCGGTGGCGTCTTGCATGGGCTGCGCCCACAGGCCTGCGCTGGGCGTGAGCAGGCATGCACCCGCCCACACCGAGGTGAGCCAGCGCAAGGCCGAACGCTTCAGACAAGAGGACATGCAGAAATGGGTTGGGGGCAATGACAACCCGAATTATCGTAATAAAACTACAGAAAATCCCGTTTTTCAAAGTTCATATAGGGTAAACACTGAGTCTTTAAGGTGTTGCACCGGAGAAAATATGTAACTTTCCTACATTGCAGGTCGCTGAATCCTCTGTCCCAATATGAATATGCTTGCGCGTCTGTCATGGCTTTCCAGGCGGCTTGGCTGCTCAGTGGGGTGTGCTCTGGCCCTGGCGGCCTGTGGTGGTGGCGGATCAGCGCCAAGCGGCACGGTGATGCCGGAGCCGGGCGTGGGCAGCAGCCTGGCCGTGCCCGATCTGGGGGCTGTGCTGGCCCAGGGGGCGGCCAGTCCCTTGTCCGGGGGCTGGATGCGCGGTGCCTTCATGCAAATCTATGTGCGCGGCTACAAGGACAGCGACGGTGACGGCAAAGGCGACTTGAAGGGCCTGATCTCCCAGCTGGATTACCTGCAGGACCTGGGCGTCCAGGGCCTGTGGCTGATGCCTGTGACCCAGAGCGAAGACCGTGACCACGGCTATGCGGTCAAAAATTACCGCAGCATCGAGGCCGATTACGGCAGTCTCACCGACATGGCGCAGTTGCTGACGCAAGCTCACCAGCGTGGCATGGGGGTGATCCTGGATTACGTGATCAACCACAGCAGCAGCCAGCATCCCTTGTTCTTGAATGCGGCATCGGCCCGGTTGAATCCGCAGCGCAACTATTTTGTCTGGCAGGACACGGCACCTGCAGGCTGGGGTGTCTGGGGGCAGAACCCCTGGTACAGCAGCGGCAATGGCTATTACTACGCCCCTTTTTGGTCGGGCATGCCCGACTTCAACTGGAAGAACGACCAGGTCAAGTCATTTCATCATGACAACCTGCGCTACTGGTTGAACCAGGGCGTGGACGGCTTCCGGTTCGATGCGGTGGGCAATTTGGTCGAGAACGGTCCCACGGCCTGGGAGAGTCAGCCCGAGAACCACACGATCATGGGACAGGTCCAGGACCTGCTCAAAAGCTATGACCGGCGTTACATGGTGTGCGAATCACCCGCAGCGCCTCAGGCCTTTGCTGCCGCATCGTCCTGCGGCGGCGCATTGGCCTTTGACCTCAAGGACCTGATCCTGCGTGCGGCGCGAGGCGACACCACGGCGATTGCAGCCGTCAGCCAGTACTTCCGCACAGCACCAGCGGGCATGGCCACGTTCCTCGCCAACCACGACAGTTTTGCCGGCGACCGGGTCTGGAACCAGCTTTCAGGCAACGTGGCCCAGTACAAAATGGCGGCCGCCACTTACCTGCTGCTGCCGGGCACGCCCTTCATTTACTACGGCGAGGAAATCGGCATGGCCAATGGCGCAGGACTCACCGGGGACTGGGCCTTGCGCACCCCCATGAGCTGGACCGCGCAAGCTGCGGGTTTCACCTCTGGGGTCCCGTTCAGAGCCTTGTCGGCCAACATCGCATCGAACCATGTGCAGGCGCAACGCGGTGTCGATGGCAGTCTGCACAGTTTCTACAAAACCATGATCGGCCTGCGCAAGCGTCTGCCTTCCCTGGCGCAGGGCGACTACAGCGGTGCATGGGCGCAAGGCCAAGCCATGGGCTTTCAGCGCAGCCTGGGTTCGGAGCGAACGATGGTGCTCTACAACTATGGCCTGAATCCACAGCCGGTCAGTCTGAGCGGGCTGGCGGCGTCCTCCAGTTGGGCCGCTGAGTACCCGGCTTCCACGGATGTGCAGGTCGGCTCCAATGGCACGCTCGCCTTGACGCTGCCCCCGCAATCGGTCACGGTGTACCGGCAACGCCCCTGACGACAGCAAAGCATGAACACGTCATCATTTTTTGTCCGCAATGCCTGTACGGCCCTGTTGCTGACCCTGTGCAGCGCCTTGCAGGCGCAAGCCCCCCTGGACCTCAGTCCTGTGCCCGCCCAAGTGGCGCCGAGTCCCTTGCCCGAGGGCTGGCAGCATGGCGCTTTCATGGAAATCTTTGTGCGCAGCTGGCGCGACAGCGATGGCGACGGGATTGGCGACCTCAAGGGCCTGACACAGTCCCTTGACCATCTGCAAAAGCTGGGCATCCGTGGCCTCTGGCTGATGCCCATCACCCGCAGTGCCGACGGCGACCACGGTTACGCCACCGCCGATTACCGCAGCATCGAGCCGGCCTACGGCACGCTGGCCGATTTCGATGAACTGATCCGCGAGGCCCATGCCCGCGGCATCGGGGTGATCATGGACTATGTGGTCAACCACAGCGCAGATACCCACCCTGCTTTTGTGCAGAGTGTGCGCGAACCCCAAGGGCCCTACCGTGCTTGGTACGAGTGGCGGCAGGAACACCCCCAAGGCTGGGACATCTGGGGGCGCGACCCGTGGATTCGCACACCCGCAGGCAGTTACCTCGCCACCTTTGGCGCGCCCATGCCCGACTTCAATCTGCGTCACCCGCAAGTTGTGGCCTACCACCAGGACAGCCTGCGCTTTTGGCTCAACCGGGGGCTGAATGGCATGCGGCTGGACGCCGTGCCACACCTGATCGAGAACAACGCCAAGGACTGGAACGACCAGCCCGAGAGCCGAAAGTTGACGGGTGAGTTGACGCGACTGATCAAGTCCTACCCGGGCCGCTATGTGGTGTGCGAAGCGACGGCACAACCCCGTGCCTATGCCAGTCCGGAAGTCTGTGGCGGCTCTTTCGCCTTTGGGCTGGAGAGCAGGATCGTCCCGGCCGCGAAAGGTAACGTCCAGGCCATCCAGGACGTGGCGCAGTACTTTGTGACGGCACCGCACACCCTGGCCACCTTCGTGTCCAACCACGACCAGTTTGCCGGGCAACGGCTGTGGGACCAGGTCGGTGGCAATGAGGTGCAATACAAACTGGCCGCTGCCACTTACCTCTTGCTGCCGGGCACGCCCTTCATTTATTACGGCGAGGACATCGGCATGGCCGGTGCCCAAGGGCTGAGTGACGACCCGAAAATCCGTGGACCGCTGAGCTGGTCGCCCGACCCGAACAACGGCGGTTTCACCACGGGCCAAGCTTACCGTGCGTTGGCCAGCAATCTGCGCTCGCACCATGTGCAGGGGCAGGTCCAAAGCGCCCATTCCATCTGGGCTTTTTACAAGGACCTGCTGGCGCTGCGCAACAGCCGGGCGTCGATTGCACGCGGTACATACGAGTTTGCACAGGCGCAAGGGCAACTCATGGCCTACCAGCGTCGCATGGGGCGCGAGCACAGCCTGGTGGTCATCAACTACGACCAGCAAGCGGCCACGCTCACCCTGGATGGGCTGACCGCCGATGCTGAACTGCGGCCTTTGTACCCTGCAGGCGGCGTACAGCGACTGAACGCTGGCCAACTCACCGTGCCTGCCCAGTTGGTGCAGGTCTTTGCCTTGGAGAAATGACTGTGTGGTTTGAACGAGTGGGACTGGCAGTCCTGATGGTGGAGGTCTGCTTGTCAAGCGCTTTGGCGCAAACGGCCGTGCCCGACAATCTGGCGCAAGGCACCAACGCCACCTGCAGCGCAGCGCCTGTGGGCACGAAGCCGATTTACCTGCGTGGCAGCATGAACGGCTGGACCGCGCAAGACGATTTCGAGTTCGTCTGGGACTGCGATGCCTACTACCTCAATGTGAATCTGAAAGGCGAGCACGAGTTCAAACTGGCCGATGCGCAGTGGAGTGCGGGCCACAGCTGGTCCGTTCCGGTGCCGGGTGCAGTTCAGGGGGCAGTGCTTTTGGCACCTGACAAGCCGGGTGTGCCTGGTACCAGTCATCACTTTGCAGGCGCACACACGTTGCGCCTGACCTGGCGAGGGGCGAATGCGCAGCTGCAGGTACAGGCCGCGCATTTTGTCGACCCACGCCAGCAGCCTGTGACCGACAAGGTGGCACTGAGCCTGCACCACGATTCGCGTGATCTGGCTTACCGTCGCCCCTTTGGTGCGGTGCCGCAGAACCAGACGGTGCGCTGGGCGCTCAAGGCTTTGCCTGGCGTACAGCAGGCCACGCTGGTGCTTGATGTGCGCCGCCTCGAGGGCAACCAGGAGGTGCTCGATTACCACAACCTCACACGCATCGACATGCAGCGCACGCCAGTGGGCTTGCACGAGCTGTTCAAGGCCAGTTATCAGTTCAAGGACAAGGCCATCTACGGCTACTGGTTTGAAGTCCTCATTGACGGTGTGAAGTACGTCTATCAGAACAACGCCGAGCCGATTTACTGGACCCAGGAAAAAGGCAGTGGCGGTGTTGGGCAGGTGAGCTTGCCCATCGTTGAGGCGCGGCGTGTGCGTCGCTTTCGCATCACGGTGCACGATCCGGCCTTTCAAGTCCCTGCCTGGGCGCAGGACGCGGTGTATTACTTCATCTTTCCCGAACGCTTTCGCAATGGCAACCTGGCCAATGACCCGAAAGTGGGTGAGCGCAAGTACCAGAACCATGACATCGAGGTGCATGGTCGCTGGAATGAACGCCCCTTCAAGCCCGGCATGGGCGATGGTTCGGACGCACATTACAACAACGACTTCTTTGGGGGCGATCTGGAAGGCATCATCGCCAAGCTCGACGACATCCGCGACCTGGGCGCGAATGCGATCTACATGACGCCTGTGTTCAAGGCCGCCAGCAACCACAAGTACGACACGGCCGACTACCACCAGATTGACCCGTCCTTTGGCACCAATGCCGATTTCACGCGCCTGACCCGCGAGGCGGCCAAGCGGGGCATCCGCGTCATCCCCGATGCATCGCTCAACCATGTGGGGGCCGATTCGCGCTACTTTGACCGCTTTGGCAACTACAGCGCGCAGGACCAAGGTGCATTTGCCCATGGCCGTATCCATGCCGAATCGCCCTATGCCAGCTGGTTCACCCTGGATGCGTCGGAGACCGAACCCGACAAACAGTTCAAGGGCTGGGTGGGCGTGAGTGATCTGCCTGAACTCGATAAGGCGTCGCCCAGCTGGCGCCGGTTTGCGTATGGCGACAAGGACTCTGTGACCCGCCGCTGGCTGCGCCGAGGTGCTGCAGGCTGGCGCATGGACGTGGCGCCCTGGGTGCCCGATGACTTCTGGCGTGAATGGCGTCAGGCGGTCAAGCAGACCCGGCCCGACGCCATCACCATCGCCGAGACCTGGTTTGATGCATCCAAATATTTTTTGGGTGACACCTTTGACTCGAGCATGAACTACGTGCTGCGCAATGCGGTGTTGGACTTTGCCAACGGCAGCGATGCCCGCAAGTTGGTGGCCAACCTGGAGCATTTGCGAGAAGCATATCCCCGACAAGCGTTTCATGCGCTGATGAATCTGCTGTCGAGCCACGACCAGGCACGTGCCCTGCATGTGTTGGGCGGACCCCTGGACGCTTCGTCACAAGCGCTGCAACAGGCCAAGCAAAGGTTGCGTTTGGCCACCTTGGTGCAAACGACGTTGCCCGGATCGCCAACGGTCTACTACGGCGATGAAGTGGGGCTGAGCGGGGGTGACGACCCCTACAACCGCATGCCTTACCCCTGGGCCGACCAGGGTGGACAGCCGGACCTGGCCTTGCGCAGCGACTTCAAGGCCCTGCTGCAACTGCGTCAGAAGCAGGCCGTGTTGCGCCGGGGCGTGTTACAGGCGCCCCTGCTGAGCACGCCGCAGTTGGTGGTGCTGGCGCGCCAGCATGGCAAGCAAGTGGCCCTCATGGCTTACAACAACAGCGAGCAGGCCCAGACCGTGACGCTCGATGTGCCACCCGCATTGCATGGCAAAACAGGGGCACTGTGGTGGGGCTCTGGCGCGGTGGCTGTGCAGGGCTCGCGCATGACACTGACCGTGCCACCTGTGGGTGGTTGGGTGTGGGGTACGCCTTGACGCTGCAGTCCGCAGGCATGGATGTTCCTGTTGTGCGCCGCAGGCCATTGCTGGGTGTGGCGTTGGCCCACGCCTTGAGTGCAGCAGGCGCACATGCACAAAATTTTTCCTCTCATTTTTTGAAGTCTTCTTCCATGAACCTTTTCCCTCACGTCGACTGGTCACGCAACGCCAACATCTACGAAGTCAATGTTCGTCAATACACCCCTGAAGGCACGCTGAACGCAATGGCTACCCATTTGCCGCGCCTTCAAAAAATGGGGGTGAACATCCTGTGGTTCATGCCGATCCAGCCGATTGGCCGACTCAAGCGCAAGGGCGGGTTGGGCAGCTACTACGCCATCGCCGACTACATGGCAGTCAATCCCGAATTCGGCACCCTGGCCGACTTTCAGGCTTTGGTGAAGCAGGCCCATGCATTGGGCATGAAAGTGATCCTGGACTGGGTGGCGAACCACACCGCCTGGGATCACGTCTGGACACAACAGCACCCCGAGTGGTACCTGAAGAACGACAAGGGCGAGATCCACAGCTACCTCTACGACAACGGCACCGAAATTGAGGATTGGTCCGATGTCTGCGGTCTCGATTACAAAAATCCAGGCCTGTGGCCTGCGATGACCGAAGCCATGTTGCACTGGTTACGTGAGGCGGACGTCGATGGTTTCCGTTGCGATGTCGCAGGCCTGGTGCCCACACCGTTCTGGGAGCAGGCGCGGGCGCAGATGGAGAAAATCAAGCCCGTGTTCATGTTGGCCGAATGGGCTGATCCAGGGCTGCACGCCAAGGCGTTTGACATGACCTACGACTGGTCACTGTACGAAGTGCTCAAGAAGATCGCGAAGGGCCAGGCCGATGCGCGTGACCTGCGCCATTACTTGGAGCAGCCCGACAAGGCGTACCCGGCAGACGCCTACCGCATGACCTTCACTGCCAACCACGACACCAACTCATGGCACGGGCACGATGCGGCGCACTATGGCGCGGCTTTCCGGGCCATGGCGGTGCTGGCCGCCACGCTGCCTGGCATGCCACTGATCTACAGCGGCCAGGAGTCGGGCCTGAACAAACAGCTGCAGTTTTTCGAGAAAGACTCGATCGATTGGGGTGATTTCCAGCATGCTGACTTTTATGCGGATCTGCTCCAGCTTAAAAAGGCGCACCCGGCCTTGCGCAATGGGGCGGTCGGTGGCGAGGTCGAGATCCTGGAGACGGGGCACCACGGTGTGTTCCGTTTTCAGCGCCAGCGGGACGGTCGACGAGTGCAGGTCACGGTGAACCTGACGGGAGACACTCAGAGCCTGGGGGGCAAGAATGTGGGCATCATGTTGGGCCCTTGGGCTTGCGAGGTCGTGGACGATCAAGGCTGATGCGTGGGTTCACTGTGAGCCGTCCACTTGCAGAAGTGTGACGGAGCGTGGGGGCAGTTTCAGCTTGCCATCCCATGAGACGGGCCGCCCTGTGATCACGTCTCTGGCCTGAGCCTGTGCTGGCAAGACTTCACGGAACCGTGTGGTGTCCAGTGTGGATTCAGTGTCATTCTTGTTGAAGGCCACCATCACACGGGTTTGCTTGTTGTAGCGGACCAGCACATAGGTGCCGTTGTCGGGCAGAAAGTGCATGAGTTTGCCGTGGTGGATCACGTCTTGACGCTTGCGCCAGTTCAGCAGTTTTTGCAGCCATTGCTGATGCTCTTTTTGTGTGACGCTCAGACCTTCGCCAGTGAAGGCATTGACGGGGTCGCCCGCCCAACCGCCCGGAAAGTCCACCCGAAACCCGTCAAAGTCGTCCTGCTTTCTCGGGCTGGTCATCAGCACTTCAGTCCCGTAGTACAGCTGAGGCGTGCGCTTCATGGTCAGCACATAGGCCAGCGCCATGCGGGTGAGCGCCGGGTCTTCACCCAGCACACTGAACAGACGCGGCGTGTCGTGGTTGCCATCGAACAGCATCAGGTCCTCGGGATTCTGGACCAGCTGGTCGTTCACCAGTGATTCGTAGAGGCGCCTGAATCCGGCGTTCCAGCTCTCGGGTTCGGCGAATGCTTTGATCAGTTGGCCTTGGAGCACGAAATCCATCACACTGGGCAAATGTGAGCGGTAGCCGTTGGCCTGTGTGCGGCCTCGCGCCCAGTAGGACTGCACAGCCGAGTTGTCGGTCCATTCTTCGCCCACGATGCCCAGGCGGGGGTATTCCTGCAGGATGCGGTGTGTCCATTCGTTGATGAAGGCGGCGTCGGAGTAACCGTAGGTGTCGACCCGGAACCCGGCGATGCCTGAGTACTCGGCCCACCAGATGGCGTTCTGAATCAGGTAGTTGGCCACACGCGGGTTGCGCGGGTTGAGGTCTGGCATGGTGCGTGTGAACCAGCCGCCTGTGAAGCCTTGTCTGTCCAGTGCCGATGCGTAGGGGTCACTGACCGTGGTGCGGGCATGGTTGGTCTGGATGTACTGGTTGTGATTGCTCAGCCAGTCATGGGCCGGCAGGTCTCGCATCCACCAGTGGTGGTCGCCAATGTGGTTGGGCACGATGTCCTGGATGACTTTGAGGCCCTTTTGCCGTGCCGCCTGCACCATGCGGCGGTAGTCCTCGTTGCTGCCGTAGCGCAGGTCGATGCGGTAGTTGTCGGTGCTGGCGTAGCCGTGGTACGAATGTGTGGGCTGCCTGTTTTCAATCAGTGGTGTGGGCCAGATGGTGGTGTAGCCCATGTCCGCGATGTGGTCCAGGTGCTGCATGATGCCCGCAATGTCGCCGCCATGGCGGCCTTGCGGTGACTGGCGGTTGGCCGGGTCGCCAAAGCCGGGCAGGTTGTCGTTGGACGGGTCGCCATTGGCAAAGCGGTCAGGCATCAGGTTGAGCACCACATCGGCGCTGGTGAAGCCCTCGCGTTGCGCTGAGTTGGGTGCGCGTGCCTGCAATTCGTAACGCACATGGAGGATTTCTTTCCCCTTGTGCAGTTGCACATTCAACCAGCCTGGGCGGGCTTGCGGAGAGATTTGCAGCTGCAGCCACAGGTAGTTGGGGTTGTCCGACTTGTACGTACCCAGCAGTTGAATGCCAGGATGCCGCAGCGAGGGCGTCCAATCTGCAATGCCCGGGGCGTGCAGCATGAGTTCGAGTTGTTGACTCTGCATGCCAGCCCACCAGTTGGGAGGTTCGATCCGGTCGATTTGGGGTGGAGTGGCCCAAGTACTCCAGGGTAAACAACTGGCCACCCAGATGCATGCGCTCACGCGCCAGGTTCTTCCGTTCTTGAACATGTTTCCTCCCTGTTTGGAAAAGAAAATGACCAATCTGCGTCAGCGCATTTCCATCCTCAATACCTGGCGCTTCACCGGGGTGCTGCGCAGTTTTGTGAAACGAATGCCTGGTGATCGGGCATGACGTCCACGCATTTCACGATCACCTGACGAACGCTCTCCAGGTACTCGTGAATACTCTCTTCGGATTGCAGGTCCACCAGCGGGTGGTAATGCTGGGCCTGCAAATTCTGTCCTTCCATGACTTGAAGCCAACCCACTTCCGAGAACAGCTCGCCGTCAATTCGCAGAACCCGTCCGGTTGCCTTGAACAGGTCGATCTTGTGCTGCAGGGTCTCGGGAATCTGCATGTGGGCACAGGCTTTCCAGAACTCGGAGTCCTGGCGCTGGTTGAGGTGGTAGTGCAGGATGATGAAGTCCCGGATGCGCTCGAAATGGAAGCGGCTTTGCCGGTTGAACTCGGCAATTTCTGTGGGGTTGAAACCTCGATCTGGAAAGAATTCCACCAGTTGTGCCACTGTGCTCTGGATCAGGTGAATGCTGGTGGATTCCAGTGGTTCCAGGAAGCCGCTGGACAAGCCGATGGCAATCACATTTTTGTTCCAGGCTTGCTTGCGCATGCCCGTGGTGAAGCGGATGGGGCGAGGGTCAGCCTGTGCTTTTCCGTCCAGCGTGGACAACAGGATGTCCGCAGCCTGGTCATCGCTCATGAATTGGCTGCAATACACATGCCCGTTGCCTGTGCGGTGTTGCAGAGGAATGCGCCACTGCCAGCCAGCTTGATGCGCCGTAGAGCGCGTGTAGGGCGTGAGTACGGATGCCGAGGCGCAGGGCACAGCCAGAGCACGATCGCAAGGCAGCCAATGCGTCCAGTCTTCGTAGCCTGTTTTCAGGGTTTGTTCAATCAGCAAACCCCTGAAGCCTGAACAGTCAATGAACAGGTCGCCTTCGATGCGTTGCCCATTCTGCAATTCAACCGATTCAATAAAGCCGTCATGGTTGCGTTGATGAACCTGTGTGATCTTGCCTTCTATGCGCTCCACCCCCTTGGGCTCCGAGATTTTCCGAAGGTATTTGGCGTACAGCGAGGCGTCAAAGTGGTAAGCGTAGGCAATGTCGTTGAGTGGCGAGTTCGCCACTTCATGGGTTGGCGGCATGAACTTGTTAGCCAGCGCAGCCATGCGTGTGATCGAGTAGGCCTCCAGGGGATGAGCCTTGCCGAGCATCCGCATCTTTTGCCAGTACTGGTCAAAGCGCACGGTCCATAAATCCTGCCCTATGGGGCCGAAGCCATGCATGTAGCGGTCACCCAGCTTGCCCCAGTTGACGAATTCGATGGCGAGCTTGAAGGTGCCTTTGGTTTCCCGCATGAACTCGATTTCATCCAGGCCCACGATCTTGTTGAAGCGCTGGATCATCGGGATGGTGGCTTCGCCTACACCAACAGTGCCGATTTCATCCGATTCGACCAGCTTGATTTTGTACTGGCCCTTGAGAACGGCTGACAGTGCTGCGGCAGTCATCCAGCCGGCGGTGCCGCCGCCCACGATGACAATGGTCTGGATCAGGGGTGCTGCTTGCATGGGAAATCGCTCATATGAAAAAGGGGAGCATGGCTCCCCTGGAATTCTGTCACATGGGCCCCTCGTTGGAGGGGCCCGAAGCATCAGAACTTGTAGCTTGCGCCAAACATCATGGATGGACCGAATTTCTTGCGGTCGGTGGTGTTGCCTGTTTTGGCATCGTACTGAGCGAATTCGGCATTGGTCAGGTTGATGCCCTGGACCATCAAGGTCAGGCCCTTGGCTTGTCCTTGTGTGAATTCGTACGATGCTTGCGCATCCACCTGGGTTTCACCCTTGATGTATACCAACTGTGTGTTGTCCTGGTAGTCGGCGATCGAGCCCAGGAAATCCGAGCGCTTGCGAGCTGCCACGGACATTTGCAGACCGCTCTTCTCGTAGTACAAACGCAGGTTGGTGACTTGCTTGGACAGACCTGGCAGAGGGATGTTGGTGGTGTTCACGCCGGATGTCGAGAAGCCAGAAGCGGGCAAGCTGACCGAACTGTTGTTCAGCGAAGTGTTGACCACCACGCCAAAGCCGTCCAGCGCGCTTGTGGCCATTGAGAACGGCACGTTCAGCGCCATTTCAACACCACTGATGGAGCCGCCGGAGCCGTTGGAGGCCTGAGTCAGCAGGCCCATGGTGCTGCCGCCAGATGGCAAAACGGTCCCGGGGGTGATGTAGTTGGCGAAGTCAAACACTTGGCTGCGCTTGAGGATGTAGGTCTTCAGGTCCTTGTAGTAACCCGCAACGCTGAAGTAGCCTTTCTTGCCAAAGTACTTTTCCCACGACAGATCAATGGTGTCGGCGCGGAACGGTTGCAGGTTCGGGTTGCCGCCAGAGCCTTTGAGCATGGGCGTGCCAGTGGTGGTGTCCAGGCTGAAGTCACGTGTGGCCTTCATGTCTTCCATGTTGGGTCGTGCCAGCACGCGGCCCATACCGAAGCGCAGCACATTGTCGTTGCCAAGATCGGTGACCAGGTTCAGGCTGGGCAGAACGTCGTTATAGCTGGTACCACCAGTCACATTCGCATAGCCGCAGGAATGGGTCGCGCCATTGCAGCTCGCCTGATCTACGCGGAAACCCGTGGCGGACTGCTGGGTGTTGATCACTTGAACGCCGACGTTACCGCGGACAGCATGGTCCATGATCTTGGAGTCAATGTCACCCTTGACGTAGGCCGTCGTGACTTTTTCGTTCACGCCCCAGTTCTTGGAGACGATGTCATGTTCAGTCCATGGGCTGAGTTTATAGGCGCTGCCCAGCGAACCGGCGGGGTTCCAGTTCAAAGTGGGGATGCCAGTCAAGCCACCCACGCCTGCTACCGCGCCCGGAATGGCCATTGCAGCGAATGGGCCTGCAGTGTTCAGCAGCAGCGCACCTTCTTGCGTGGTGCGGGTTTTGGCTCGGTCAGAATAGATCAGGCCAATGTCCGCTGAGGCAATGGGCCCCATGTTCACGTCGCGACTGCCAGAAATGCGGGCAGACTTGATGCTGTCTGTATTGCTGGGCGCGGCATAGTAACCGTCTTGCGTGCCGCCACCCCAACCTTGTGGGTTGGTCAGCTTGATGATGTTCGGGTCAGCGTAGTTCAGACCGGTTTTGTAAGCGACATTGGCCAGGTTGGTACCGTTGAAGCCGCTGAAGCTGATGGTGTCAAGCGGGTTGTTCACGCTGCCGGGAATGCCGGCAGTGGTTTCAAAGCGAACCGAGTCCTTGACCACTTTTGAGTAAGACAGGTCGGTCTTCATGCGCCAGTCAGCAGCTTTGAACTTGGTGCCCCAGCCCAAAGAGTTCAGGGTGTCTGTGTAGTCTTCGTTATGGTTGCGGATGACGCCGCGGAAGTTGCTGAACGTACCAGACTGTGCAATGCCGTTGACGATGGTGGCGTTGGTCAGGACACCGCCGGAGTCGTAGCCGCCGGCACTCAGACCGCCCACTGGGCCTTCCAGGCCACGCTTTTGCACAGAGAAGTTGCCCTTGGAGTGGAAGAAGTCCACGGTGGATTCGAAATCCTTGTTGGGCTTGAACTGCAGCACGGCCATGGCACCTGTGCGGTCGGAGTTGATGGTTTCGATGTCGGTTGTGAATCCGCCAGGAGCCTTGACCTTCTGACCTTGGTAGTCAACATCAGCCACCCAGCCACCCCAGGTGTTGAAGTTGGGACGGCCACCGCCATTGCTCTTGCTCTTGACGAAGCCCAAAGCCACGCCCACGGTGCGGTCAGCGAATTGGTCAATGTAGGACACAGAGTAACGGTCCCCGTTGCCAGTGCCAAAGCCAGGCTGGTTTTCTGCCTTGCCCATGGACTCGCCGCGTGCGCTCACCACCACATTGCGCTTGGCAAAGTTCAGCGGGCGAACGGTTTGCAAGTCGATGGTGGATGACAGCCCCTGGCCAGCCAAGGATGCGTCTGCAGTTTTGTACACCACGACGCTGCTCAGCAGTTCGGCTGGGAACTGATCGAATTCAACGCCACGGTTGGAGGCTGTCGAGGCTTGTTCGCGTCCATTCAACAGACCGCCGTTGAAGTCCGGTGACATGCCGCGAACGCTCACGCCTTGTGCGCGGCCGGTCACGGCGCTGCGTTGAGCGGTCACGCCTGGCAAGCGGGAAATGGATTCGGCAACGGTAGTGTCGGGCAATTTGCCGATGTCTTCGGCAGAAATCGCTTCTACGATGCTGTCAGCGTTTTTCTTGGTGGAGATGGCGCTTTCGATGGCGGCACGGATACCGGTCACCACCACGTTGTCAGCGGCTTGCTGCGCTTGCGCTGCAGACGCAGCCACCAGCAAAACAGCACAGCCTGCGGCAACAGGGCTGAACCTGAAGCTTGCGCGTTTTTGGGTTGTAGGAGTCATGTTTGAAGACCTTAGAGATGAATGAAGAGGTGGCGTGTACCAGCTTACCGTTACACACAGACACGATTTTGTAGTAAAACTAGATTTTCAAAACCTAGGGAAAAACCTTACTTGAAGAATTTTTGCTTAAAAAGTGGGCAAATAAAATGGATTTCATGGCCAGGTGTCGCATAATTGCGACAGGTCATTGATCGGGTTTGTAATCTAATTACAAATTTGTTGGGGCGAATATTGTTTGCTGACTTACGCAAAAGCATCTGTTGAAAATGGGCGGGCATTTGTGGGTGAGGCCTGGTGGCTCGTGGTCGAGTGTGCTCGATACAAGGCGGTTACGAAAATCGGTGAAAGGCATGCCAGGTGCTCGGTTTCTGATGACAATCGCTGCCAGGAGAAAAACCATGACCAACGCGTTCAATCACACCAAACATTGGGCAGTACTTGCTGCTTTGCTGGGTGGCCTGCTGTTCAGTGCAGCAGGTCATGCCCAAGGCTCTGTGCGCCCAGAAGTCCACAAACCCCTGTCGGCGGCACAAGAGGCCATCAAGAACAACCAACCCGATGCGGCACTGAAGCTGGCGGCTGAAGCGCTGGCGGTGCCTGCGCTGACGGCGGTGGAGCGCAATGCCATCTTGCGCACGCGTGCCGTGGCGGCCACCCGTGCCCAAAACTGGGATCTGGTCATCGAGTCGCTCGAGCCACTGGTGGTGCAGCCCGAAATCGGTACGGCAGACAAGCGCCCCATGCTGGAGACCTTGGTCAGCGCCAGCCAGCAAAAGAAAGATTACCCCCGTCTGGTCAAGTGGGCGCGTCAGTACCTGCAAGAAGGCGGGTCCAATGTGTCGATGCGCACCGTCATGATCCAGGTGCTGGCGGTGACGGGGCAGCATGCGGAGGTGGTCAAGGAAATGCAGGAGAAGATGCGCCTCGATGAAGCCGCAGGCAAGAAGACCGCTGAAGAAGAGTTGCGCATGCTGGCGGTGAGTTACCGCAACCTCAAGGACAACGCCGGATACCAGTCGACACTGCGCCAATTGCTGACGGCCTATCCCAGCAAAGGCTACTGGTCCGAAACGATCAGCCGCCTGGCCCAGGCACCTGGCCTGAACCAGCGGCTGGAACTGGATCTGTACCGTTTGCTGGAGGAGTCAGGCAACCTGGAGGAGGCCGACGAGTTCACCGACATGGCGCAGATGGCCTTGCGCGCAGGTTTGCCCGCTGAAGCCTTGCGTGTTCTGGCCAAGGGCTATGACAAGGGCGTGCTGGGCAAAGGTGCTGAAGCGGCCACGCACGCCAAGCTCAAAGCCGAAGCCCAGAAGAAAGCTCAGGAAGACGACAAGTTGTTTGCCCAGCTTGAAAAATCGGCCAAGGACGGCAATACCCTGGCCGGTGTGGGCGATGTGCATGCTTCCAAGCAGAACTGGACAGCGGCCAATGCGGCTTACGCCCAGGCGCTGGCCGCAGGCAACCTGCGACGTGAGCAGGAGTTTCGTCTGCACTACGCGATCAGTCTGATCAAGGCGGGGCAAAAAGAGCAGGCCTTGCAGCAATTGAAGGCCGTGCAGGGTGATGCGACTGCGGTGGAGATTGCGGCCCTCTGGCAATTGCTGGCCCGCTGATCTCATGCCATGGCAGGGTGACCTGCCTTTTTTGCAGGTGCTGGGTGGTCTCAGGGTTTTTGCTATTGCAAACGATTGCATAATCGTTTAAATTGCTTTGCAACTTGATTGCAAGCTTTGTTGCTGCACCACCACCTATGGCGAATTCTTCGACACCTGCGAGTCCTCCACGTTTGAGTCTGGGTCAGATCATCCAGATGAATGTCGGCTTTTTAGGGCTGCAATTCAGCTTTGGCCTGCAACAAAGCAGCATGAGCCCGATCTACAGTTACCTGGGGGCGGACGAGGCGACTTTGCCTTTGCTGTCGCTGGCCGGGCCTGTGACGGGTCTGCTGGTGCAGCCCATTGTGGGGGCCATGAGCGACCGCACCACCTCGCGCTGGGGGCGTCGCACGCCTTACTTCTTGATTGGCGCCATTCTGTGCTCGCTCAGCCTGCTGGCCATGCCCTTCAGCTCGGCCTTGTGGATGGCGGCCAGCCTGCTGTGGATCCTGGACGCGGCCAACAACATCACCATGGAGCCTTACCGGGCGTATGTGGGTGACCGTTTGCCCAAAGACCAGCACCCTGCTGGCTACATCATCCAAAGCGCTTTCACGGGCCTGGCGCAAACACTGGCTTATCTTTCGCCTGCCCTGCTGGTCTGGCTGGGCATGAGCAAGGATGCGGTGGGGGGCAACCACATCCCGCAGTTCATCTTCTGGTCGTTCATGTTTGGTGCCCTCATTTCCGTGACCACGATCTTCTGGTCGATCTGGCGCGTGCCTGAGCTGCCGCTGACCCCTGAGCAATTGACGCGCATCCAGGCGCAAAAGCAGGGCTTTGGTGCCACCCTGCGCGAGATCTGGGATGCGATCAAGGAGATGCCTGTGCCCATGCGGCAAATGGCCTGGATGAAGCTTTTTCAGTGGATGGCCATGGGCTGGTATTGGCAGTATGTGACCTATGCCATTGCTCGGTCCTTGTTTGGCACGTCTGAGGCGGGCAGCGAGGGCTTTCGTGATGCGGTGCTGATCAATAGCCAGGTGGGGGCATTCTTCAATGTGGTGTCGTTCATCACGGCGCTGTTCATGGTGCGTTACACCCAACGTTTCGGTGCGGCCAAAGTGCATGCTTTTTGTCTGGTCATGTCGGGCTTGGGCATGCTGCTCTTGCCGCACCTGACGGCAGAGGTGGTGGCCGCGTGGTGGCCTGCTTCAATGGCGTCGCTGATGCCACAACTGGCCTCCGAGTACTGGTTGTTGTTGCCGGCCATCGGTGTGGGTCTGGGTTGGGCCAGCATCATGGGCAACCCCTACGTCATGCTGGCCCGCAGTGTGCCGCCCGAACGCACGGGCGTGTACATGGGCATTTTCAACATGTTCATCGTGATCCCGCTGATGCTCGGTGGCTTCATCGTCAGTCAGCTCTACAACAGTGTCTTTGCCGGTGACCCGCGAAATGTGCTGATGACCGCGGGAGCACTCATGGTGCTGGCGGCCATCGCCACTTTGCGTGTCAAGGTGCCAGCAGGCGACGCGCCTGTGGGGCTGACGGCAGGCTCGAGCCACTGATTTCCACATTTGACCCTACAACAAAACTGACTTCAAGAAAAATGAAAAACCAGGTTCAACTGATCACTTATGTCGACCGCTTTGGTGGCAAAGACCTGACGCAACTGCGAGAGCTGCTCACCGGGCCACTCAAGAACGTGTTCGGCGGCGTTCACTTGTTGCCCTTCTTCTACAAGATCGATGGTGCCGATGCCGGGTTTGACCCGATCGACCACACCCGCGTGGACGACCGACTGGGGGACTGGAGCCATGTGCGCCAGCTGGCGCAAGAGCACGACGTGATGGCCGATGTGATCGTCAACCACATGTCTTCCGAATCGCCCCAGTTTCTGGACTACTCGCAAAAGGGTTCTGCATCCAAGTACGACGGCCTGTTCCTGACGATGTCCTCGGTATTTCCCAATGGGGCGACCGAGCAGGATTTCCTGAATGTGTACCGTCCCCGCCCGGGCATGCCGTTCACCGTGACCACACTGGCCAATGGCGAGCGTCGCCTGCTGTGGACCACCTTCACCTCGCAACAGATTGACATCGATGTGCACCACCCTGCGGGCAAGGCGTATCTGGAGTCGATCCTGAAGTCCTTGTCGGACAGTGGCGTGACCATGGTGCGTCTGGATGCGGTGGGTTATGCCATCAAGAAGGCGGGCAAGAACTGCTTCATGATGCCCGAGACCTTTGAGTTCATTGGCGAATTCGCGGCCCGTGCGCGTGAGCTGGGCCTGGAAGTGCTGGTGGAAATCCACTCTTACTACAAGCGCCAGATCGAGATCGCGAAGAAAGTGGATTGGGTGTACGACTTCGCCTTGCCGCCACTCGTGCTGCATGCGCTGGAGTTCGGCCGCAGCGGTCCTCTGCTCAACTGGCTGGGCCAGCGTCCCAACAACGCGGTGACGGTGCTCGACACGCACGACGGCATTGGCATCATCGACATCGGTGCCGACGCCACAGACCGTGCAGGCAGTCCTGGTCTGGTGCCACCGCACGAGCTGGACGAGCTGGTCGAGCGCATGCACCGCAACTCGCAGGGACAAAGCCGCAAGGCCACGGGCGCTGCCGCTTCCAATCTGGATCTGTACCAGGTCAACTGCACCTTCTTTGACGCGCTGGCACGCAACGAGTCAGCATACCTGGTGGCCCGTGCCATCCAGTTCTTTGTGCCGGGCATTCCGCAGGTGTACTACGTGGGTCTGCTTGCCGGTCACAACGACATGGACTTGCTGGAGCGCACCCAGGTGGGGCGCGACATCAACCGCCATTACTACCCTCGTGCCGAAGTGCTGGATGCCATTGAAACCCCTGTGGTGTCGCGTCTCATCGAGCTGATCCGTTTGCGCAATACACATCCGGCCTTCAATGGCCAGTTCAGCAGTGCCGCACCGACCGAGCATCGGCTGGTCATGAGCTGGACCGCTGGCGAGCACTTTGCACATCTGGAGGTGGATCTGAAGGCCAAGACGGGTGTTGTGAATTACAGTTCTGCCGAAGGCGAGCAGCAATTCTCTTGTGCAGAAGTGGCTGCCCTGACCGCAGCTTGATCGACACACCAAGGTAACCCCATGCAAGACGGAAATCGGAGCATTCGACGCGTTGTGATCGTGGGAGGCGGGTCTTCGGGCTGGATGGCCGCCGCGTCACTGTCCAATGCCTTGAACCAGGCTTGCGCGATCACGCTGATCGAGTCCGACGAAATCGGTACCGTGGGCGTGGGCGAAGCCACGATTCCGCCCATCAAGACACTCAACCGCGTCATGGGGCTCGACGAATTCGAGTTCATGCGGCGCACGCAGGCCACTTTCAAACTGGGCATCGAGTTTGTGGACTGGGCCAAACAAGGGCACCGGTACTTCCACCAATTCGGCCCGCACGGTGTGCAGTTTGACTACTCCCCCTTGCACCAGTACTGGCTCAAACAAAACCAGCTGCAGGGCAACATGCCTTCCATCGATGAATACGCGATGGCCTGGGCGGCAGCCAGCCGGGGCAAGTTCGACAAACCATCCAGTGACCCGCGCTCGGTCATGTCGATGTACGACTATGCCTACCACTTTGATGCCGGGCTCTACGCGAAATACCTGCGTGAAGTGTCTGAAAAGCGCGGGGTGCAGCGTCTTGAGGGCAGGATCGTCGATGTCGTGCTCCGAGAGCCTGATGGCTTTGTCGACAAAGTCCGACTGAGTGACGGGCGCGAGGTCGAAGGTGACTTGTTCATCGATTGCTCGGGCTTTCGAGGTGTGCTGATCGAAGACGCCTTGAAGACGGGGTACGAAGACTGGTCGCACTGGCTGCCATGTGACCGTGCCATGGCGGTGCCTTGCGAGTCCGCAGGTGATCCCTTGCCCTACACCCGTTCCACCGCCCGTGAAGCCGGCTGGCAGTGGCGCATCCCGCTGCAGCACCGCATTGGCAATGGCTATGTGTTTTGCAGCCAGTTCATGAGCGAAGACGAGGCAGCCTCACTGTTGCTGCAACGCCTCGATGGCAAGGCCCTGGCAACGCCGCGTCCCTTGCGCTTTGTGACGGGGCGGCGCAAGAAACTCTGGAACAAGAACGTCGTGGCTTTGGGGCTGTCCAGCGGCTTCATGGAGCCACTGGAGTCGACCAGCCTGCACATGGTGCAGTCGGGTATTTCACGCCTGCTGGCGCTGTTCCCGGACCGGGATTTTGACCCCATCGTGACCGAGGAATACAACCGCATCGGCAACACCGAGTTCGAGCGCATCCGTGATTTCCTGGTGCTGCACTACAAACTCACCACGCGTGACGATGCACCGCTGTGGCGGTATTGCTCGTCCATGAGCATTCCCGATTCGTTGCAGTACAAGATCGACCACTTCAAGCGCTATGGCCGCATCGTGACGGATGGCTATGACCTGTTTGGTCCGCCCAGCTGGCTGGCGGTGCATCTGGGGCAGCTCCACTGGCCCGAGCGGCACGATCCGCTGCTCCACCACCGCAGCGCGGATGGCAACAACACGCTCAAGCAGTTGCGCCAGGCCATGGCGCAGGCAGCCGAAGCCATGCCAACGCACATGGACTACATCCGCAAGTTTTGTGCGGCGCGTGCCTGAACGCGCGCTGTTGCCTTCAAGTCCCCCCTTTTTTTCTGATTGCCGATGAGCAGGGCACTGTTGTGCCATGCATGGAGCGTTTTGTTTGCAATTGGAAACGATTGCTCATCGTTGATCCAGGAGGAATTCACCTCTTCTTTTTCCCTATCGCATCACAGGTCAAGTGCCGTGAAAACTAGTATTCATAATGGTTTGAGCTGTTTTTCGCCGAATATTTGTCGCCACCCAACGACAAGCGTCATATTTTTGCAACGAACTAGGGTTTTCACTAAATGTAATCGATTGCAGGTTTCTTTGATAATTCATCAGTCCTAATCGGCTAATGCCCGTTAGTTCATTCCATCATTCCAGGAGATACCATGAAGAAAATTGCCAGCTACACCCCCGTAGCCGTCGCCGTTGCAGCTTTGCTGCAAGCCGGTGTGGGCTACGCCCAAGAAAGCCTGAAGCTCGATGAAGTGGTCGTGACCAGCTCATCGACCGCCAAGTCCAAACTGCGCAGCTCGGTCTCCGTGACCGACGTTGACCAGGACACCATCAAGGATTTCGGTGCCCGCTCCGAATCCGAAGTTCTGCTGCTGATCCCCGGTATCCGTACTGAAGCAACCGCCGGCCCTGGTGGTAACGCCAACATCTCCGTGCGTGGTCTGCCGATTTCTTCGGGCGGTTCCAAGTACGTCCAGATCCAGGAAGACGGTCTGCCCACAGTCCAGTTCGGTGACATGATGTTCTCGAACAACGACTACTGGACCCGTTTCGACAACAATGTCGACAGCATCCAGACACTGCGTGGTGGTTCTTCTTCCGTGTTCGCATCGCACGCCCCTGGTGCTGTGATCAACTACATGAGCAAGACCGGCAAAGAGCAAGGCGGCTCCATCGGTATCACCCGTGGTCTGAATTTCGACGAAACCCGCGTTGACGGTGATGTGGGCGGCCGCATCGGCTCCGACATGTACTACCACGTTGGCGGTTATTTCCGTGATGGCGAAGGTGCTCGCAAGGCCGCTCCCGGCGCGCTGCATGGCTACCAGATCAAGGCCAACGTCACCAAGGAATTCAACGGCACCAAGGGCTACATCCGCCTGAACCTGAAGGCCCTGGACGAGACTGCACCTACAACACCTCAGACCTTCCTGACAGCGACATCCAGCGGTGGCGTGTTGTCCAACTTCGGCATGGCCCGTGGTTTCAACAGCCTGTACGACTCCCAGTACTCGAAGTTCAACAGCACTTTCCCGGCCATGGATCCCGTGACTGGCCAGATCACGCAGTCGTCTTTGACCAATGGCATCACATCCAAGTCCAAGTCGGTCGGCTTCGAGTTCCACAACGAACTGAGCAACGGTTACACCGTGGACAACAAGTTCCGTGTGTCTCAAAACGCAGGCGCATTCCAGACCCAGTTCTGGGACGTCAAAACCCTCAGCAGCGCACTTGGCGGCATCACTGGTGCTTCGTACGCCAAGTACCTGAATGGTCCTAAGGCCGGCACCGTGGTGACCGATGCGAACCTGGCTTCTGGTCTGGTGTCGACAGGCGGTGCCATCAACGTGCAAACGCCTGACATGGGCAACTTCGTGAACGACTTTGCCGTGAGCAAAGCGTTTGACATGGGCAATGGCAACAAGCTCAATGCCAAGGCCGGTCTGTTCTACTCACGCCAGAACGTGGTGCAGAAGTGGAGCATCAGCACACGCGTGGTGGAAGCGGCCTACAACGGTGCGGTCATCGATGTGTTCAACGCACAAAACGCAGCGCTGACCAACCAGGGTCTGACCGGCTACAACAACAGCTGGGGTGCTGACAGTGCCAAGAACATCAACGAACAGTTCACGACCACCGCTCCCTACCTGGGCCTGAACCTCGAAACAGGCAACTGGGATCTGGACGCCGGTATCCGCAACGAGACCTTCCGTGGCTATGGCTACGCAGACGTGGGTGCAGCAGGTCCTATGGTCAATGGTTTGACAACCACCATGGCCACCAGCCGCATTCTGGCTGACTACAAGACCAGCTACAACAACTACTCTGCCGGTGCCAACTACCGTCTGAACAAGGATGCCAGCGTCTTCGGCCGCTACAGCCTGGGTCACCGCGCCATTTCTGACCGCCTGTTGACCACAACGAGCAACTTCAATGCATTCGGTGGTCTGGCTGCTGGGGCAACAGACATTGCGGTGGCTCCTGTGGCTCAGTTCGAGTTGGGCACCAAGACCCGTGGCAACCTGGGTACAGGTCGCTACGCGTTGTCGGCCACGTACTTCCACTCCACCACCAAAGAGTTCGACTACGATCCCACACGCAACATCCAGCGCGATGGTCCTTACTTGCGCGAGCTGGGCTACAAGGCGGATGGTGTTGAGTTCGAATCCGGTTTCTCGTTCGGTAACTTCTCTCTGAACGCCAATGCGGTGTACAGCGACGAATCGTTCACCAAGAACACGGCCAGCAGCACCTACATCGGCAACACGCCCGCAGGCTCCACAAAGTGGCGCTACACCTTGTCCCCACGCTACACCGTGGGTAACACTGTGATCGGTGCCATCGCCCGTGGCGTTGGCAAGATGTACCTCAACGATGCCAACACGGCTTCTGTGGATGGTCACTACATCGTGAACGCGTTTGTGAACCACGACTTCGGTGGTGGCATTGTCGGTTCGTTGAACGTGAACAACCTGTTCAACAAGCTGTACCCCTCCAGCACGGCAGGTCAGATCAGCGGCAACGTTTACGGCGCTGGTGTTGAAACCGGCCGTACCGTCAGCGCGACTGTGCGTTACAAGTTCTGATCCTCTTCGGAGTTTCGGAATTCAGGGCAGACCCTTCGGGGTCTGCCCTTTTTCTTTGATGCGTTCGTGAACACCAGAGATGCTGATCTGCCAAGCCGGTTTGGCCAGCATGGTCAGCGTTGGGCTTGAGGCTTGCTGCCGCAAGAAGCGCGAATCACCAGGTGCGGGGCAACCTCATGCGCCGCATCGGTTGCGACAGCTTGTCCATTGAACTGGGCGATCAAGAGTTGCAGCGCCACCTTGGCTTGGCCGATCGGGTCGGTGCGCATGGTGGTCAGAGGCGGGTTTGCAAATGCGGCCAGGGGAATGTCGTCGTAGCCGACGAGGGCCACATCTTCCGGAATGCGCAGATTCGCTTCCTGCAAGGCTCGGGCAATGCCGAAGGCCACAGTGTCGTTGCCGGCGAACAGGCCTGTGAATTTCACGCCACGCGCCAGCAGGCGGCGGGCAGCGTCGTAGCCGCTTTGTGCGCTGATGTCGGCGTATTCCATCAACGCCGGGTCAGGCGTCAGGCCTGCTTCTGTCAAGGCTGTGCGCCACCCGGTTTCTCTTTCGTGCACTGAATTGAATTCAGGCTGGGCATAGCTGATGTAGGCGATGTTCTGGTGTCCCAAACCGATCAAGTGGTCGACAGCTGTTTTGGCAGAAGCAGATGTGTCACTGCGTAAGGTGCAAATGTTTTCAAGTTCGTTGGGCCGCGATGTCAAGGCCACCAGGGGTATGCCTGCCGCGCGTATGTGTTCCAGGTGTGCATGCTCTGATGTTCGAAGGTTGGCCACGATCAGTCCGTCGATGCTGCGACCGCGCACCAGGTTCATGAAGCCACCGGGCTCGCGACCTTCCTCGTCAGTAGATTCGATGAGCATTTTCAGACCATGGTGATGGCACTCTTCGTTCAGGGTGGCCACCAGTTGGGCCAGGAAAGCATCGACGCACAGATGTGACGCCTTGGGGATCACCAGGGCCACTGTGCCTGTGGCACCACTGGCCAGGCTGCGGGCTGCGGCATTGGGGTGGTAGCCCATTTCCTGGGCCACGGCCAGGACCTTGGCATAGGTGCTGTCGCTGATGCCCTGATTGCGCACACCGTTGAGTACAAAAGACACGGTGGTTCGCGAGACGCCTGCCTTGAGTGCCACTTGGGCGCTGGTGGGGGGGCGGGGGCGAGCGGGTGTCATGGCGGGCTAGTTCTGCTGAATGTCCAGCCTTTGACTATAGCGTTTTCCGCTGGGTACCAGCCTGCCTTGGTTGTTCAGCGCTGGAGTTGCAAGACCTGCCGATTGGCATCCTCCAGTGTGGCTTTCGCCCGATGTTTGCCCAGAAAAATGGATTCCATGGCCCCACCGATGACCTCGTTCATTTGCGATGCCTTGTCGGCGATCGGCGGCAAGAAGGTTGGCGATTTCGCCATGCTCAGAAAAGCCGAAGTGTCGATGCCCTTTTGCCGATGGGCCTGCACAGCGGTCTCGGCGCTGCCACGCACGGCAGGAAAGACCACGCCATGGCGGGCCACCGTTTGCTGGCATTCGGATGAGGCCAGGTACTTGACCCATTGCCAGGCGTCCTCCTTGACTTTGGATCCAATCCAGATCGAGTCGGCCGTGCCGTTGAGCATGCTGGTGCGTTGCCCGCTCGGACCTTTAGGCAAGGGCACCCACGCGTATTCAAACCGGGCGTTGTTCCTGTAGTAGTTGATCATCCAGGAGCCATCGGGGATCATGGCGACCCGTTGGCTGACAAACATGGCGGTGGCCCCCAGGCTGCGGGTACGCTCCAGTGGTGCTGAAACGCCTTTGGCGGGCAAACCTGCCAGGTAGTCGATGGTTTCTGCCAGCCCAATGTGGTCGTAGTGCATGTTCGGACTCCAGGGCGCATCCTGGAAACGGAAGCCGTTGGACACCGCAAAGTGGCTCCACTCGGTCTGACCTGTCATGCCGCCTGCCCCCGGGGTTTGGTAGCCGTAGACACTCACTTTTTTGAGGTTGAATTGGGGGCTGTTGGCGGCGTGGCCCAGGGCATCCACCGTCAGTCGTTTGGCAATGCGTTCAAAGCTGCCACCATCGCGGGGGTTCCAGTCCATGTGTTGCAGTTCGGCCAGGCTGACGCCTTGCTTTTGGGCGTGTGTCAGGTTGACGAGCAGGGCCACAGTGTCCCAGTCCTTGGGCAGACCGAACTGTTGACCTTGGCGTGCCCAGGCCTGCAGCAGGCCAGCGTCGTACAGTGAGCTGTCCACTTGGTCGCGGGCCATGAGTGGGCGCAAATCGATCAGCAGGTCGTTCTTCACGATTTCCGGGTATTTGGACAGGTGGTTCACAAACACATCGGGCGCCGTGTCCGAGATGAATCCGGTGGAGATGGCGGTCCAGTAATCGTCCCAACCGGCTTGCCGGATCCGGATCTGGATGTCCGGATGCTGTTTTTGAAAGTCAGCGGCGCACTGGCGGTAGGCGGGCACCTGACTGGCGTCCCACAGCATGTACTTGACGGTGGCGGATTGGGCGGTGCAACAGGCCAGTGCGGCGAGCAGCAAAGTGGTGTTTCTTGTCATGGGGGTGGCGCGGGAGGACTCATTTGCCACCTGAAAACTGCACCGACTCGACCACTTGCCTGCCAAACGCGAGCAGCAGCACGACCGTGGGCACCACGGTGATGGCGGTGGCCGCCATCAGGCCGGTCCAATCCGGTTGACCCTGAGGAGTTTGTGATTTGAAAGTCTGCAAGGCCACTGGCAGCACTTGCAGCAGCTCGTCCTTGCCGACCAGGTAGGGCCAGAAAAACTCGTTCCACATGTTGATACCGGTGAGGGTGGCGATGGTGGCCAGCGGCGTGATGCTCAATGGCAACACGACGCGCCAGAAAATCGTGAAATGGCTGGCACCTTCGAGCAAAGCGGCTTCTTCCAGGTCGCGCGGCAACGACAGGAAAAACTGGCGCAGGAAAAACACCGAAAAACCTTGCATCAGACAAAACGGGGCCACCATGCCGGCCATGGTGTTGAGCCAGCCCAGATCGCGGATGAGGATGAAGTTGGGGATCAGTGTCACAATGCCGGGCACCATCATGGAGGCCACAAACAGGCCAAACAGACTTTGGCGCCCTGGAAAGCGTAACCGTGCAAATGCATAGGCGGCCATGGCCGCACAGGCCGTTTGCAGTGTGACCGTGATGGCGGTGAACAGTGCCGAATTGCACAGCGCCCGCATGAAATCGATTTCCGCGCCCGAGCCCCCCAGCGCCAAAGCTTCTTCTGTAGAGACCAGGCCCAGCACCTTTTTGAAGTTCAGCAGCGTTGGTTCGGCAGGCAGCAAATCGGTGGCGCTGGAGAACAGGGCCGCAGGGTGCACCAGCGCGGTCTTGAGCACCATCCACAGCGGCAACAAAGTGAAAGCAATCATGACCAGCAGGACGGTCCAGGCCAGCACGCGTGTGCTGCGCCAGCGCCGCAGGCCTTGTTTCAATGAGGGAAAAAGAAGAGAAGTGTGTGACATGGTGACTTGGGTCTTCAGGCCAGGTCGTTTTCGCTGGCGCGCATGATGCGCATCTGGACAAAGGTGTAAGCCACCATCAGCAGGCACAGCGTCATGGACATGGCCGAGGCGTAACCCATCTGATAGAACGAAAACGCGTTCTGCACGATGTAATGGACGATGACGCGGGTCGAGTCCAGCGGACCGCCGTTGGTGGTGATGGCGATGGTGTCAAAGATCTGGAACGAGCCGGTGACGCTGGTGACCAGCACAAACACCATGACTGGCCGCAGCAGCGGCAGTGTGATCCACCTGAACATCTGCCATTCGCTGGCGCCTTCCAGCGCTGCCGCTTCGTACAGGTTGCGCGGAATATTCTGCAAGCCCGCCAGGAACAGCATGGCCACCAGCCCCATGTGGCGCCAGATGTTGACGGCGGCCACGGTGAGCATGGCCTGGTCCACGCCACCGAAGAACGGCTGGCGCTCAAAGCCTGCGGCATCGATGCCGTGGTTCACCAGGCCCATCATCGGGTCCAGCATCCAAAGCCAGATGAGCGCGACCAGCACATTGGACAACAGATAGGGCAAAAGCACGATGGATTTGACGAACAGCGAGCGCGTCAGCCGGTCCATGGCCACCGCCAGAAACAGACCCAGCACCATTTGTGCCGGGATGTTGAGCAGCACGTAATACGCGGACAGCCGCATGCCGTTCCAGAACTTACCGTCGTGCAGCATCTGCGCGTAGTTCTGCAGGCCCACAAAATGGGCGGGCTTGAGCAGGTTCCAGTCGGTCAGGCTGATGGCGATGGCGCGCAGGGTGGGCAGGGCGTAAAACGCCACGAAGCCGATCAGCGCAGGCAAGACCAGTGCCCATGCCGTCAGGGTTTCCGCCCTGCGTGTGGCGCTCAAGGCGTGTGCTGGGCGTGGGGAGGGCATGGAGATGGGATTCATCACGGTGCAGATGACAGCCAAAAATCTAACGCGCATTAGTTTTGTGAATTATGAATGCCAACCAAGGGTTGAAAGATCCGTGAAAACCCTGCAGTTTTGCCTGTTTTTTTGCGATTTTTGGAAGTACCTCAGGGTTTTTACGAATTAAAATCTAAAGCGCGTTAGCTTCTAATGACGTCCATCCGATCGACAGTGCGCTTGTGGGCGCGTGCCAGCCACCATGTCCAGTCTTCAACTCCAATCCCTTTGTAAAACTTACCCTGGCGGTGTCCAGGTGCTGCGCGATGTGACGTTGGATGTGGCCGAAGGCGAGTTTTGCGTGTTTGTGGGACCTTCGGGTTGCGGCAAATCCACCTTGCTGCGCATGATCGCGGGCCTGGAAGGCATCAGCTCGGGTGAGCTGGCGATTGGGGGTGTGCGCATGAACGACACACCACCGGCCCAGCGGGGTGTGGCCATGGTGTTCCAGAGCTACGCCTTGTTCCCGCACCTGAGCGTGTTCGACAACATGGCGTTTGGCATGCAGTTGGCGAAAATCGATCCTTCAGTCATCCGGCAAAAAGTCCTGGAAGTGGCACAGGTACTGCAGCTGGAGGCGTTGCTCGATCGCAAACCGAAGGCCCTGTCGGGAGGGCAGCGTCAGCGCGTGGCGATTGGTCGTGCCATCGTGCGCGAACCCGGCGTCTTTCTGTTTGATGAGCCCTTGTCGAACCTCGATGCTGCGCTGCGCGTCCAGACGCGCCTGGAGATCGCCCGGATTCACCGCTCGTTCGGTCGGGCCAGCACGGTGTATGTGACGCATGACCAGGTCGAAGCCATGACGCTGGCCGACAAGATTCTGTTGCTCAACGCGGGCGAGGCGGCCACCCGCGAAGGCAGCGTGGCGCAATGCGGCACACCGTTGACGCTTTATCACCACCCTCGCAACCTGTTTGTGGCAGGGTTCATTGGCTCCCCCAAAATGAATTTCCTGCCGGGAACATTGGTTCAGGGGCAAAGCAACGTGGCGTGCATCCGCTTGCACACGGGCGAACACCTCCAGGCCAGTGTGGATGCGCAGGGCTTGCAAGCGGGGCAGTCCGTCACTGTCGGGGTGCGCCCCGAGCATGCTGTGCCGGGGGATGGCGGGCAGCACATTGTCCGCACGGTGCGCTGGCAAGAGCGTTTGGGTGACAGCACCTGCCTCTACATGGAGGGCGATGCCGGACGGGACGCTTTGGTGGTGCGTGCGCCAGGCATGACGGTTGCGCAATCCGGTCAGCGTGTCGCAGTGCATTTGCCAGCAGATGCGCTGCATGTGTTCGATGACCGAGGTCATGCGCTGACGCGCACCGTGACCTTGCGTGATCACTGCTTGGTGGCTGTGGCATGAGCGCCGCGATGCCCTCGCTTGCACTTGCGAAGTGGCCCACTGACGCGGTGCATCAGGTGCCGGATGTCGAATCGGCTTGGTTCCTGGATCCGGCGGACAGCACCTTGTATGCACAGGGCGATGGTGTGCTCCGGTTGATCAGTGGATGGACTTGCACCCAAGATCCCACCCATGCGGGCGTGCTCTTGTGCCCGCCGCCGCAGGATCCGGCTTCGTATCAGGAGCACCTCCTGGGGCAGATCGTTGGCATGGACCGGTTCACCAGTCTGTACCGGTTTTCCCCATTTTGGACGAGACCTCGTGTGGGCACGCATGTGCGCGAGGTGCGTCACGAGACCTTGTGGTTGCTGGCCAAAACAAGTTCCGCACGTTACATCTTGCTGGTGCCCTTGCTTGGTCAGCGCACACGCTTCGCCTTGCGTTCGCAGCAGGATGATTTGATGCTGGTGGCCGAAACTGGCGATTCGGCCTTGGCTTGCGAGGCTGGGGCAGCCTTGTATGTGGCGGTGGGCGAAGATCCGTACGCCTTGCAGGTTATCGCTGCACGGGCCGTGTCTGCGCACATTGGCGCCGGGCGCCTGCGCGCCGAAAAACCATTGCCTGACCACTTGAATGGCTTGGGCTGGTGCACCTGGGATGCCTTCTACAAAGATGTCTCGCCAGACAAAGTGCTGCAAGGTCTGCAAAGTCTTGCGCAAGCAGGGGCTGCGCCTCGCTGGATGATTCTGGACGACGGCTGGCAAAGCTGGACCCGCCATCCAGGCGGCGAAGACCGATTGAACAGCTTCGCTCCCAATGCCCGTTTTGGCGGAGATCTTGCGCCGCTCGTGCAGGCGGTCAAACAGCGTTATGGCTTGACCCATTTTTTTGTCTGGCATGCCTTGCTGGGTTACTGGGGGGGCTTGTGCGAGCAAGCGTTTGCGGACTACGGTGTTCGTTCTGTCCCGCGCACATTCGGCCCTGGTGTGCTGGCGCAGGATCCTCGCTGGAATGTGCACCCCTGGGGCGCACAGCAAGGCGTACCCGCTGCGGCGCATTGGCAAACCTTTTACGAGGATTGGCATGCGCAGCTGGCGCAGCAGGGCGTGGATGGCGTCAAGGTCGATGCGCAAGCCATGCTGGAGTCGGTGTCTGCAGGGCAAGGCGGCCGTGTGGCCCTGGCCAGGACCAGCCGCCAAGCCCTGGAAGACGCCGTCGGCACCCACTTTGCCGGTCGCCTGATCAACTGCATGTCCTGCGGTTCCGAAGGGGCTTACCTCAGCCACGACAGTGTCCTGATGCGCACATCGGACGATTTTTTCCCCAGTCGCCCGGACAGCCACGGCCTGCATCTGTTTGCGAATGCCTTGGCCAGCTTGTGGTGGGGCGAGTTCATGCTGCCCGACTGGGACATGTTCCAGTCGGCGCACTCGCACGGCGCCTTCCATGCCGCTGCCCGTGCGGTCTCGGGCGGCCCGGTCTATGTGTCCGACGGCATCGGGCAGCACGATGCCGCCGTGCTGCGCGCACTGGTGTTGTCCGACGGTTCGGTGCTGCGCGCGGATGACCCAGGGCGACCCAGCCCCGAAGTGTTGATGCGCGACCCCACCACCGAGCCGGTCTTGCTCAAGGTGTTCAACCGCAATCGGGACTGTGGTGTGCTCGGCTTGTTCCATGCGAGTCAGTGCCCTGAGCGCATCGCTGCCGCCGTGTCGCTGGCCGATGTGCCCGTCCTGTCTGCACAGCGCGCTTACGTGGCCTGGTCACGTCGATCTGATCGCCTGTGGCACAGCGACCATCAGCCAGCCGAAACCGTGACACTGGCCCCGGCCGAATGGGACATGGTTTCTTTCGCGCCCATCGAGCAAGGTTTGGCCGTCATTGGATTGACCGACAAGTTCAACAGCACGGGCGCGATCGTGTCAAGTCGGTGGACGGGCTCGATATGCGAGGTGCGGATGCGCGATGGCGGTCCATGGCTGGCCTGGTCCCAGCATCCGCCTGTGTCCATGCATGCTGATGAGGAGCCTTTGAGTTTTGAGCATGATGCGACCACCGGACGCTTGGCGTGTGTGTTGCCCGCAGGCGGACAGAAGACGCTGCGATTGACATGGTGAATGACAGCAAGTCACTTGCCGCAAGCCCATGAATTTTGAAGATGAGTACAAGATGAATGACATGAACAACACTTCGCAATACCTGAAATTGCACAGCCAAAACACCAGCCTGGTGCTGGAACTGCCCGCGGGCGAAGCGCCCATCTGGCGCTACTGGGGCCCCCGGATTCGCGACGAAGCGCCCCATGGTTTGCGTGAGTCCCGTCCCTTGCCCTCGTTCATGCTGGACTTTGACCAGCCGCTGACCCTGGCGCCGAGTTTTGGTGTGGGCTGGTTCGGACAAAGCGCCTTGCTGGCGCATCGCAACGGGCAAGCTTTTGCGCAGGCTTTCACGCAGTGCGATGTGCATTGGGATGTGCCACAGCAGTCGGTCCGTGTGGTGCTGACCGATCCGATCGCCGCCATTGAATTGACGGTGCATCTGAGCATGGCCCCCCCAAGCGATGTGTTGACCATGAAGAGCAGCCTGCGCAATTTGGGTGAGACGGCGCTGGATGTGCAGTGGCTCGCCGCAGGCACCTTGCTCTTGCCGGCTCAGGCGCAGCACGTGCGCTCCTACGCGGGTCAGCACAACCACGAGTTTTTGCTGCAAACCGACAAGCTCTCGCGCAGCCTGTGGCGCCGCGAGAGCCGCCGCGGGCGCACCTCGCACGACTGCTTCCCAGGTGCCGTGGTCACGACCGAAGGCACCACCGAAAGCGCGGGCTTGGTCTACGGTGCGCACCTGGCCTGGTCGGGCAACCATCAGCAAACCATCGAGTGGCTGCACGATGCGCAATACCAGTGGCAAATGGGCGAATGGCTGGCGCCGGGTGAAGGCTTGCTCGCCGCAGGTGCCACGCTGCACACGCCCGAGCTGGTGGCCAGTTGCTCCACGCAAGGCCTCAATGGTTTGGCGGCCAACTTCCATGCCGAGTTGCGTGCGCGCCTGAACTGGCCGGATGGCCAGATGCGTCCGCGCCCTGTGCATCTGAACACCTGGGAAGGTTTCTACTTCGACGTGTACCCTGACAAGGTCAAGGAGTTGGCCACAGCCGCAGCGGCTGTTGGGGTGGAGCGATTCGTGCTCGATGACGGCTGGTTCCATGGGCGCCACCACGATCGTGCAGCCTTGGGAGACTGGTGGCCCGACGCATCCAAGTTTCCGCAAGGGTTGGGCGACTTGGTGGCCCATGTCAATGCCTTGGGCATGGAGTTCGGTTTGTGGTTCGAACCGGAGATGATCAACCCGGACAGCGATCTGTACCGCGCACACCCCGGCTGGGCTTTGCAGCTGGCAGGGCGCCCCTTGATCACCGCCCGCAACCAGCTGGTGCTCGACATCGCTCGCCCGGAGGTGAGCGACTACCTGTTTGGCAAGATCGACGCGCTGCTGTCGGCCCAGCCCATCCGCTATATCAAGTGGGACCACAACCGCGACCTGACCACCGCCGGCCTGCACGATGGCACTGCCGGTTACCGGGCGCAGGTGCATGCGGCCTACGCCTTGTTTGCCCGCATCCGCGCCGCGCACCCCGAGGTGGAAATCGAAAGTTGCTCGGGCGGCGGTGGGCGCATTGACTTTGGTGTCTTGCGCCACACGCACCGCGTCTGGACCAGCGACTGCATCGATGCGATGTCGCGTGTGGGCATCCAGCGCGGCTTTTTGCAGTTCTTCCCGCCCGAGATCATGGGCGCCCACGTGGGCAGTGCGAAAGCCCACACCACGGGCCGCACGCAGAGCATGGCTTTCCGTGCTGCTGTGGCCTTGCCGGGGCATTTGGGCGTGGAGCTGGATGCGCGCATCCTGAGCGAAGCGGATGCGGCAGAGCTCAAAGCCTGGATCCAGATGTACAAGGATTTGCGCGAGCGCCTGCACCACGGTCACGTGTGGCAAGGGGCCGTCGATGACGGCATCGTCTGGCAGGCCCATGGCGATGTGGATGCGGCGGGTGTGGCCAGTGACGTGCTGCTGCTGGTGTACCGCACCCAGCCCACCAACCACCGCTACTCACCACGTTTGCCCTTGCCGATGCTCGACACGCAAGCCCATTACCGTGTGCACCAGTTGGCGCCTGCGGGCACCGTGCTGCCCACCGGGGCGCACAACACAGCCCCCTTCTTCGATGCGCTGAACACAGCCGAAGGTGTGGTCCTGGACGGTGGCTGGCTGCGGCATGCAGGCCTGCCCTTGCCACGCGCACAGGCCGAAACGGCGTTCATTGTGCGATTGACACGGGTTTGAGGGAGCGCGTCATGAACATTCTTGTGACCGGCGGTGCCGGCTACATCGGCAGCATCACCTGCGTGCAGTTGATCGCTGCAGGCTTTCGCCCGGTGATCCTCGATTCGCTGGTCAACGCCAAAGCAGCGGTGCTGGACCGCATTGAACAGGTCAGCGGTCAGCGACCGGTTTTCATCGAGGCCGATGTGCGTGACCGTGCCCGCCTGGTGCAGGCGCTGCGTGAGCACGCGATTGATGCCGTGATCCACTTTGCAGGCCTCAAGGCCGTGGGCGAGTCCGTGGCGCAGCCTTTGCGCTATTACGACAATAATGTGCAGGGCTCTCTGGTGCTGATCGAAGCCATGCGTGAAGTGGGGGTCAAGACGCTGGTGTTCAGCTCTTCGGCCACCGTCTATGGCGAAACGCAGCACATGCCTTTGCACGAAGGCTCGCCAACGGGTGCGACCAACCCCTACGGGCGCAGCAAACTGATGGTCGAGCAGATCCTGGCCGATGTGGTGGCGTCAGACCCTTCCTGGTCGATGACGGCATTGCGTTATTTCAACCCTGTGGGGGCGCATCCCAGCGGCCTGATGGGCGAAGACCCCCAGGGGGTGCCCAACAACCTCATGCCTTTCATCGCACAGGTGGCGGTGGGGCGTCGTCCGTCCTTGCGCATTTTCGGCAATGACTATCCGACGCCCGATGGCACAGGCGTGCGCGACTACATCCACGTGATGGACCTGGCCGAGGGGCATCTGGCCGCGCTGCGCCATGCGCATGGGCACGCCGGGCACCATGTTTTCAATCTGGGATCGGGCCAGGGGCACAGCGTGCTGGATATGCTGGACGCGTTCGGTCGCGCCTGCGGTGCAGCGCTGCCCCATGAGTTCGCGCCGCGCCGTCCGGGCGATCTGGCCGCATTCTGGGCTGATGCGACGCTGGCCGAGCGCGTGCTGGGCTGGCGTGTGCAGCGCTCTCTGGATGAGATGTGCGCCGACACCTGGCGCTGGCAATCCCGCAACCCCCATGGTTATGCATCATGAAAACTTCAGAGTTTGATATTGCCGAACATTCCCACCGTCGGCGCAACCCCTTGACGGGGCAATGGGTGCTGGTGTCCCCGCACCGCGCCAAGCGCCCGTGGCAAGGGCAGCAGGAAGAGGTGCATGCCGAGGTGCTGCCCAGGTACGATGCCCACTGCTATCTGTGCGCAGGCAACACCCGTGTCAGCGGAGATGTCAATCCAGACTACACCGGAACCTATGTGTTCACCAACGACCATGCTGCGCTGATGCAGCAGGTGCCTGCGGCACCCGCGTCGCACGATCCTCTGTACCAGATGCACGAGGCCAGAGGCACCAGCCGGGTGATCTGTTTCTCGCCCGACCATGGTCGCACCTTGCCTGAGCTGGATCTGCAAGCGATCACGGGGGTGGTCGATGCCTGGTGCGAACAGACGGCCGATTTGGGTGCGCAGCACGCCTGGGTACAGGTGTTCGAGAACAAGGGGGCCTTGATGGGGTGTTCCCAGCCGCACCCGCATGGTCAGATCTGGGCCACAGACCATTTGCCCAACGAAGCGCAGGCAGAGGATGACCACCAGCGGGCTTACTTTGCCGAGCATGGGCGGCCCATGCTGCTGGATGTGGCCGAAAAGGAAATCCAGCAGGGCGAACGTGTCGTCGTGCTGACGCCGCATTGGGTGGCGGTGGTGCCTTACTGGGCCACCTGGCCTTTCGAGACTTTGCTGTTGCCGCGATTTGCCGTGCAGCAGATGCCTCAGTTGACGCTTGAGCAACGTGAAGACCTGGCGCTGGCCATCAAGCAGCTGACCTCGCGTTATGACAACCTGTTCCAGTGCTCATTCCCTTACTCCATGGGCTGGCATGGCGCGCCGTTTGACGGCCAGGCGACGACACCCTGGCAGTTGCATGCGCACTTTTACCCGCCGCTCTTGCGCTCGGCTTCGGTGCGCAAGTTCATGGTGGGTTTTGAGATGCTGGCCGAAGCCCAGCGCGACCTGACGCCCGAGCAAGCCGCGCAGCGGCTGCGTGCGCTCAGCGATGTGCATTACAGCGGTCGGTGAAACATTTGAATCGAGAAAGAGCATGACTTCCCCTTTGATCAACAGCCTGGCGGCTGTTTTTGAGCAGTCCTTTGGCCTGGCTCCGGCGCTGTTTGTGCAGGCACCGGGCCGCGTGAACCTGATTGGCGAGCACACCGACTACAACGGTGGTTTTGTGTTGCCGTGTGCGATCGATTTCCACACCCTGGTGGCAGTGCATGGGCGCAGCGACCGCCGCGTGCGGGTGGTGTCGGTGGACTACCAGCATGCGCTGGACGAATTCAGCCTGGACGAACCCATCGTGCCTCGCCCGGATGCGCCTTGGGCCAACTATGTGCGTGGTGTGGTCAAGATGCTGCGACAGCAGGGCCATGCACTGGCGGGTGTTGATCTCGCCGTCACCGGCAACGTCCCTCAAGGTGCTGGCCTGTCTTCTTCCGCATCGCTTGAAGTGGCGGTGGGGCAGGCTTTCAAGACACTGTGCGGTCTGGATGGTTTGAGTCCCACCGATCTGGCCCTGACTGCCCAGCGCGCTGAAAACCAGTTTGTGGGCTGCAACTGCGGCATCATGGACCAGCTGATCTCGGCCAGAGGAGAGGCTGGACACGCTTTGCTCATCGATTGCCGCAGCTTGGACGCACGTGCGGTGCCCATGCCTGACGATGTGGCGGTCATGATCGTGCACTCCCGCATTCGGCGTGGGCTGGTGGAAAGCGAATACAACACCCGTCGCGAGCAATGTGAAGCTGCGGCACACCACTTTGGTGTGAGTGCCTTGCGTGATTTGACCTTGGACCGCCTTCACGCGGAATCGGCTGGACTGGACGCTGTCGCCCTGCGGCGGGCGCGGCATGTGGTCACCGAAAACCAGCGCACCCTCGATGCTGCGGCTGCATTGGCCGCCCATGACCTGGTGCGCATGGGGCAGCTCATGGCCGAGTCGCACGTGTCCATGCGCGATGATTTTGAAATCACTGTTCCTGCCATTGATGCTTTGGTCGCCTTGCTTCAGGCCGCCATCGGCCCCCAGGGAGGGGCCAGAATGACGGGAGGTGGGTTTGGTGGTTGTGTTGTGGCGCTGTTGCCTGTGGCCGAAGTGCCCCGGGTGCGTTCGGTTGTCGAACACCACTACCGTGCACCTCAGGGTGAGTTGGCGCATGTGTATGTTTGCCAACCCTGTTCTGGCGCTGGAGTGGCGTTGTAATTCGCATCAAATGAAAACGATTGCAAATCAAATTGCATTCATGGTCTTGAGTATTGACCTGTAGAATTCGTAACCAATTTTCATGAATTGTGCGAGATTATGGGATTTTCCCTAGCCAAAATCTTTCAAAACGCTGTTACGCTGTAACCCTGTTACTGATTTAGGGGTTTCCCCTATATTCATTGCATGCTCACTTTGCGTATCATGCAAACGATTGCAAATCAACCTGACTGTATAAAGGAGTAGCCAAAC
>Ga0228699_1000183_pt1 | contig 57625 bp, 61 predicted proteins | sample McNCre217_Aug_MG_FD_178016 | JGI IMG/M metagenome (GOLD analysis project Ga0228699, IMG submission 178016) | Freshwater microbial communities from McNutts Creek, Athens, Georgia, United States - 2-17_Aug_MG | ecosystem: Environmental > Aquatic > Freshwater > Creek | place: USA: Georgia... | reverse complement strand
CACACCGCGTGCTCGACCTGCGTCGCCCGTACATGCAAAACAACCTGATGCTGCGCTACAAAGTGTCGATGGAAGTGCGCAAGTACCTCGACGAAAACGGTTTCGTTGACATTGAAACACCTATGCTCACCAAGAGCACGCCCGAAGGCGCGCGCGATTACCTCGTGCCTAGCCGTGTGCACGATGGTCATTTCTTCGCGTTGCCCCAGTCGCCTCAGCTGTTCAAACAGCTGTTGATGGTGGCGGGCTATGACCGCTACTACCAAATCACCAAGTGTTTCCGTGACGAAGATTTGCGTGCTGACCGCCAACCTGAATTCACCCAGATTGATATTGAAACCTCGTTCTTGAGCGAGGAAGAAATCCGCGACATGTTCCAAGGCATGATCAAGCGCGTGTTCAAAAACACCATTGGCGTGGACCTCGGCGAGTTCCCTGTCATGACGTACCAAGACGCCATGCACATCTATGGTTCTGACAAGCCTGACCTGCGTGTGAAGTTGCAGTTCACCGAAGTCACCGATGTCATGGGCGACGTGGACTTCAAAGTGTTCTCAGGCGCTGCCAACATGAAGGGCGGCCGCGTGGTGGCCCTGCGCGTGCCTAATGGCTCGGTTGAAGGTGGCGGCATCAGCCGTGGCGAGATCGACGCGTATACCGAGTTCGTCAAGATCTACGGTGCCAAAGGCTTGGCCTACATCCGAGTCAACGACCTGTCCAAAGGCCGTGACGGTTTGCAGTCACCCATCGTGAAGAACATCCACGACACCGCGTTGAACGCTGTGTTGGAGCGCACAGGTGCACAAAATGGCGATCTGATCTTCTTCGGTGCCGACAAAGCCAAGATCGTCAACGATGCCATTGGTGCTTTGCGCATCAAGATCGGCCACAGCGAATTCGGCAAAAAGAACGGTTTGTTCGAAGACCGTTGGGCTCCCATGTGGGTGGTCGACTTCCCCATGTTTGAGTTTGACGACGAGAGCCAACGCTACACCGCCGTGCACCACCCCTTCACAGCGCCCAAAGACGGCCACGAAGATTGGATGGTCAGCGCGCCCGAGAAGTGCATCTCTAAGGGCTACGACATGGTGTTGAACGGTTGGGAAATGGGCGGTGGCTCGGTGCGTATCCACCGCGCTGACGTGCAACAAAAAGTGTTTGACGCGTTGAAGATCACACCCGAAGAAGCCCAACTCAAGTTTGGCTTCTTGCTGGATGCTCTGCAATACGGCGCGCCTCCACATGGCGGCTTGGCCTTTGGTTTGGACCGCATCGTCACCTTGATGACCGGTGCTGAATCTATCCGCGACGTGATTGCTTTCCCCAAGACACAACGTGCCCAGTGTTTGCTGACCCAAGCACCGAGTCCCGTGGACGAAAAACAATTGCGCGAATTGCACATCCGCTTGCGCAATGTGGATGCTGCCAAGGCTTGATACCTTGCATCTTGATGCAAACAAAAAAGGCGCTGTGAACAGCGCCTTTTTTTCTGGCTCTGATTTATCTCGGTGTGTCTAAATTCAACACGCTGGCGAGCTGTACATCATGTGGTGTTTCGTAGTCCGCCACGATCCACGCGCGGCTTGGATGTTCTGCGGCCTCACGCAAAAACTCTTTGATGGTTTGAATGGAGACTGCGTCGAGCGCCACAAACGGTTGGTCGAGCAGCGTGACCGTTGCACCGGATGCCAGGGCAGCGATCACCCCCACTTTGCGTCGGCTTCCGTTGGACAGCATGTGCAGCTGTTTCTCGCGGTGTGGGTTCATCTGAAGTTCTTCGGCCAAATCGTCCAGCAACGCATCGTTCCAACTTGGATAGCGCTGGCGCAGTGCATCCCAGCAGGCTTGCACCGTGGAAGCGTCGTGCTCAGGACTTTGCAGGTCAACCCAAAACACACCACCCTCAGCGGCGCTGAGAGTGCCCGAAGCGGGTTGCACATCGCTCGCCAGCAAACGCAACAGCGTGGTTTTACCTGTGCCTTCATCGCCACAAATCCAGCACACGCCAGTGGGCCAAATGAACGACAGGTTTTGAATGGGGCCGTGGGTCAGGTTGTGAGTTTGGAGGACATGGGCGGTAGGCATGGCGTTATCGTAGTCAATCCACGGCCATAGCCAGCACAGTTCGTATCGCGTGGAAAAGAATTACTTTTGTCGTTCACACCGATGAATTAGGATGCACCCCAGTTATGCCACTTTCTAAATTCCCCTCTCACCACGTCCAGCTGCCAGCAGTCGATCGCCATTTGGCCTACAGCGAGGTTGGCGATGCCAACAGTGCACATGTGTTGCTGTGTTTACCAGGTTTGCTCGAAACACGCGCCACGTTTGACCCGCTGTTGCAAGCGGCTGAGGGCGTGCGTGGTTTGCGCATCATCAGTCTTGATCTTTGCGGGCGCGGTGATTCCAGCTTGTTGCCCAAAGACGAGGGCTACACCATGCAGGGGTACTTGGACGACACCGTGCAGTTCATCCAACAGGTGGTGATGCGTTCAGAGGTGCCCGTAACACGCTTGGAAATCTTGGGCACCAGCATGGGCGGTATTTTGGCGATGTATTTGGCGAGTGATGCCAGTAACCGCATTGAGGGTCTGTTGTTCAACGACATCGGCCTCAATTTGCACTGGATGTCTATTTACAGCTTGTATGACGGCATGAAGATGGAAGGGCGTTTGCCCTCACCGGAAGAAATGGCTGCGCGATTCAATGTGAGCGCAGGCGCGGTGCGTGCTGTGCAGTCACCGTCACACTTTGATTTGCCTTATCGCAAAGACTGGAAGGGCATGAATTTTGGTCACTTGTTGAACCACTTCAAAGGCCCTGTGCGTTTGATCCACGGCGGCCGCTCTGTGGTGTGCCCAGCCGAGCAAGTGCGCTTGATGAAAAGCGAGTTTGCACAGTGTGAGGTGTTGGAAGTGCCGGGGGCCGGCCACCCTGCACCTTTTACGCCCGAGGTGTGTGCGTTTGTGTTGCGCGTTTTGAGTCAAGCGCCTGTCACATCGGAATCGAACGCCGCCAAAGAGCGTCGTGAAGAGAGCGAACGTGGCTTTTGGCCTTGGCTCAAGGCGCGCTACCGAGGCGCCAAAGCGAAGTAACTTCTTTCGAGCGCGCCGTGTGCAACGGATCGCTGGCATCGGTGGCTTTGCCATGACGGGGCTTGATGTCGTGACGGCCCAGCACCTGCAAACCTGCTTGTGCAATCCAACCCAACAACTCATCGCGGCTGCGCAGGCCCAAGTGTTCGGCCAAGTCAGACAAGATGAGCCAGCCTTCACCATTGGGTGTGAGATGCTCGCGCAGGCCGCTCAAAAAACCGCGCAGCATGCGACTGCCTTCGTCGTACACCGCATGCTCAATCGGGGAGCTAGGGCGTGCTGGTACCCAAGGTGGGTTGCACACCACCAACGGGGCTTGGCCCTCTGGGAATAAATCGGTTTGAACCAATGCCACTTTGTCGAGGCGTTGCAAGCGTTGCAAATTCTCACGAGCACAGGTGAGGGCGCGTGGGTCTTGGTCGGTGGCGATGATGCGTTGCACGCCACGTTTGGCCAGCACGGCAGACAACACGCCAGTGCCAACGCCAATGTCAAACGCCAAGCTTTTGTCGCGGATGGGTGTGGTGGCGACCAGATCGACATACTCGCCGCGCACGGGTGAAAACACCCCGTAGTGGGGGTGAATGCGGTTGTTGGGCGCATCACCCAATGCCGCAATCTCTACGCCTTTTTTGCGCCATTCGTGCGCACCGACCAAGCCCAACAGTTCACGCAGCGACACCATGCAGGCTTGGCCTGTGGCAGGCCCCCACGCTTCGGTGCAGGCTTGTTTCAAATCGGGGGCGCGGCGCAGTGGGAGGGTGTAGTCACCATTCATGGGTACCAACACCATGGCCAGTGTGCGCGCCCGTTGCCCCAACGCTTGGCGGTGCAAGTTGAACGCTTGTGCAGGAGAAACCTCGGGTGAGGGTCTTTTGGCTTTTTTCGGTTTGCGCTCGGTGCGCCGTGCCAACGCTTGCAGCAGTTGACGTGCATTGTGAAAGTCACCTTGCCACAACAGGCCCGTGCCTTCACAGGCCAAACGGTAAGCCGTGTCCGCAGACATCGTGTCGTCAGCAGCCACAACGCGGCGAGGGGCAGCTGCGCCGCTTTCGGCGCGCCAGGTGGGCAAGTTGTCTAAAGGGGCAAGGAGCATGCGGCATCATAGTGGGCGCTTGTCGTTGGCTTGCTCATGTTGAGGCACACTTATGCACAGAACATGAAAACCTTCAAAGTCGCCACTTACAACATCCACAAAGGCGTACAAGGCTTAGGGCCTGCACGTCGTTTAGAGATTCACAACCTCGGTCATGCCGTTGAGCAATTTGATGCAGACATCGTGTGCTTGCAAGAGGTGCGGGCTTTTAACCGTTTGCAGGCGCGTCGCTTTAAACATTGGCCGGAGTTGGGTCAAGCTGATTTTTTAGCACCTGAGGGGTACACGCCTGTGTATTGCACCAATGCCATCACCAAACACGGCGAGCACGGCAATGCGTTGCTCAGTCGTTGGCCGGTGCTGGAGCATCGCCACGAAGACATGTCTGATCACCGCTTGGAGCAGCGCGGTTTGTTGCATGTGAGCTTGCAGATACAAGCGCGCGAGGTGCATGTCATCGTGGTGCATTTGGGGTTGCTGCCCGCCAGTCGCTTGCGTCAGACCCAGCAGCTGCACGATTTCATTGAGCGCGAAGTGCCTGCAGATGCCCCGTTGTTGGTGGCGGGAGACTTCAATGATTGGGGCAGTGCCGTGGCACGTTTGATGGCCACAGTTGGGTTGCGTACCAACGAGCCACCGCAGCCCACCTATCCCTCGCGCTTGCCTTTGGTTCAGTTGGACCATGTGTATGCCCGTGGGGTGCATTGCGTGGGCGCACACGTGCCCCGAGGTCCGATTTGGGGTCGTATGTCTGACCACTTGCCTTTGTTGGTCGAGTTTGCTTGGGATGCTCCATGAGTCGTGCGCGCGCCGCTGTCCACGACATGCGCCTGCTCACAGGCGGTGTGGACTTGTTTGCCGCGCTCATTGAAGCGGTGGACGGTGCGCAGCACGAGGTGCGCTTAGAAACCTATATTTTTAGTTTTGCAGGATCTGGCGCTGATGTGGCGCAAGCACTCATGCGTGCCGCACAGCGTGGTGTGCAGGTGTCAGTGGTGGTGGATGGTGTAGGCACGGGTGATTTGCCTGCACTGTGGGCCGAACGGTTTGCACACGCGGGTGTGCAGGTGCGTGTCTTTTCCCCACTGCTGGGACTTGGGTTTTGGTTGCCCAGCCGCTGGCGACGTCTGCACCGAAAGCTTTGCGTGGTGGACAACACGGTGGCGTTTTGCGGTGGCATCAACATCTTGGATGACTACTTAGATCCGCATGTCCAAGGCCTTTTGGCATCGCCGAGGCTGGACTACGCCGTCAGTTTGCGTGGCCCCTTGGTCGATGCAGTGCGTGCCACCATGACGCAGTTGTGGTCACGCATTGAGGCTGTGCGAGAGTTACGCAGCCAAGATCTGAGTGGTGCGCTGGATGCCTTGCGTGGTGCGAGGCAACGTTTGCACTGGCCTGTGCGTGGCGAAACACAGCTGGTGTTGCGCGACAACGTGCGCCACCGTACGCACATTGAGCGCACTTATCGCAAAGCCATTGGCGCCGCGCGTCACGACATCGTGGTGGCCAATGCCTACTTTTTTCCTGGCTTGCGTTTGCGTCGCGCGTTGGTGATGGCGGCGCGCCGAGGTGTGCGTGTGCGTTTGTTGCTGCAAGGCCAGTACGAGTATTTCGTGCCCTACCGCGCCACGCGCCAGCTGTATGGCCAGCTCATGGCCGCAGGGGTGGAAATTTACGAATATCACGCCAGCTATTTACACGCCAAAGTGGCGGTTGTGGATGGCAAATGGCTCACAGTAGGGTCTTCCAACTTAGACCCTTTCAGTTTGTTGCTGGCGCGTGAGGCCAATGTGGTGGCGCACGACCCATCGCTTGCCCAGACCTTGCATGTCAGTTTGATGGATGCCATTGCAAGTGGCGCTGCCCGTGTAGAACCCAACGACTACCTTCAACGCGGTTGGTGGCAGCGTACGGTGGATGCGATGGCTTCTGCTATCTTGCGTTTTGGCGTGTTTTTGACGGGTAAACGTTACTGAGCAAGGGCATTGCGTAGGGTCTTAGGTTCGCTGATACCATCTTCTACATGACTGCAAAAGACAACTTCGAAGGCACGCCGGTTTCTGTGAAGATTCGCGAGCGCATTGCCGCCGCACGCAAGCGTTTTCACTCCAACGACAACATCGCTGAGTTCATTCAACCTGGTGAGCTGGAGGCTTTGCTCGACGAAGTTGAAGTCAAGATGCAGGGCGTGCTCGACAGCTTGGTGATTGACACCGCGCACGACCACAACACCGGCGACACTGCGCGTCGCGTGGCCAAGATGTACTTGCAAGAAGTCTTCAAGGGCCGCTACGTCAACGCGCCTGCCATCACCGAATTTCCCAACGCCGAGCATCTGAATGAGTTGATGATCGTGGGCCCCATCACCGTGCGCAGCGCATGCAGCCACCACTTTTGCCCTGTGATTGGGAAGATTTGGATTGGCGTGTTGCCCAACGAGCGCACCAACGTGATTGGCTTGTCCAAATACGCACGCTTGGCCGAATGGGTCATGGGCCGTCCCCAAATTCAAGAAGAAGCTGTGGTGCAACTGGCCGACCTCATTCAAGAAAAAACACAGCCCGATGGTTTGGCCATCGTCATGGAGGCCAGTCACTTCTGCATGTCATGGCGCGGCGTGAAAGACATGGACAGCAAGATGATCAACTCGGTCATGCGCGGTGCGTTCTTGAAAGACCCCAACTTGCGTCGTGAATTTTTGTCTCTGATTCCTAAAGGTTGATCCCATGCTCGTTCGTCTGTTGTATGTGAGCCGCTCCGTTCACCCCGAAACCCCAGAGCAAACCGAATCCATTTTGGCCAGTTCGCGTGAGCACAACCTGAGCAATGGCATCACCGGCGTGCTGTGCTATGGCGGTGGCATCTATTTGCAAGCCATCGAAGGTGGCCGCAACCAAGTCAACGCGCTCTACACACAAATCGTGAAAGACCCACGTCACAAAGACGTGGTGGTGTTGGCCTATGAAGAAATCACTGAGCGTCGCTTTGGTGGCTGGACCATGGGCCAAGTGCGCTTGGACAAACTCAACCCGTCCATCGTGTTGAAGTATTCCGAAACCGCAGAGCTTGATCCATATTCCGTGTCCGGCCAAGTGTCTTTTGCGTTGCTCGAAGAACTGATGGCGACCGCCTCCATCATTGGCCGCGCTTGATGTGAATTTGATCGGCTGCGACTTCAGCAGCAGCCCCACCCGACGCAAACCCATCGTTGTAGCCCTCGGCCACGCCAAGGCGGGCCGTGTGCAACTGCAAAACCTGCAGCGCTTTGAAACCTTGGCGAGCTTTGCGGATTGGCTCAAACAACCGCAGCCGTGGGTGGGCGGTTTTGATTTGCCTTTTGGGTTGCCGCGTGAGCTGGTTGAGCAGCTCAATTGGCCCACCGAGTGGTTGCCTTGCATGCAGCACTACGCCGCACTCAGCCGAGCTGAGATACGCAACACCTTCAAAGCCTTTTGTGACGCACGCCCCGTGGGCGGCAAGTTTGCCCACCGCGCCACTGACCTACCCGCAGGCTCTAGCCCCTCCATGAAGTGGGTCAACCCACCTGTGGCCTACATGCTGCATGCGGGTGTACCGCTGCTGATGGATGCTGGCGTGAGCTTGCCTCGCTTGCATTGGGCAGACCCCACGCGCGTTGCGCTAGAGGCATACCCCGGTTTGCTGGCGCGTGAACTGATGGGCAACACCAGCTACAAAAGCGACGACAAAGCCAAACAAACCCCAGAGCGTTTGATTGCCCGCAAACAACTGCTGCAAGCGCTAGAAGTGGGTCAAACCCGTTTGGGCTTGCGCCTCAAACTCACCCACGCCCAGCATGACACCTTGGTGGACGATGCCAGTGGCGACAGCCTAGACGCCGTGCTGTGCATGGTGCAAGCTGCGTGGGCGCACTTGCAGCACGATGCAGGCGACGCGCATTACGGCTTACCCATTTGCGATCCGTTAGAAGGCTGGATCGTCACGGCTTGAGCGGCTTAACGCTCTGACTCCAAATCGGGAATTCGGTTAAACGCAATCCGCATTGGTGCGTGGTCTAGTCCTGCTTGGGCGCTGGCGAAGTACACCGTGTTTTTGCCGTGCTTGCCGTTCAGTGAGTCTATGGCCGCCAGCAGTTTGCGGCGGTCTTTGGCAGGGGCGCTGAACAAATCGCCCGTGTGCTGACCCGCTTCAATCAGGCCATGTAGCTGCACACCCACCGTCACAGGTTGGGCCAGCAGGTGCAGGCCGCTGTGCCACAGTTGCTCTAGCGTGTGCAGCAAAAACGCGGTGTCTTGCGTCTCACCCACTTGCGCTGCACGGTCATCACCCGTATCACCACCGCGTGCGTGGCGGCAGCGGACATGCACGCTCATGCTGGTGGCATACACGTTTTGCTTGCGCAGGCGCATGGCGGCTTTTTGCGTCAGGCGGTTGAGCACCGCAAACGCGCCTGCGGGGTTGCGCAAGTCGGGCGGCAGCACATGCGAGTGGCCTAGCGACTTGGCCACCGTCTCGCGCGGGCCATACCACTGGCCGCGCAGCTTGTCGTACATCTCGGCTCCTGCTACGCCGCCCCATGCCGTGCGTAGCAGCTCGCGCGGCGCGGCACACAGCTGCGCCATCGTGTGAATGCCGCAACGCTCTAGCCGCTGCACCATGCGCGGGCCAATGCCGTTGATCGCCTTGGGCTTGAGCCCATACAAACGCTGCGGCAGCTCGTGCGCCTCAATCACCGTCAGCCCATCGGGTTTTTGCATGTTCGACGCCAGCTTGGCCAGCAGCGTGTTGGGCGCAATGCCCACCGACGTGCGCATGCACTCGCCCAGCTGCGCCACCACCTCGGCCTTGATGCGCTCGGCCAGCCCTACCGCACGCTCGCGCTGCTGCCAGCGGCCCGTTAGCTCGCACTCCATCTCGTCAATCGACAGCACTTGGCGCACGGGGGCCAGCGTGTCCACCACCGCCACCGCGCGGTGGTGCATCTCCACATATTTGGCGTGGTCGGCCAGCACGATGGCAATGTCAGGGCACAGCCGCCGCGCCTCGGCCACACCCGTGCCCGTGCCAATACCCAGCGCCTTGGCCTCGTAACTGGCGGCAATGCAGCACGACGTTTCGGCCAGCACCGGCACCACGCCCACAGGCCGCCCGCGCAGCGCGGGGTTGAGCTGCTGTTCAACCGAGGCGAAGTAGCTGTTAAAGTCAACGAGTAAAGAACGAATTCCAATCATTTAATTCTTAAAAATTAAACCCAAAAGATTAAAATAAAAATTCCATCCGAGTTATGCTGTTTTTAAATACAGTATCTATGAGTAAGCGTCTTCTTGTCAATCATTTTTAGGTTAAATGGAATTTCCTGATGAGTCTTTATAAATATTGCAGATATTCTGAAAATCTTCTTGGTGTTCTTGTTAAGAAACATATTTGGTTATCTGGAGCTAAGAAATTTAATGACATTTTCGACTGCCAATTTAGAAGAGATCAATTTACAAAAGAACAATTAAGTGAACTGAAAGCTATTCATGAATACAGAAAATCAATAAAAGGAAAAATACCAATTTCTATGGTGAACGGAAATTTTTCCGATGAAGAATTTGATCTTGAAGTCGAGAAAGTATTTAAGAATATTGAAGGATTTATATCCGATATGGGAATTATGAGTCTTAGTGAAATTAATGATTCACTTTTATTATGGGGTCACTACGCCTCAAACCATGAAGGTGTATGCATTGAGTACGATGTACCTTTAAAGAGCAATGGATATCTTATGCCAGTAAATTACTCAACTCAATATCCGAAACTTTCTATTTATGATTTTGCAGTTGATATTGCAAAAGCTACAGATGCAATATTGAGCACTAAATCTATGGAGTGGGCATATGAAAAGGAGTGGAGATATGTTGAAACATCTTCTGCAAATAAAGAAATTCCTGCTCCATTCGAAATATCAGCAATAATATTTGGGGCGAGAATGCCTGATGAACAATCGGAAACGATAAAAGCAATAACGGCAGGAAGAGGAATTAAATATAAAAAAGCAAAACAATCGTTAAATAGTTTTTCTTTGGAAATCGTAGATCTTGATGGCTAATAGGTCTGTTTCCTTTTGTGTTAAATAGGTTCATTGCTAAATACACCACCCCATATCCGCAGGCAAAGCCTCTAATTGCCTGAGTTGCTGAATGGCTTCTGCATCGGTGCGGTACATCTTGAGCAAGGGGTGGTCTTCCAGGCAACCGGCGCGGCGCAGCACGGTTTCTACCGGTAGCTTCATGCCGCTGATGTGCAGGCTGATGCCGCGCTCGCGCAGCATGGCTTCTAGCTTGGCTAGGCTCTCCACGCCCGTGGCATCGATGCGGTTGATGGGTAGTGCAAACAGGCACACATGGGCCACGTTGGGGTGCTGGCCAAGGTGCTCCATCACGGCGCGCTCTAGGGTGCTGGCGGCGGCAAAGTCCAGCTCGGCATCCATGCGTAGCGCGTAGAGATGGGGCGCTAAAGGCGGCAGTTTCCACAGGTGGCGGTCGCGCAGGCTGCCGTCGGGGTGCAGACCTACTTCAATGATGCGCGGGTGCAAGCGGGTGTGCAAAAAGTGGCTCAGACCCATCACCACACCGGCCAGCACGCCCCAATACAAACGCGGGGCCGCGAGCAGGGTGATGACAAACGTCACCACCGCCGTGGCGGCCTCGACGCGGTTGATTTTGTAAAGCTGTACAAACGCGTGTGGCTTGATGAGACCCATCACTGCCGCCACCACGATGGCGGCCAGCACCGATTGCGGCACAGGGTGCAGCACCGAGGTGAAGCACAAGAGGATGCCCAAAATTACCGCCACCGAAAAAATAGTGGCCCATGCCGACTGCGCACCCGCATACAAGTTAAGCGCCGAGCGGCTGAACGACGAGCTGGTAGGAAACGCCCCGCACAAACCCGAGGCCACTTTGGCCAAGCCTTGGCCAATCAAGTCTTGGTCTTGGTCCCAGCGTTTGCCGCTGCGGTCGTTGTCCACCTTGGCGCTCGATGCGGTTTCTAAAAAGCTCACCAGCGTGATGACCAAGGTGGGCAGTACCAGTTGTTTGAATACTGGCCAATCAATGACGCTGGGCACAAACAACGCAGGCAAGCCTTGCGGCAATGCGCCCACCACCGCTGTGCCTGCGGCCTCTAGCCCCAGCGCCCAGCTGATGCCTGCCGCGCCTAGCACCACCACCAACACCGAGGGAAACGTGGGCCGCCAGCGCCGCGCCAACACCAACAGCACCAGCGTGACCACGCCAAACATCAAGCTGGCCCAGTCAATGCCTGCACCTGTGAGAGCAGATGACCACCCATGTGTAAAACCCAATAAGGCTGGCAACTGCGACGAAATGATGAGCACACCTGCGCCCTGTGTGAACGCCATCAACACCGGCGAACTCACCAAGTTCAGCAGCCACCCAAACCGCGCAAAACCCAGCACCACTTGCAGCAGTCCTGTCATCAGCGAGAGCCACACCGTGAGGTTGACCCACTCGGCGCTGCCAGGCACGGCCATGCCACTGAGCGAGGCCGACACCAAAATAGCGGTCAGAGCCGTGGGGCCCACCGACAATCGCTGCGATGCGCTAAACAGCACCGCCACCAATGCGGGGAGCAGTGAAGCGTAAATGCCCGTGATGAGTGGCATGCCAGCCAAGGCCGCGTACGCTACGCCTTGTGGGATGACCATGAGACCCACGCTCAAGCCTGCAAAAGCTTCGCTCTTGAGCAGGTGTTGAGATGGGCGAGGCCAGTTTAAAAAGGGGAACCAATGCTTGGCAGAGTGCATGCACCAATCGTAACGGCTGGCTATGCCACTGTTCGTCGCCTTGTGCGGTGTGTGGTGGTGTTGTTTGCGCTGGGTGTGTGCGCTTGGGCCATGCCCGCGCAGGCGTGGCAAGGCGTGGTCACGCATGTGAGCGATGGCGACACCCTGTGGGTGCAGCCGCTGCGAGGTGGCAAGGTCCAGAAGGTGCGCTTGTTGGGCATAGATGCCCCTGAGATTTGCCAAGCATGGGGGCCGCAAGCGCGGGCGGCTTTGCATGCGGCCTTGCAAGGTCAGGTCGTGGAGGTGCATGGGCGTGCCCACGATAACTATGGCCGTTTGCTGGCACAGCTATCACGTCAGGGGCAAGACGTGGGGGCGTGGATGGTCGAGCAAGGGCATGCGTGGTCTTACAGCTTTAAACGCCATGCCGGTGCGTATGACGCGCAGCAAGCGATGGCACAAAACCAACGCCTAGGGTTGTTTGCCGATGCACAGGCGGTGCAGCCGCGGTGGTTTAGAAAACGATTCGGGTCGTGCCACTGAGCGTGGCTTGGCGGTTCAGTGTGCTTGGCCGCACACTGGGCAGGTGGGGTTGCGTTGCAAGCGCACTTCGTGCCATTCCATGCCTCGACCATCCAGCATTTGCAGGCGGCCTGTCAATCGAGAGCCGATGCCGGTGATGAGCTTCACCGCTTCCATGGCTTGCATGGTGCCAATCACGCCGACCAGCGGTGCGAGCACCCCCATGGTTGAGCAGCGTACTTCTTCAGGGGCTTGATCGGGCGGGAAGATGCAGGCGTAGCAGGGGGACGTGTCACTGCGTGCGTCATACACCGCAAGTTGACCATCCATGCGAATGGCCGCACCTGAGATGAGTGGCACTTGGTGTTGCACACATGCTGCATTCACGGCTTGGCGGGTTTCAAAGTTGTCGCAGCAGTCCACCACCACGTCAACGGTGGGAACCAGTGCGTCTAGCTGGGGGGCATCTAGCTTGTTGGCCAACGCCGTCACACGCACTTCAGGGTTGAGTGCCAGCATGGCTTGCGAGGCCGACTCCACTTTGGCGTGACCCACGCGCGCAGTGGTGTGGGCGATTTGCCGTTGCAAGTTGGTCAGGTCCACCACGTCGTGATCGGCAATGGTGATGTGGCCCACGCCGCTGGCTGCGAGGTACAGGGCAACGGGAGAGCCTAGCCCACCCGCACCCACCACCAGCACATGGCTGTCGACCAAGCGCTGCTGGCCTTCGATGCCGACATCGTCGAGCAGGATGTGGCGCGAATAGCGCAGCAGTTGGTCGTCGTTCAACGCAAACTCACCCGTGAATTACTTGTCTTTTTTCTCGGCGGCAGGACGTTCTGTTTGCGTCTTGCTTGCCAACACGGGCTGACCTTTGAGGCGCTTAACAGCTTGTTGCAATTGGAAGTCTTGTTCGCTGCCAAACTCAGGTGGGCGACGCTCACTGTTGGGCTTTTTAGACTCTTCTTCCAAACGCTTCATGGCTTCTTCGCGGGCCTTCTCGCGTTCTTTTTCTTGCGCTTTGTCTTGGGCTGCGTTGCTTTGGCCGCTTTCAAGGTGTTTGTCTAAGTCGGCTTCACGCATGCGCAGAATGGCGAAGGGGCTGCCTTCGGCGGTGTCGTCCAGCAACACATCAGGCACGATGCCTTTGGCTTGAATGCTGCGGCCACTTGGCGTGTAGTAACGCGCGGTGGTGATTTTCAACGCGGTGTCTGGCCCCAACTGGCGCACGGTTTGCACCGAGCCTTTGCCAAAGGTTTGGCTGCCCATGATGGTCGCGCGCTTGTGGTCTTGTAGCGCACCCGCCACGATTTCGCTGGCGGAGGCCGAGCCTTCGTTCACCAATACCACCAGTGGCACGGTGCGGAAAATACCTTTGGTGTTTTGGTGCATGCGCGCAATCGGGTCATTGCCGTTGTTGCGACGGTAAAACTCCGGTGAGGCTTTGTAGACAAACTTGCTTTCGGCGAGTTGGCCGTTGGTAGACACCACATTCACGTTCTCAGGCAGGAACACCGCAGACACAGCCACCGCAGCGTCTAACAAACCACCGGGGTCGTTGCGCAGATCAAGCACCACGCCTTTGAGCTTGGGCTCTTGCTTGTAAATTTCTTCGAGCTTTTTGGTGAAATCGTCCACCGAGCGCTCTTGGAATTGACTCAGACGAATCCAACCAAAGCCAGGCTCGATCACTTTGCCTTTGACGCTTTGTGTTTTGATTTCTTCGCGCACGATGCTCAATGGGAATGTGCGGTTTTCATCTTTGCGGTAGATGGTCAACATCACCTTGGTACCGGGTTCACCACGCATGCGCTTGACCGCGTCATTGAGCGACAGGCCTTTGACCACGGTGTCGTCAATCTTGGTGATCAAGTCGCCCGATTTGATGCCACCGCGAAACGCTGGTGAGCCTTCGATGGGCGATACGATTTTGATCAGACCTTCTTCTTGAGTGATTTCAATTCCCACACCGACGAAGCGGCCTGTGGTGCCTTCACGAAACTCTTTGAAGGTCTTTTTGTCGTAGTACTGCGAGTGCGGGTCGAGGCTGGCAACCATGCCTGTGATGGCATCGCTGATGAGCTTTTTCTCGTCCACGGGTTCCACGTAGTCGCTCTTGACCATGCTGAAAACAGCGGCGAGTTGTTGCAACTCTTCGAGGGGCAGGGGCGCCATGTTGGCGCGTGCTGCGGTTTGCAGCGATACCGTGGTCAGTGCACCGGTCAAAGCGCCAATGGCGACCCAACCTGCGATCTTGAGTTTTTGACTCATGTTGCCCTTGAATGTTGACAATTTAATAGGTGCTCAATATACAACGCGCCCTGAAGGCGCGTTGTGAGTGGGTGGATTAGGCTTTGCCTTGCGTAGCGACTGCCGCCGCGGCTTTGGCGGCGGCCTCTGCGTCACCCAAGTAGTAGTGGCGAATGGGCTTGAGGTTCTCGTCCAGTTCATACACCAAGGGGATGCCATTGGGGATGTTCAGGCCTACGATCTCGCTGTCGCTGATGTTGTCGAGGTACTTCACCAGAGCGCGGATGGAGTTGCCGTGCGCTGCCACCACAATGCGTTTGCCCGCTTTGATGGCAGGTGCCATCGACTCGTTCCAGAAGGGGATGACGCGAGCCACGGTGTCTTTCAAGCACTCGGTCAGCGGCACTTGCGCGGGGTCGAGCTTGGCGTAGCGTGGGTCACCGCGTTCGCTGCGGGGGTCGGTCGCTTCGAGTTCGGGTGGTGGCGTGTCGTAGCTACGACGCCAGATGAGCACTTGGTCATCGCCGTATTGCTTGGCCATGTCGGCCTTGTTCAAGCCTTGCAAGCCGCCGTAGTGGCGTTCGTTCAAGCGCCAGCTTTTGACCACAGGCAGCCATGTGCAGTCCATCTCGTCCAGCGCGAGGTACAGGGTACGAATGGCGCGTTTCAACACGCTGGTGTAGGCCACATCAAATTGATAGCCTTCGGCCTTGAGCAAACGACCCGCGTTTTTGGCTTGGTCCACGCCGGTGGGGGTGAGGTCAACATCGGTCCAGCCGGTGAAGCGGTTTTCAAGGTTCCAGGTGGATTCGCCGTGACGGATTAAAACGAGCTTGTACATGGTGTGTAAAACAAAGTCAGTGAAAGGTTGGCCGTGATTTTAGAATGGCGCCCTGACACGATACTTTTAACCCCCTCTGAACTGGATTCCCCTGTGAAATTTATTCTCGACAACTGGATGTTGATTGCTGTGGCTGTGAGCAGCGGCTTCTTTTTGCTGTTGCCCGTGGTGCAAGGTGCAGCAGCCACTGGTATCACGCCCACTGACGCGGTGCAATGCATGAACCGCGAAAAAGGCGTGGTGATTGACGTGTGCAGCGCAGCAGAGTTTGCTGAGTCACACATCAAAGGTGCGGTGAACGTGCCTTTGGACGAACTCGAAGGCCGTTTGGCTGGCACGGTGAAAAACAAAAGCACACCGCTGATCTTGGTGTGTGCTGCTGGCTCGCGTTCTAAGCGTGCGCAAGCCGTGGCGCAAAAACTGGGCTACGAGAAGGTGCATTCGCTGCAAGGCGGGCTGAAAGCTTGGAAAGAAGCTAACCTGCCTGTCGTCAAAGCCTAACTCACCAGAAAGACTGTCATGCAAGCCGTCAAGATGTACACCACTGCCGTTTGCCCCTACTGCATTCGTGCCAAGCAACTGCTGACCTCTAAGGGGGTGGCCCATATTGAGGAGGTGCGCATTGACACCGACCCTGAAGCGCGTGCGCACATGATGACCATCACGGGTCGTCGCACCGTGCCACAAATTTTCATTGGTGACACGCATGTGGGTGGTTGTGACGATTTGGTTGCACTTGACAGCCGTGGCGGTCTTGTGCCGCTTCTGCAAGCTTGAAGCTGACATAATTCAGCCACCCGATTTGCTGCCCGTTTCGGCGTGACCGATGCGGGCATTTTTTTGTACTAGGAAAAACAATGTCTGACGAACAACAAGCGACCCCCGTGTTTCAAATCCAACGCGTCTATTTGAAAGACCTGTCTTTGGAGCAACCCAACTCCCCAGCCATCTTGACCAGCAGCGCACAACCCAATGTGGACATCCAATTGGGCGTGGGCATGGAACAAGTGGCGGACGGCATTGTTGAAGTGACCGTGACAGCGACAGTGACCACCAAGATCGAAGACAAAACTGTGTTTTTGGTGGAAGCCAAACAAGCCGGCATTTTTGAAGTTCGCAATTTGCCTGAAGAGCAAATGGGTTCCATCATTGGCATTGCTTGCCCACAAATCATTTACCCCTACCTGCGCGGCAACGTCGCTGACGTGATTCAACGTGCAGGCTTCCCGCCTGTGCACTTGGCTGAAATCAATTTCCAAGCCATGTACGAACAACAAAAGCAGCAACAAGCTGCCGCTGTTCAGTAAGTTCTGAAACTGCCGCCATCGCGATGAAGATTGCCGTTTTAGGTGCTGGGGCATGGGGCACGGCGTTGGCCATCAACGCTGGAGCCCACCATGCAGTGACACTGTGGGCGCGTGATGCCGCCCAAGCGAACGCCATGCGCACCGAGCGTGTGAACACACGTTACTTGCCCGGTTTGCCTTTCACCGATGGTTTGCACGTGTCGTCCGAGCCGCTTGGCGCTTGGCTGGCTCAATACGATCTGGTCGTCATTGGCTCACCCATGAGCGGTTTGCGCGGCATGTTGGTGCAACTTGCGCCCTTGTTGAAGGATCACGTGCCTGTGGCTTGGCTGTGCAAAGGCTTTGAAGCCTCGCAAAACGGCGTGGGCTGTATGGCGCACGAAGTGTGTGCCCAAGTCGCGCCGCAATTGCGTGGAGGCGCGTTGAGCGGTCCTAGCTTTGCACAAGAAGTCGCCCGCGGCATGCCCACTGCCTTGGTTGCCGCCAGCGGCGATGCAGGGGTGCGTGATGCCATGGTGCAAGCGTTTCACAACAACAGCTTGCGTGTGTATGCCAACGACGACATCGTGGGTGTTGAAGTGGGCGGTGCTGTGAAAAACGTGTTGGCCATCGCCACGGGGTTGTGTGATGGCTTGCAACTGGGGTTCAACGCACGTGCCGCACTCATCACGCGAGGTTTGGCTGAAATTACCCGACTCGGCGTGGCCTTAGGTGCCAAGACAGAAACCTTCATGGGCTTATCCGGTTTGGGCGACTTGGTGCTCACGGCGACAGGTGACTTGAGCCGCAACCGCAAAGTTGGCCTCGCCTTGGCTCAAGGCATGACGCTGCAGCAAGCGGTCGATTCATTGGGCCATGTGGCCGAAGGTGTGTATTGCGCCCGCACCGTGGTGCAGCGTGCACATCACTTGGGTGTGGATATGCCGATTGCGCAAGCTGTTGTGGCTTTGCTGGACGGTCAAATGACACCTGCACAAGCCGTGGCTGTGTTGATGGGGCGTGGGGCAAGGGGCGAGTAACCCCATCCCTCACGGCTGCTGTGTCGATTCCAGCCGAAGAAAAACCTCAAACTTCGAGGTTGTCAATCAACCGCGTTTTACCCAACTTGGCCGCACCCAACACGACGAGTGGTTCTGCACATGGCCCGGTCACAGGTGACAGGTCATGCTGGCGACGCAGGGTGATGTAGTCGGGTTGCCAGCCACGCGTACGCAGGGTTTGCATGCCGGCGGCTTCCGCAGCGGCGACATCAAACGTGCCTGTGGTGTTGCCTTCGCGTGCTGCGGCGGCCAAGGCTCTGAGGGCGATGGACAGTTGCACCGCTTCGGCGCGTTCGTCAGTACTGAGGTAGCCGTTGCGTGAGCTGAGGGCCAAGCCGTCATTGGCACGGCGTGTCTCGCCCCCGATGATCTCGATGGGCAGCGCCATTTGCTGCACCATGCGGCGGATGACCATGAGCTGCTGGTAGTCCTTCTTGCCAAACACCGCCAAGTCGGGTTGCACGAGGTTGAAAAGTTTGTGCACCACGGTGCTCACGCCCACAAAAAAGCCGGGGCGAAACGCACCTTCCAAGATGTCGGCCAGTTCAGCGGGAGGGTGCACTTTGAACACTTGCGGTTCAGGGTAGAGGTCTTTTTCGCTGGGGGCAAACACCACGTCGCAGCCGTTGGCTTCGAGTTGGGCACAGTCGTTTTCTAGGGTGCGGGGGTAGGTGTCAAAGTCTTCGTTGGGGCCAAATTGCAGGCGGTTGACGAAGATGCTGGCCACAGTCATGCCACCGCCACTGGATGACGTGCGTGCATCCACTTCTTGACGGGCCATTTGCATCAGCTCTAAGTGGCCTTGGTGCAAGTTGCCCATGGTGGGCACAAAGGCGCGCAAGGTTGCGGGTTTTAAGAGACGACGCAAGTCGGCGACAGTGTGAACGATGTGCATCTGAAATTACCAAGCGTGTTCAGCATTGACGGGAAAGCTGCCGTCTTTCACAGCGGCCACATAGGCGGCCATCGCGGCTTGCATGCTGGCTTGGCCCAGCATGAAGTTGCGAACGAATTTTGGATTTTTGCCAAGGTTGACACCCAACATGTCGTGCATGACCAGTACTTGACCGGCCGTGCCATTGCCCGCGCCAATGCCGATGGTGTGGCAGCGGGGCAGTTCGTGTGTGAGTGCAGTAGATAGCGCTTCGGGCACCATTTCTAGCACCACCATGGCGGCGCCTGCGTCTTGCAAGGCGAGCGCTTCTTGGCGAAGTTGTGCTGCGCCTGCATCGTCGCGGCCTTGCACACGGTAGCCACCCAAGGCGTGTACGGTTTGGGGAGTGAGGCCCAAATGGGCGCAAACGGGGATGCCGCGTTCGACCAAAAAATGCACCACCTCGGTGGTCCAACCACCGCCTTCGAGCTTGACCATGTGTGCGCCCGCTTGCATCAACACCGTGGCGCTGCGTAAGGCTTGTTCTTTGGACTCTTGGTAGCTGCCAAAGGGCAGGTCGCCAATGATCCAGGTTGTACCTTGCACACGACGGATGCCACGGGCCACGCTTTCAACGTGGTAACGCATGGTGTCTAGCGTGACACCCACGGTGCTGGTCAAGCCTTGGCAGACCATGCCCAGTGAGTCACCCACCAAGATGCACTCCACGCCAGCGGCATCGGCCACAGCGGCGAAGGTGGCATCGTAGGCGGTGAGCATGGTGATTTTTTCACCGCGGGCGCGCAGTTCGTTCAAACGGGGCAAGCTGACGGGCTTGCGAACTGCGACGGGAGAGGCGGGAGGCAAAGTGCCGTAAGGCGAAGCGTTGGTGTTGCTCATAGAACGTGTGTGGCGCAAAGCCAGTCCTGTGTTGCCGTGAAGGTTTTGAGTTTACGTGGGGGTGTAGGCCAAGCGCACGTAAATGGGTGCAAAGGCCTCGGCCTGCGTGATTTCAATCAAGGTTTCTTTGGCCAGTTCTAACAACGCGATGAAGGTCACCACCAACACGGGCACGCCTTGTTCGGGCTCAAACAAGTTTTCAAATTCGACAAAGCGCTGGCCTTGCAGCTTCTTGAGCACGATGCTCATGTGTTCGCGCACCGACAGTTCTTCGCGCGAAATTTTGTGGTGTTGCACCAACTTGGCCCGCTTCAAGATGTCGGCCCAGGCTTGCTGCAACTCAACCACATGCACATCGGGAAAGCGCGGTTGTAACGACTGCTCAATGAACACTTGGGCACGCATGAAGTCGCGGCCAAACTGTGGCACTTCGTTGAGTTTGGCCGCAGCCAGCTTCATTTGTTCGTATTCGAGCAAACGGCGCACCAGCTCAGCACGGGGATCTTCTGGCTCTTGACCTTCGGCCACTTTTTTGGGGGGCAGCAGCATGCGTGACTTGATTTCAATCAGCATGGCGGCCATCAGCAGGTATTCGGCGGCAAGCTCTAGGTTGCGGTTGCGAATCTCGTCCACATAGCTCAGGTACTGGCGCGTGAGCGCGGCCATGGGGATGTCGAGGATGTTGAAGTTTTGCTTACGAATGAGGTACAGCAACAAGTCCAGCGGGCCTTGGAAGGCCTCGAGGAACACTTCGAGCGCGTCTGGTGGGATGTACAAATCCTGCGGCATGGCAAACAGCGGCTCGCCATATAGGCGGGCCACGGCCACGTGATCCACCACCTCGGGCATGACCGAGGCGATCATGGCCTCGTTGTCAGGCGGTGTGGTGTCAGCAGGATGCACGTTGGACTTACGCGTTGGTTTGGTAGACGTAGGGCTTTTGCGCCACACGACCTGCGTCGATGTCTTGCTGGATTTCGCGATTCACTTGTTTGTCCCACAACAAAGCACGGCCTTCACGCTGCTCTTTTTCGAGCGTGGGCTTGTTGGCTTTGAGTGACTCAATGAACTGAGTGGCTTCAGAGGTGTAGTGGTCGCGTTGAAAAATCGACATGTGGGGATTCCTAATAGATTGCGAAGATTTTAACGACCGAGGGCCAAGGTCAAGCCGTGGCTCAAATCGGGCACAAGGTCGGCGTCAGGCAAGGTGTGCAGCAGGCCGCAGCGCTGCGCCATTTCTAGTGGTTGGTGAGCGAGGCCGCAGACGATGAGGCGAACCTGCTTTTTGCGGCAGCTGCGTGCCAAAGACATCAGCGCATCTGCGCCGGAGGTGTCGATGTAGATGAGGTTTTTCAAATCCACCACCAAGGCTTTGGCTGGCAGATTTTCTTCAATGGCCTCAATCAGCTTGACCGCGCCAAAGAACAACGCACCATACAAACGGTGGGCTTGCACATCGGCTTCGTGGTCGACCAGCTCTGGATGGTCCTGCGCCAACACTTCTTCGGCGCGGGTGAGGCTGGAGATGCGGTAAATGAAGGTCAGACAAGCGGCAATCAAGCCCACTTCCACCGCCACTGTCAGGTCTACGATGACGGTGAGCAAGAACACCAGCAACAAGGTGACACGGTAGGTCATGCGGAATTGGCGCAGGTGCACAAACTCACGCCATTCGCCCATGTTCCAAGCGACGAACATCAGAATGGCTGACAGCGCAGCCAATGGCACGTCGCCCGCCAAGGGGGCTGCCACCAGCATGACGATGAGCAGTGTGACGGCATGCACCATGCCTGCCACGGGGCTGTTGCCCCCGTTTTTCACGTTGGTCACGGTGCGTGCAATCGTGCCTGTGGCGGGCATGCCGCCGAAAAAGGGCGTCACCAAGTTGGCAATGCCTTGTGCCATCAGCTCTTGGTTGGCATCGTGGCGGTCGCCGTAGGGGCCGTCGGCCATCATTTGGTCGGCAATGCGGGCACACAACAGAGACTCAATCGACCCCAACAACGCCAAGGTCGTTGCCGGGATGAGCAAGAACTTGGCGCTTTCCCAGCTGAAGTCGGGCCAGGCCAAAGCGGGCAAGCTGTTGGGGATATTGCCAAAGCGTGAGGCGATGGTTTCAACATCAAGCCCCATCATCTTGCTGGCGACCGTGGCTCCTACCAACACCACGATTGAGCCGGGGATGGTGGCGAAACTTTTGGTGCTGGGCATGGCGTTGGCCAAGCGAGGCAACGCCAGTTGCCAAAAGGCCAGTACCACCAAACAGACCAAGGCCAGGCCCAAGGCTTCGCCATTCAAAGTGTTCATGCTGGCGCTCAAGGTGTGCAAGATGCCAAAGAAGTCGGCAGGCATGGCTTTGACGTGCAGGCCAAAGAAGTCTTTGAGCTGCGACACCATGATGAGAACCGCAATGCCGTTGGTGAACCCAATCACCACGGCCACAGGGATGAAGCGAATCAACGAACCCAAACGCAGCAAACCCATGACAAACAAAATCACGCCTGACATGGCCGTGGCGATGATGAGGTTGGCCAGTCCATAGCGTTCCAAGATGCCGTACACGATGACGATGAACGCCCCAGCCGGTCCGCCAATTTGCACCCGACTGCCGCCTAGCGCAGAAATCAAAAACCCCGCCATGATGGCCGTGAACAAACCTGCTTCTGGCTTCAGTCCCGAAGCAATGGCAAAGGCCATTGCCAGCGGCAACGCCACCACGCCCACCGTGATGCCCGCGCCCACGTCTTGGTAAAAACGCTGGCGTGTGTAGCCTTGCAGGGCTTCTAGCAATTTAGGTTTGAACATGGTGTGTTGGGGCGGGTTCGATCAATGAATCCTCATGCCGGGTTTTGCGCCGGGCCAAGGGTGGAGCACATAGATGCCGGGTTCGGCTTTCTCGTCGGCATGGCTGGCGGCCAGCACCATGCCTTCGGAGATACCAAATTTCATTTTGCGTGGCGCGAGGTTGGCCACCATGACGGTGAGCTTGCCCACTAGGTCTTCGGGCTTGTACATGCTGGCTACGCCTGAAAAGACATTGCGTGTTTTGCCTTCACCCACATCGAGCGTGAGGCGCAGCAGTTTAGTGGAGCCTTCCACCGCCTCGCAGTTGACGATGTGCGCGATGCGCAAATCAACCTTCGCAAAGTCGTCGATGCTGATGGTGGGTGCGATCTCTTCGCCGCCAGGGATGAGCTTTTCTTCCACAACGGCGGGTGGCTCAAACAGCGCGTCCAGCATCTTCACATCCACGCGTTGCATGAGGTGTTTGTATTCGCCAATTGCGTGGCCAGTCCCCAGCGCTTGAGACGCGTTGATGAAGGTCATGGGGGCAATGTTCAGGAAGGCTTCCACTTGGGCGGCCAGCGAGGGCAACACGGGCTTGAGCATGGTGGTGAGCAAGCGGAAGGCTTCGATACACGCGGTGCACACATCGTGCAAGCGTGCTTCCATGCCTTCTTGTTTGGCCAAGTCCCAAGGCTTGTTGGCATCGACGTATTCGTTCACGCGGTTGGCCAGCAGCATGACTTCGCGCTGTGCTTTGGCGTATTCGCGTTCGTCGTAATACTGGGCAATCGTAGGCAATCCGTCGCGCAACTGAGCGAGCAAGGCTTGGCCATCGGCAGATACCTCGCCCAGCTTGCCTGCAAAACGTTTGGCAATGAAACCCGCTGAACGCGACGCAATGTTGATGTACTTGCCCACGAGGTCCGAGTTCACGCGTGCCATGAAGTCTTCTGCATTGAAGTCCACGTCTTCGTTTTTGTTGTTGAGCTTGGCGGCCAAGTAGTAGCGCAACCATTCGGGGTTCATGCCGAGACTCAAATACTTGAGCGGGTCGAGGCCCGTGCCACGGCTCTTGCTCATTTTTTCGCCGTTGTTCACGGTGAGGAACCCGTGCACAAACACGTTGTTGGGTGTTTTGCGGCCGCTGAAGTGCAGCATGGCCGGCCAGAACAAGGTGTGGAAGGTGACGATGTCTTTGCCGATGAAGTGGTATTGCTCCAACGCGGTGTTGGCCATGTAGGCGTCGTAACTTTCCCCACGTTTGTCGAGCAAGTTTTTCAGCGAGGCCAAGTAGCCCACGGGTGCATCCAGCCACACATAAAAGTATTTGCCAGGTGCGTCTGGAATTTCAATGCCGAAATAAGGCGCGTCACGCGAAATGTCCCAATCGCCTAGGCCTTCGCTGGTGCTGCCATCGGGGTTGGTGCGCACGGTGAACCACTCTTTGACTTTGTTGGCCACTTCGGGTTGCAGCTTGCCGTCTTGCGTCCACTTTTCCAAAAACTCGACGCAGCGTGGGTCCGATAGCTTAAAGAAGAAATGCTCAGAGCTTTTCAGTTCGGGTTTAGCTCCCGACAACGCCGAGAAGGGGTCAATCAAATCGGTGGGGGCGTAGACCGCGCCGCAAACCTCGCAGTTGTCGCCGTATTGGTCTTTGGCGTGGCACTTGGGGCACTCGCCTTTGATGAAGCGGTCGGGCAAAAACATGTTCTTCTCGGGGTCGAAGAACTGGTCAATCGTGCGGCGCTCGATCAGCGAACCGCCAGCGGATGCGGGAATGTCGCGCAAATCGCGGTAAATCTGTTGGGCCAGCGCATGGTTTTCGGGGGCGTCTGTGCTGTGCCAGTTGTCAAACTGGATGTGGAACCCGTCCAAATAGGGCTTGCGGCCAGCGGCGATGTTGGCCACAAACTGTTGTGGGGTGATGCCCGCTTTTTCGGCGGCAATCATGATGGGTGCGCCGTGGGTGTCGTCTGCGCCTACGAAATCGACCTTGTGGCCCTGCATGCGTTGGAAACGCACCCAGATGTCGGCTTGGATGTACTCCATGATGTGGCCGATGTGGAAGTTGCCATTGGCGTAGGGCAGGGCGGTGGTGACGAAAAGCTGGCGCTGGGACATTTGAAAACAAGACCTTAGGGCGAAGGGGTCGATTTTAGTTCCTGCAGAATGGCAGGATGAACTTACCTAGCTTTGACGCATTCAAACAAAAGTCACTGGCCTCTGGTTTTGACGAGGTCATTGAGCGCGATTGGGCTCCCCACACGGTGCTGGACACGCATACTCACCCGTTTGCCGTGCATGCGGTGGTGACGCGAGGCGAGATGTGGTTGACCATGCATGGCCAAACTCAGCACCTTTTGCCTGGCGACTACTTTGCGTTGGAGCGGGATGTGCCGCATGACGAACGTTATGGCGCAGCGGGCGCGACCTATTGGGTTGCCCGCAAGAACTAATTTCCCCGCGCTAGACTTGCGCGCAATTCCTAGACAAAGAAACTTTTATGGCCCTGAACGAACAAGCCCTGACCGCCGCCCTGCAAACGGTCATTGACCCCAATACTGGCAAAGACTTTGTCACCAGCAAAGCCCTGAAAAACCTGCACATCCAAGGCGGCGATGTGTCGTTTGATGTGGTTTTGGGTTATCCCGCCAAGAGCCAAATTGCGGGCTTTCGCAAAGAACTGATCGCAGCTGCCAAAGGTGTGGCTGGTGTGGAGAACGTGTCGGCCAATATCACCACCGACATCGTGGCGCATGCGGCCCAGCGCGGCGTGGCGTTGTTGCCGCAAGTGAAGAACATCATTGCTGTGGCCTCGGGCAAAGGTGGTGTGGGCAAAAGCACCACCGCGGCGAACTTAGCTTTGGCTTTGGCGGCTGAAGGCGCAAAGGTCGGTTTGTTGGATGCCGACATTTATGGCCCCAGCCAGCCCATGATGATGGGCATTGAAGGCCGCCCCGAAAGCAGCGACGGTCAAACCATGGACCCCTTGGAAAACTACGGCGTGCAAGTCATGTCGATTGGATTTTTGGTAGACCAAGACGAAGCCATGATTTGGCGTGGCCCCATGGCCACCCAAGCGTTGGAGCAGTTACTGCGTCAAACCAACTGGAAGGCACTGGACTATTTGATCGTCGACATGCCGCCAGGCACAGGTGACATTCAGCTCACCCTCAGCCAACGTGTGCCGATGACGGGTGCGGTGATCGTCACCACGCCGCAAGACATTGCGTTGCTGGATGCCAAGAAAGGCATCAAGATGTTTGAGAAGGTGGGCGTGCCCATCCTCGGTTTGGTGGAAAACATGGCCGTTCACGTGTGTACGAACTGCGGCCACATCGAGCACATCTTTGGCGCGGACGGCGGCAAAAAAATGGCGGCGCAATATGGCATGGACTATTTGGGCGCCTTGCCCTTGAACATGCAAATTCGTCTACAAGCCGACAGCGGAAAACCCACCGTGGTGGCTGACCCCGACGGTGAGGTGGCTGGCATCTACAAAGCCGTGGCCCGCCAAGTGGCTGTGAAGATTGCCGCCAAAGCCAAAGACTTTTCTAGCAAATTTCCGAGCATCAAGATTTCCAAAGAGACTTGATTCACACCATGAGTCTGCGTCCTAGCCTTCAAGTTGCCGTCATCATGCGTCGCGAGCGTGTGCCAGGTGCGATGAGCCGTTGGCAACCTTGGCGCTGGGTGTTGCACGATGTGGTGGGGCATGACTTGACCCCGCACGAGGAACACTTTGGCACTGCGCCACGTTGTTTGCGCCAGACCGAAGACGAACAAATTTGGTTGCATCCGGGCTTCACCGTGGAGCTATTCAAGGACGATGCCGAAGGCTACTACCTCAACGCCACCTCGCCTGCACCCTGTTTTTTTGTGCTGTGGCGCATGGAAGAGGAGCCCAACCTGAGCGATGACGTGATGGCCGTACCCGCCATGGTCAGCCTGAGTTACCACGATGCGGGGCGTTGGCTGGATGCGCAAGAGCATGTCGACCAAGTCCCAGCCCCTGTCGAGGTGGTGGCGTGGATGAGCGACTTCATGGAGCAGCACTGGGTGGTTGAAGCCAAACGCCGCAAACGCCCTGACAGTTTCAAAGCTTTGCAAGACCGCTTTGGCAATCCCGCTTCGGTGAGCACTGAAAAAATACGAGGTGGTGGTCATGGTCAATGACGAGTCACCCGCTGGCTTTTTAAGCCGCTGGTCGCGCCGCAAAGCCGATGTGCGCGAAGGCCGTCCACTGGACGAACCCAAGCCTGTTGCGCCGTTCACCCCGCCAACCATCCCCCCCGTTTCAGAGGCGGGGGTGGGTGAAGTGGCTGCAACGGCAGAACCGCAGCCCAAACCTGCCCCCACGTTGTCGGACGTGCAGCAACTCACGCCCGACTCTGACTACGCCAGCTTCATGGCCCGTGGCGTTGCCCCTGACGTGAAAAACGCAGCCATGAAAAAACTGTTTGCCGATCCGCACTTCAATGTGATGGACCGCATGGACATCTACATCGACGACTACAGCCAACCCGATCCATTGCCTTTGGCCATGTTGCGTCAAATGACCAGTGCCAAAACCTTGAAGTTGTTCGATGACGAGGAACAATCCCCGACCACAACCAAGGTGAGTGGCATGCCTGACACCCAGGATGTCAAAGTCGTGGCACAGTCCGTCCCTGCTGAAAACAATTCCAACATCGAGCCTCTTACGAATGACCACGCTGATTTGCGACTGCAACCAGACCCAACCCCTAGACCCGAAGGCTCTGAGCCAAAGCCTGTCTGAGCCCCTCACGCTGCACACAGCGCTGTGCCGCCGTGAGGCGGGTGCTTTCGTCACTGCTGTCCAAGGCACAGACGATGTGGTGGTGGCCTGCACCCAAGAACAACGCTTGTTTGGCGAGTTGGCGCTGGAGGCGCAAGCCAAAACATCGGTCATCAAGTTCGTCAACATCCGTGAAACGGGTGGCTGGAGCAGCGATGCCAAAAATGCGTCGCCCAAAATCGCTGCGCTTTTAGCCGCTGCGCATTTGCCCGATCCTGAGCCCGTGCCGACCGTGACGTTCAAAAGTGCGGGGCGTTTGCTCATCTTGGGTGAGATGGATCAAGCCGAACAAGCTGCCGCGTTGTTGGCTGACACCCTGAATGTGACGATCTTCACCCAAGGTGCAGGTGTTGCCGGTGGGGCACAAAGCCGTCGCTATCCAGTCTTGGGTGGTCAAGTGGTTCGTGTGGACGGTTGGTTAGGTGCGTTTCAACTCACCTGGCAGCGCAGCAATCCGATTGACCTTGACCTGTGTACCCGCTGCAACGCCTGTGTGGCTGCTTGCCCCGAGCAAGCGATTGGGCTGGACTACCAAATTAACATGAACAAGTGCAGTGCGCACCGTGACTGTGTGAGCGCCTGTGGTGCCATCGGCGCGATCAACTTTCAACGCGTGCCACAAGAAGAAACCGCCGAGTTTGACCTTGTGCTGGATTTGCGTGAACAAAGCGCGTTCAATCGTCACGCTTTGCCGCAAGGCTACTTCCGTGGTGCGAGTGCGGCCAATTTGCTGCGCTTGCGTGAGCTGGTGGGTGAGTTTGAAAAGCCCAAGTTTTTTGAATACAAACAAAAGCTGTGCGCGCACAGCCGCAACGAAAAAGTGGGCTGCAATGCCTGCGTGGATATTTGTTCTGCCGAGGCTGTCAGCTCTGACAAGTCGCGTCAGCAAATCAAAGTCAATCCCAACCTGTGTGTGGGCTGCGGCGCTTGCACCACGGTGTGCCCAACTGGTGCGTTGACCTATGCGTACCCACGTGCCAGCGAACAAGGTTTGAAGCTCAAGACGTTGCTCTCCACCTACCAAAAAGCAGGTGGCAAAGATGCCGTCCTCTTGTTCCATAGCCAAGATGCCGGCCAAGTTTTGGTGAATGAGTTGGGGCGTGCGGCACAGCTTAAGGTGGCGCAAGGGGTGCCTGCGCATGTGATACCAGTGGCCCTGTGGCACACCGCCAGCCTGGGCTTGGATGTGTGGCTCGCCGCCTTGGCTTACGGTGCCGCCCAAGTGCTGGTGCTTCATACGGCCGAAGAAGCGCCGCAATACGCCGAAGGCCTGCAGGCGCAAATGCAGCAAGCGCAAACCATGCTGCAAGGTCTGGGTTACGCCAAGTCGGGTCTGTCGTCGGTGCAGTTGTTACGCGCCACGCAAGTGACGGAACTTGATGCCGAGTTACAACGCCTCACCACAGGCGCACAACGCCTTCGCAGCACCGTGCCTGCGGCCACATTTGCGGTGACCGCAGAAAAGCGCAGCACCCTCAGTTTGGTGATTGATCACCTGTTGGAACACGCGCCCGTCTTACAAACCTCCACCGCGCCCGAAGCCTTGGTTTTGCCAAAAGAGGGGGCGCTGTTTGGCTCAGTTGATGTCAACAAAGACAGCTGCACCTTGTGCATGAGCTGCGTCAGTGCTTGTCCCGCGAATGCGCTGCAAGACAACCAACAATCACCCCAGCTGCGCTTTGTTGAGAAGAACTGTGTGCAGTGCGGCTTGTGCGTCAGTACCTGCCCCGAGAACGCATTGAGCCTCGTGCCGCGTTTGTTGCTCACGCCGCAGCGCAAAGAGGTGCGTGTGCTCAACGAAACCCAGCCCTATGGCTGTGTGCGTTGTGGCAAACCCTTTGGCACACTCAAAGGCATCGAAGCCATGATGGGCAAACTCGCTGGCCATTCCATGTTCCAAGGTGCGGCGCTGGAGCGCCTCAAAATGTGTGGCGATTGCCGCGTGATTGACATTTATTCTGCCGGCGACGAGCAAAAAATCTTATAAAAATTTTGTATGACCGAACCTCATTTGTCCTCTGCCCTTGACGAAGAAACGGCACGCGCCGAGCTGTACGGTTTGATTTCCGAGCTCTTCTATGCGCCCCCACGTGCAGAACTGCTGGCGCAATTGCGTGTGGCTGCCACCGATGCACCCGCTTCTGGCGGCTTTCTGGAAGAACCTTGGCGTCAGCTGGTGGGCGTAGCCCGCGAGATGGATGACCAGAGTATTCAAAGCGAACACCACGCTTTGTTTGGTGGTGTCGGCAAGCCAGAGGTGTACGTGTATGCCTCGCATTTTTTGACCGGATTTTTGAACGAAAAACCACTGGCTCAATTGCGTACCGATTTGGCGGCGTTGGGCTTGGGGCGTGATGATGCCACCATGTCAGAGACAGAAGACCACGTGTCTTACGTGTTTGAAGTCATGCGATTTTTGGTGGCGGGTGATGATGTGACCGTGTCCAACTTGACGCAACAAGCCAAGTTTTTCTCGAGCCACATTCAAACGTGGTTGCCCGCGTTTTGTGATGCTTTGCAAGCGACGCCACGTGCCCGTTTTTATGCGGCATTGGCCGAACTGACGCGCGCTTTTGTGAGCGTGGAAACGCAAGGCTTTGACATGTTGGGTTGATCTTTCGTTGTCATTGAGACACCTACGCGACAAATGGGGTGTTTCGCGTCGTTCTTTAGACACCATTTTGCGCAAGCTAAACGTTTTTACGTATAGGTCACATGCGCATCATTGGTACAGTATGCAAAGTTGTGCATAAGCACATCCAACGAGGAGCTAAAAATGCAAAAAGAACAAGCCAAGGACCCAGCGACTGCGTCGCGCCGTGGATTTTTTATGGGGGCCGCCGCCGCAGGTGCTGCCGCTGCTGCAGTGACTGCCATGCCCGGCATCAGCACTCCTTCTGCTGAATTGAACAAACTTCCTCCTGCGCCTGAAAACGGCGGCGGCTATAGCTTGAGCGAACACGTCAAGCGCTATTACCAGACCACCCGCGTCTAAGACTGGAGCATCACATGTTGTTGACCCGTAAAACCGACTCGGCTGCCCGCACCGCTGGCAGCTCTGCATTTGTTGCTCGCTTGCAGCGAGGCCTCTCACAAGCGTTGCCCACCGTTGACCGTCGCGGCTTTTTGCGTCGTTCTGGTTTAGGCATTGGTGTGGGCTTGGCTGCGACGCAGCTGACCTTGGTCAAAAAGGCGCAGGCTTCTGGCGCTTTGTCGAGCGACGGCGCTGGCAAGATTGAAGTCAAACGCACGGTGTGTACTCACTGCTCGGTGGGTTGCGCGGTGGATGCCGTGGTTGAAAACGGCGTTTGGGTGCGTCAAGAGCCCGTGTTCGATTCCCCCATCAACTTGGGCGCACATTGCGCCAAAGGCGCGGCGTTGCGTGAGCACGGCCACGGCGAATTCCGCTTGCGTTACCCGATGAAGTTGGTGAACGGCAAGTACGAGCGAATCAGCTGGGAAACCGCCCTCGACGAAATCAGCGCCAAACTGCTTGATCTGCGCAAGACCGCAGGCCCTGACAGTGTGTACTGGATTGGATCTTCCAAGCACAACAACGAACAAGCCTATTTGCTGCGCAAGTTTGTGAGCTACTTCGGTAGCAACAACTGTGACCACCAAGCCCGTATTTGCCACTCCACCACTGTGGCGGGTGTGGCCAACACTTGGGGTTATGGCGCGATGACCAACTCGTACAACGACATGCAAAACAGCAAGGTCGCCATGTACATCGGTTCTAACGCAGCTGAAGCACACCCTGTGTCCATGTTGCACATGCTGCATGCCAAAGAAAACGGCTGCAAGATGATCGTGGTAGACCCACGCTTCACACGCACCGCAGCCAAGGCTGACGAGTACGTGCGCATCCGCTCTGGCTCTGACATTGCCTTCTTGTTCGGCCTCTTGCACATCATTTTCAAGAACGGCTGGGAAGACAAAAAATACATCAATGACCGCGTGTTCGGCATGGACAAGGTCAAAGAAGAAGTGCTGGCTAAGTGGACACCCGAAGCGGTGGAAGAAGCTTGCGGTGTCAAGCCTGACCAGTTGCTCAAAGTGGCGACCATGCTGCACGAAAATAACCCCGGTACTGTGGTGTGGTGTATGGGGCAAACCCAACACACCATTGGTAACGCCATCGTCCGTGCATCTTGCATCTTGCAATTGGCACTGGGCAACATTGGCAAATCTGGTGGTGGTACCAACATCTTCCGCGGCCACGACAACGTGCAAGGCGCGACGGACGTGGGTCCTAACCCCGACTCATTGCCTGGCTACTACGGCATTGTTGAAGGTGCGTGGAAACATTTCGCCAAAGCGTGGGGCGTGGAATTTGATTGGCTCAAAGGCCGCTTCGCATCGCCAGCCATGATGAGCAAGCCTGGCATCACCGTGTCACGTTGGATCGACGGTGTGCTGGAAAAGAACGAACTCATCGACCAAGACAGCAACCTCAAAGGCGTGTTCTATTGGGGCCATGCACCTAACTCACAAACCCGTGGTTTGGAGATGAAGCGTGCCATGGACAAGCTGGACTTGTTGGTGGTGGTCGACCCTTACCCATCCGCCACAGCGGCGATGGCCGCGATGCCCGGCAAAGCCGAAGACCTCAACCCCAACCGCGCGGTGTACCTGTTGCCCGCTGCCACACAGTTTGAAACCAGCGGCTCGGCCACGGCTTCAAACCGCTCGATTCAGTGGCGCGAAAAGGTCATTGAACCTTTGTGGGAAAGCCGTAGCGATCACATGATCATGTACCAATTGGCTGAAAAACTCGGCTTTGGCAAAGAACTGGTCAAGAACTACAAGCTGCAAAAAGTCAAAGGCATGGACGAGCCTATGCCAGAAGACATCTTGCGTGAAATCAACAAGTCGGTCTGGACCATCGGCTATACCGGCCAAAGCCCAGAGCGTCTCAAAGCGCACATGCGCAACATGCATTTGTTTGACGTCAAGACCCTCAAGTCCAAAGGCGGCAAAGACAAAGAAACTGGCTATGACTTTGGTGGTGACTACTTCGGCCTGCCTTGGCCTTGCTTTGGCACACCCGAACTCAAGCACCCAGGCTCACCGAACTTGTATGACACCTCCAAACACGTCATGGACGGCGGCGGTAACTTCCGCGCCAACTTTGGTGTGGAGCGTGATGGCAAAAACTTGTTGGCCGAAGACGGTTCGCACTCGTTAGGCGCAGACATCACTACCGGTTACCCTGAACTCGACCACGTTTTGCTCAAGAAATTGGGTTGGTGGGACGAGCTGACCGATGCTGAAAAAGCATTGGCTGAAGGCAAAAACTGGAAGACCGACAACTCGGGCGGCATGATGCGTGTGTTCATGCAAAACCACGGTTGCCACCCCTTTGGTAACGCCAAAGCGCGTGCTGTGGTGTGGAACTTCCCAGATCCCATTCCGCAACACCGCGAGCCTTTGTTTGGCACGCGTCCTGATATGGCGGCCAAGTACCCCACGCACGACGACAAGAAAGCCTTCTGGCGCTTGCCTACCTTGTACAAAACCGTGCAAGACAAAAACATCGCTGACAAGGTGTACGAGAAGTTCCCACTCATCCTCACCTCTGGCCGTTTGGTCGAGTACGAAGGTGGCGGCGAAGAGACCCGTTCCAACCCTTGGTTGGCCGAGTTGCAACAAGAAGCCTTTGTGGAAATCAACCCCAAGACAGCTGCTGACCGCGGTATCCGTAACGGCGAACGCGTGTGGTTGAAGAGCCCCACGGGCGCACGTTTGAACGTGCAAGCGTTGGTGACAGAGCGCGTGGACACCGGCACCGTTTGGATGCCTTTCCACTTCTCAGGTCGCTGGCAAGGTGAAGACATGCTCAAGTACTACCCCAAAGGTGCAGCACCCATCGTGCGCGGTGAGGCCGTCAACACAGCCACCACGTATGGCTATGACAGCGTCACCATGATGCAAGAAACCAAAACCACCGTTTGCAACATCGAACGCGCCTAAGGAGAATTAAATGGCACGCATGAAATTTATCTGTGACGCAGAGCGTTGCATCGAGTGCAACGGTTGCGTTACCGCTTGTAAAAACGAACACGAAGTTCCATGGGGCGTGAACCGCCGCCGTGTGGTCACTTTGAACGATGGCGTTCCTGGTGAGAAATCCATCTCGGTCGCCTGCATGCATTGTTCAGACGCACCTTGCATGGCCGTTTGCCCTGTGAACTGCTTCTACAAGACCGACGAAGGCGTGGTCTTGCATGACAAAGACATTTGCATCGGCTGCGGCTACTGCTCATACGCTTGCCCATTCGGCGCACCTCAGTTCCCAAACCAAGGCACGTTCGGTGTGCGCGGCAAGATGGACAAGTGCACGTTCTGTGCCGGTGGTCCTGAAGCCAACGGCAGCCAAGCTGAGTTTGAAAAATACGGTCGCAACCGTTTGGCCGAAGGCAAGTTGCCGGCTTGTGCCGAAATGTGTTCGACCAAAGCCTTGCTCGCGGGCGACGGCGACATGGTGGCTGACATCTTCCGCAACCGCGTTGTCAAGCGCAACAAGGGTGCTGAAGTGTGGGGTTGGGGTACCGCTTACGGTTCTAAGCAAGCCGGTCAAGCGCCTGCCAAAGTTGAAGGAGTGAAGAAATGATCCAACGCATCTCCCTCATCTTGTTGAGCGTGGCTGCACTCACCGCTTGCGGTGAGAAAGCCCAAACCCTCGGCACCAAAAACGATGCCACCGCCTACAGCGGTGCAACCAATGGTTTTGTGGCACCTGGCTGGCAAGCGGGTGACAAAACCAGCTGGGAACAGCACCTGCGCGCACGCGGCCAATACGGCATGAACGACCACAGTCGCGCACCGTAAACAAGGGGCACATCATGTACCGCTCTTTTCAATCGGTGTTGTGTGCAGCTCTGACGGTGTTCGCGCTGTCGGCTGTCGCGCAAGACAAAACGCCTGCGGTGGCTCCGGCCATCCAGAGCGTCAACATCCAAGACGTCAAGCCTGATGCCAGCGACTCGCCCGGCTACGCCGAGCAAACCAATGGCGAACGCAGCAAAGTTCAACCCGGCAACAACGCACCCATGTGGCGTGCGGTGGGCGGTGGCGTGGAAGGCTACAGCAGCTTGCCCAAGTCACAAGCGCCTGAGGCGGGTGTGTTGATTCAACCCTTCGTGCAATACCCTGGCTCGCGCCTCACCAACGGTGGTGAAGCTTGGCGACAAGTGCGCAACAACTGGATCATTCCTTACGGTGGTTCGTTGTTGCTCATCGTGTTGGGCGCTGTGGGTGTTTTCTACTGGCGCAAGGGCATGATCAAGTTGCACGGCAAGCCCACAGGTGTGGAAATTGAACGTTTCACACCGTTCGAGCGTTCTGCCCATTGGGCCAATGCGATTGCCTTCGTGATCTTGGCCTTGTCGGGTTTGACCATGGCTTTTGGCAAGTTTTTGATTCAGCCCATCATTGGTGACACGCTGTTTGGTTGGATTACCTACTTGTTAAAGAACGCGCACAACTTTGCGGGTCCTGTGTTTGCGGTGTCATTGACGGTGGTCTTCGTGACTTTCCTGAAAGACAACTTGCCGAGCAAAGAAGACCTGACATGGCTGCTCAAAGGCGGCGGTTTGCTCAGTGGTCACGAAGTGCCATCACATCGTTTCAACGCGGGCGAAAAGCTGGTGTTTTGGGGGGGCGTGTTTGCGCTCGGTTTGGTGGTGGTGGCTTCGGGTTTTGTGCTCGACAAAATCATTCCTTTCCTTGTGTACGAACGCAGCACCATGCAAATGGCACACATGGTTCACGCCGTGGCCACGCTCTTGATGATGACGATGTTCATCGGCCACATTTACATGGGCACCATCGGTATGGAAGGTGCTTACAAAGCCATGCAAACCGGCTATGTGGACGAGGCGTGGGCTAAAGAGCACCACGAGCTCTGGCACGACGACATCAAAGCCGGCAAGATTCCCGCGCACCGTTCCGACGAAAAATCGGGCAACACAGCGCACGCTTGAATGCGCTGAACAGGAGAACTGAAATGAACAAAGCACTCATCGCATGGATCTTGGCTGCAGTCAGCGCCACGGCCTTTGCTAAATTGCCCGCACCGAGCGACGAAGCCAAAGCCAAAGCCGCTGAGGCCGCCGCCAAAACAGCACACGCTGGCAAGGTGGACAACTATTTGTTGTGCAAGTCACAAGACAAAGTGGCTGCTCACGTGCAAAAGACCAACAAAGCCAAAGCAGGCAAGCCTGTGGACACAGCGCCTTGTGCTGACCCAGGCAAGTTTGTCTACACCCCGCCAGAGGCTGCTGCTTCTGCCCCAGCCGCACCTGCAACGACCGCAGTACCTGCCAAAGCGGCGGTTCCCGCTGCTGCACCGGCTAAAAAATCGTAATCCACACAGCGTCGCTGTGCATCGGGCCGCGCCGCAAGGTGTCGGCCCTTTTTGTTGTAGCCTTGTCGGCTTATGTCTATCGCATCTTCTAGTTCTCACGCGCTGCCGTACCTCACCCAAGCCCAAGCACCATTGACCCGCCAAATTCAGGTGGTCAACGAGCATGGCGTGACGGAGCTGGTGTCCATCCCCGCTGAACGCGCGCTCACGGTGTATGTGGATAAGCGCGAAATCGTCACGCTGATGACCTTGGGGGCTCACCCTGAGTTCTTGGTTTTGGGTTATTTGCGCAACCAACGCTTGGTCAACCATGTCAACGAGGTTGACTCCATCACCGTGGATTGGGATGCCGGCGAAGACGGTGCCGGTGTGGCTGCGGTGAAAACGCGCCACGGCATTGCCGACATTCAGGCTCGCACCGAAAAACGTGTGGTCACCACGGGGTGCGGACAGGGGAGTGTTTTTGGGGATTTGATGGCCGAGATCGACCACTTGGTGTTGCCCGATGCACGCATCAGCCAGGCGCGTTTGTATGGCGTGCTCAACGCCATTCGCTTGCAAGAAAGCACTTACAAATCCGCGGGGTCGGTGCATGGCTGTGCGCTGTTCAGCGGCGAGCAGATGCAAATTTTTGTAGAAGACGTGGGTCGTCACAACGCCATCGACACCATCGCGGGCTGGATGTGGATGAATGGCGTGGCAGCCGATGCCGATTCGATTTTTTACACCACCGGTCGATTGACCAGCGAGATGGTGATGAAGTCGGCGCAAATGGGTGTGGCCGTGGTGGTGTCACGCAGTGGCATCACGCAAATGGGCTATGACGTGGCCACGCGTTTGCAGTTGTGTGCGATTGGTCGTGCCACCAACAAACACTTTCTTTGTTACACCGCGCCAGCGCGTTTGCAACTCAACCCTTTGCTTGCCGCGGGTGGTGTGCAAAAAGTGGTGGGCGTATGAATCGCGGTGTGACGTGGTGGACGCAAGCTTGGCGCACGCTTTGGCGAGATGCCCGCGCGGGTGAACTGCGTTTGTTGATGGTGGCCGTGGCTTTAGGTGTGGCTGCATTGAGCTCGGTCAGTTTTTTGGCAGACCGGTTGAATGGTGGTTTGCAACGCGATGCACGTCAGCTTTTGGGCGGCGATGTGGTGGTGGTGAGTGACCAAGCCACGCCCGCACACATCGTGCAACAAGCTCAAGCTGCGGGCTTGCAAGGCGTGACCACGTTGAGTTTTCCCACCATGGCTCGTGGACAGGCGCAAAGCGGTGCTGAGAGCAGCAGCCGATTGGTGGCGCTCAAGGCGGTGGCGGCTGGCTATCCGTTGCGCGGTGAACTCAAAGTGGCCAGCAGCTTGGATCGGGCGCAGTTGGCAATGGGCAATCACAGCGCAAACCAAAGCGCTGCAGAGAAAACCACCACCATCCCCGCCAGTGGTGAGGTCTGGATTGAGGTGGGCGGTTTAGATTCTTTAGGCCTTGATGTAGGTGACAGCGTGTTGCTGGGCAACAGCCGTTTGCGCATCAGCCGCGTGCTGGTGCAAGAGCCAGACCGAGGTGCGGGTTTCATGAACTTTGCACCTCGCGTGATGATCAACAGCGCTGACCTTGATGCCACCGGCTTGGTTCAACCCGCCAGTCGTGTGACTTGGCGTTATGCCGTGGTGGGGCCAGAGGCGGCTGTGAAAAACTTTTCGACATGGGCCGAAGCCGAAAGTAAAAATCCCGCAGTGCGGGGTGTGCGCGTGGAGTCGCTTGAAGCGGGACGCCCAGAGATGCGCCAAACCTTGGACCGTGCTGCCAAGTTTTTGAACCTTGTGGCTTTGTTGGCCGCCTTGCTCAGTGCCGTGGCGGTGGCTTTGGCAGCAAGAGGATTTGCCGCGCGACATTTGGACGACTGCGCCATGTTGCGTGTGTTGGGCCTGAGTCAACGCCACATTGCGTTGTCATACACCGCCGAGTTTGTGTGGGTAGGCGCATTTGCCAGTGGGGTGGGATTGGCGTTGGGTTACGCCGTGCATTTGTTGTTTGTGAGTTTGCTCAAAGGCTTGGTCGAAACCACTTTGCCTGCACCCAGCGTGTGGCCTGTGGTTTATGGCTTGGGCACAGGACTGACGTTGTTGCTTGCGTTTGGTTTGCCGCCCGTGCTGCAGCTGGCCAGTGTGCCTGCGTTGCGTGTGATGCGCCGCGATGTGGGGGAACTCAAAGCCTCTACGCTCAGTGCATGGGCTTTGGGGCTCACAGGCTTTGCCGTGTTGTTGATTGCGGTGAGCCGTGATTTGAAACTTGGCCTCATGGTGGTGGGCGGCTTTGCGGGCGCGGTGCTGTTGTTTGCGGGCATGGCGTGGTTGGCTGTGGTGGTGTTGAGACGCAGTGTGGTGGAAGGTGCTGCGCCGCCGTGGCTGATGCTGGCCACCCGACAGGTGAGCGCGCGGCCCATGTATGCGGTGGTGCAGGTCAGTGCGTTGGCCGTGGGTTTGTTGGCCTTGGCGCTGCTGGTGTTGTTGCGTACCGACTTGATCAGCAGTTGGCGCAACGCCACGCCTGTGGACGCACCCAACCGCTTTGTCATCAACATTCAACCCGCGCAGGCCGAGACTTTTTTGAGCACCCTGCGCGACGCAGGCGTGCGTAAGCTCGATTGGTACCCCATGGTTCGTGCGCGTTTGGTGGCCGTCAACGGCAATACCGTGACGCCTGACAGCTACACGGAGGAGCGGGCACAGCGCTTGGTTGACCGCGAATTCAACGTGTCGTTCAACGCCACAGCGCCCGCGCACAACACCGTGGTCGAGGGGCGGTGGCAAGCCGAAGAAGCCCACGCTTTGAGCATCGAAGAGGGCATTGCCAAAACCTTGAAACTCAAGCTCGGCGACAACCTGCGCTTTGACATGGCGGGTGTGTTGCATGAAGCGAGTATCACCTCGGTGCGACGTGTGGACTGGACATCCATGCGTGCCAATTTTTTTGTGATGTACCCCGTGAGCCGTCTCAACACGGGAGCGGGCTTTGATGTGCCCACCACGTACATCGCTGCTTTCCGAGCGCCGCAGCGTGGTGTGATGAGAGACCCCAGCATGACGGCGACGGATGCAGGCAAAGCATCTGCCAGCTTTGATAACCAACTCATCAGCCGCTTTCCCAACGTCACCAGCGTGGACATGGGCGCTACCTTGAACCAAGTGCAAAGCGTGCTTGATCAAGTGGTGAGCGCGGTGGAATTTTTGTTTTTGTTCACGCTGGCTGCGGGATTGGTGGTGTTGTTTGCTGCCGTCACGGCCACACGTGAAGAACGCGCCCGTGAATATGCGGTGCTGCGTGCGCTAGGTGCGTCTAACCAACTGCTGGCAAATGTGCAACGTGCTGAGTTGGCTGGCATTGGCGCATTGGCCGGTTTGCTTGCCACCAGCGTGGCCATGGCCATGGGTTGGGGATTGGCTCGCTTTGCGTTTGAGTTTGAATGGACGGCCAGTCCTTGGGTGCCTTTGCTCGGTGCATTGGCAGGGGCCGTATTGGCTTTGGCTGCTGGTTGGTGGGGCTTGCGCGATGTGTTGCGCCGCCCAGTGGTGCAAACGCTCAGACAAGCGTCATAAGGACTGCAGGCGTGACACCTTCGCAGTTTGTTTGTGCGGTTGAGCAAGCGCTGACACCTTTGGCCGATGCCTCTAGGGCTGTGCAAATGAAAGCCTATTTGCTCGACCAGTTTGAGTTCTTAGGTTTGCCCGCACCCGTGCGCCGCCAAGCGGTGAAAGGTATTGGCAAAGTGAAGTGGCAAACCGCAGACGATTTGTTGGCCGCCGCTGAGCTGCTGTGGCAAAAACCACAGCGTGAATATCGCTACACCGCCGTGGACTTGCTGCGCAAACACAGCAGCATGTTGAGCGTGAACGACTTGCCCGCTTTGCAAGACTTGTTGCTACGCGATGCTTGGTGGGAAACTGTTGATGGCCTAAGTGCTGCCATCGCCGAGGTGATGCATGCGGCGGTGCTACAAAAATCAAATGCAGCCGTAGCGATGGACGCATGGCTGAAACATCCCAGCCATTGGGTGCGTCGCTCGGCCATGCTGCATCAACTCGGTTGGCGCTTAGATACGGACACCACGCGCCTGTTTGGCTATGCACAGCAGCTGGCTGATGAGAAAGAGTTTTTCATTCGCAAAGCCATCGGTTGGGCGCTGCGCGACTATGCACGCTGGAACCCACAAGCCGTGACTAATTTTGTGGTGCAACACCGCGCCAACTTGTCTGGTTTGACGGTGCGCGAAGCCGCCAAACATTTGAGCTTGCCCTGAGCACAACGCGCGACAATCAAACTTATGCAAATCGAAGAAAAACCACCTTTTGACACACCGTTTGAATGGATAGGCGGCGAGCCCTGCGTGAAGCTCTTGGTCGACCGCTTTTACGATTTGATGGATTTAGAGCCCAGCTACTTAGAGCTGCGCCAAGCCCACGGGCCAGAACTAGCCAACGCGCGTGAACGCTTGTTCATGTTTTTGTGCGGCTGGTTAGGCGGCCCTGATTACTACGTTGAAAAACACGGTCACCCGCGCCTGCGCATGCGTCACATGCCGTTTTCCATTGGCATCAAAGAACGCGATCAGTGGGTGGCGTGCATGGACCAAGCGATGGGTGAGACAGGTGTGCCAGAAGATTTGCGTACGCGATTGAAAGCCAGTTTCTTTCAAACGGCAGATTGGATGCGCAACAAAGGCGTATGAAGCACCAGTACTTGCTAAACTAATTTGAAAACCAATGGATTAGTTTTTCGGTGCGTCTGTAGTTTGGCTAAATGCTTCATTCCTGCGTATTCGAGATCTGAAATAGCAAGGAAATAGGCGTGCAAGTCATCATCGTCGGCTCAGGAAAATTAGCGACCGAACTTCGGGGAACGCTTCAAAGTGCTTTTCCTGTTGTGGTTTGGTCAGGCGTGTCGACTGCCAAAGCTCCTTCAGTTGTTGTCCATGCGGGGTCAGGTCGTGAGTTGACTGACGTGATCCATTACTGCGAGCAAACGCAGTCAGTGTTGATGGAGTTAGCCACAGGCTCAGAGCTCTTAGCGCAACAGGTGGCTTGTCCTGTCGTGATTTGCCCCAATACGAATATTTTGATGCTCAAGTTCATGGCGCTTTTGGCGCAAGGTGGACATCACTTTAAGGGGCACAAAATTCAACTCATCGAGTCGCATCAAGCGGATAAGTCTTCTGTTCCTGGTACGGCTGTGAACTTGGCCCATTCTCTTGGTTTGAACCAAGAAGACATTGTGTCTATCAGAGATACGAATCAGCAAAAAAACATATTGGGCATACCGCAGGAATACATGTCTAGACATGCCTATCACCGCGTGGTGATTGAAGATGGCTTGAGTTGTGTCTCGCTTGAAACCAAGATCTTTGGTGCGGCACCTTATGCGGATGGTGTGGCGAAAATTATCAAAGCCATTTGCGCGAACAGGTTACAAATACGTAACTACAACATTCTTGAATTTATTGAAAACGGTTGGCTTTAGTTCTTAGCTCGCACTCGGCCCCAATAACACCACCAACGCACCCGCACCACCGTCTGAAGGTTTGGCCTGAACAAAGGCCAGCACTTCGGTTTTTTGTACCAACCAGCGTTGCACTTTGCTTTTGAGCACCGGTTCTTTGCCGGGGGAACCTAAGCCCTTGCCGTGTACCACGCGCACACATCGCCAGCCCATGCGTTTGGCATCGCGCACAAACTGGCCCAAGGCTTCACGCGCTTCGTCGCTGCGCAGGCCATGCAGGTCAAGCTGACCTTGCAAACTCCATTCGCCTTTGCGCAGTTTGCGTGTCACATCGGTACCGATGCCAGGACGGCGAAAGCTGAGTTGATCGTCCACGTCGAGCAAGGTGCTCACGTCGAATTCATCGCTCATGCTCTCCAGCAGCGCGGCTTGATCGTCTAAGGTTTGTTGCAGTGGTCGTGCGCTGGGACGCTGAGGTGCGGCAAACACACGCTCTTTGGCCGCGATGGGTTTGACAGCACCCACCGCACGGGTGAACAAGTTGCGCTCAGCCTCTGCACGACGCTCGGCTTCGCGGCGTGCCGCTTCTGCAGCGGCGGCAGCGAGTGCGGCCTCGTTGACTTGTTTGCGGATGGCGCCTAGGTCTTGCAGTGATTTGGCTTTCACAGCAGCCCCTCTTCGGCCATCGACAAATACTTGCCTTGCGCCACGATGATGTGGTCGCGTACGGTGACATCAATCAGGGCGAGTGCTTCTTGCAAGGTACGGGTGAGTTTCATGTCGGCTTGTGAAGGTTTGACGGTGCCGCCTGGATGGTTGTGCGCCAGCACCACGCCATCGGCACCGAGGGCCAAGGCGGTCTTGGCGACTTCGCGTGGGTAGACCATGGTTTGCGAGAGCGAGCCGCGAAACATGGGCTGGTATGACAGCAGGCGGTTGTGAGCATCGAGAAACAAAACAGCAAATACCTCGTGTTTGAGTTGTGCGAGTTCGAGTTGCAGGTATTGTTTCACCGCATTGGGCGAATTCATCACCGCGGTTTCTGTTAATTCTTGCGTGAGGGCGCGGCGGGCCATTTCTAGCACGGCGACCAGTTGCGAACGTTTGGCGTCGCCACCCATGCCTTTGAAGGTTTTGAGTTCAGAGGCGCTGGCGTGGATGAGGCCGGCAAAGCCCTTGAAGCGATCGAGCAGCTCTTGGGCCATCACGAACACGCTTTTGCCTTTGATGCCCGTACGCAGGAACAAGGCCAAAAGCTCGGTGTCGGTCAGTGCCGAGGCCCCGTGTTTGAGCAGCTTTTCGCGTGGACGCATCTCGGCGGGCAGTTGTTGGATCGACACCGGTTCGGACATAGGATTCCTTCTTGGAGCTTTCTACAATAGGAGGCTAATCACAGAGAGTCCTATGACTGCATCCAACGCTCACCCTACCATTGGCCCCGATTCTTTTTTGACGCTGCACTATCGGCTTTCGGGACCGCAAGGCGACGTGATCAACACGTTCAATGACAAGCCTGCCACCCTGTCGCTGGGTTCGGGTGAGTTGTCGCCCGCGTTAGAGCAGCATTTGTTGGGCCTGACCGAAGGCACGCGCACCACGTTTGAGCTGGCCGCTGGCTTGGCCTTTGGCGAGCGCAACCCCGACATGCAGCAGTGGGTGAGCAAGAGCTTGCTCAAAGAGTTTGGTGACCCCGATGAGCAATACAACGTGGGTGATGTGGTGCAGTTTCCTGCGCCCACAGGCCAAGGCTCGTTTGCTGGCGCCGTGCAGCAAGTGACGGACGATGCCGTGCTGTTTGACTTCAACCATCCGTTGGCCAATCAGCCAGTGACGTTTGAAGTGCACGTCATTGGTATTTTGTAAACCGGCATGCGCAACAACTTTCAAGAAATCGTTCTCGCCGCACCGCGTGGTTTTTGCGCGGGGGTGGACCGCGCCATCGACATCGTGGACCGCGCTTTAGAGAAGTTTGGTTCGCCTGTCTACGTGCGTCACGAAATCGTGCACAACACCTACGTGGTGGAAGACCTCAAACGTCGAGGCGCGATCTTCATTGAAGATTTGGCCGATGTGCCTACGGGGGCCACCTTGGTGTTCAGTGCCCACGGTGTGCCTAAGTCGGTGGAGGAGGAGGCACAACGACGTGGTTTCCACGTGTTTGATGCCACTTGTCCGCTGGTGACCAAGGTGCACGTGGAAGTGGCCAAGCTGCACAAAGAAGGCTTTGAGTTCATCATGATTGGTCACAAAGGCCACCCGGAAGTCGAAGGCACGATGGGGCAGTTGCTCGATGGCATTTATTTGGTGGAGGACGTGGCCGATGTGGCGCATGTGCAGCCCAAACAAACCGAGCGTTTGGCCGTGGTCACACAAACCACACTCAGCGTGGACGATGCGGCACAAATTACCGAAGCTGTGGTGGCGCGTTTTCCCAACATTCGCAAACCCAAGATGCAAGACATTTGCTACGCCACCCAAAACCGCCAAGACGCGGTGAAGGTGTTGAGCAACGAGGTCGAGTTGGTCATCGTGGTGGGCAGCCCCACCAGCTCCAACAGCAACCGCTTGCGCGATGTGGCACAGCGCTCAGGCGCTGAGAGCTACATGGTTGACAACGCGGACGAACTCCAAGAAGCGTGGTTCGCAGGCAAAACCCGGGTGGGTTTGACTGCTGGCGCCTCAGCGCCTGACATCTTGGTGCAACAAGTCATTGCCCGTATGCGCGCCTTTGGCGCTGTATCTGTACGCACCCTCGATGGTGTTGAAGAAACCATCAAATTCCCGCTCCCCAAAGGGCTGAAGTAATAGGACTGAAGTAAATGCTCGATATCAACCAACTGCGCCGCGATCTGCCCAGCGTGATTGCCAAGCTTGAAACCCGTAAAAATCCACAGGCATTTTTGAATGTGGAGGCCTACCAAGCGCTCGAAGCCGAGCGCAAAACCTTGCAAACGCGCACCGAAGAATTGCAAGCCAGTCGCAACGCGCTGTCTAAGCAAATTGGCATGCTCAAAGCCAAAGGCGAGAGCGCTGATGGCGTGATGGCACAGGTCGCCGATATCAAAACCGAACTCGACACCTCTGCTGTGCGTTTGGATGCGTTGCAGGCGGAATTACAAGCGTTGTTGCTCGCCGTACCCAACTTGCCACACGACAGTGTGCCCACCGGCGAAGACGAACATGGCAACGTGGTGCTGCGCAGCTGGAGCCCTACAGGCACTGAGCCAACACCTTTGGGTTTCACACCCAAAGACCATGTGGACTTGGGCGAGCCTTTGGGTCTTGACTTTGAAATGGGTGTCAAGCTGTCGGGTTCCCGCTTCACCGTGATGAAGGGGCAAATCGCCCGTATGCACCGTGCGCTTGCGCAGTTCATGCTCGACGTGCAAACCCAAGAGCATGGCTACACCGAGTGCTACACGCCCTACATCGTGAATGCGGACAGCCTCAAAGGCACAGGCCAGTTGCCCAAATTTGAAGAAGACCTGTTTGCCGCCAAGAAGGGCGGTCAAGAAGGTGAAGCCACCAGCGAAAGCACGGCGCTTTATTTGATTCCCACCAGCGAAGTGCCATTGACGAACTTTGTGCGTGACGTGGTGGTGGCTGAAAACGAGCTGCCCATCAAGTTGACGGCGCACACCCCTTGCTTCCGCTCCGAGGCGGGCAGCGCAGGCCGCGACACCCGTGGTTTGATTCGTCAACACCAGTTCGACAAAGTGGAAATGGTGCAAATCGTGCATCCCGACAAGAGTTACGAGACTTTGGAAGAAATGACGGGTCATGCCGAAGCCGTGTTGCAAAAATTAGGCTTGCCTTACCGCGTCATGTTGCTGTGTACCGGAGACATGGGTTTTGGTGCCACCAAAACGCACGACCTCGAAGTGTGGCTGCCTGCACAAAACACCTACCGAGAAATCAGCTCGGTGTCCAACTGCGAAGCGTTCCAAGCGCGTCGCTTGCAAGCACGCTTCAAAAATGCCCAAGGTAAAAACGAACTCGTGCACACCTTGAACGGTTCAGGGCTTGCCGTGGGCCGCACTTTGGTCGCTGTGTTGGAGAACTACCAACAGGCCGATGGCAGCATTCGCGTGCCCGAAGCCCTGCGTCCTTACATGGGTGGCGTGAGCGAACTGCGCGGCTGATACAGTTGTCAAAACTTCAAGGAATCGCGCTGTGAAATATTTACCCGTGTTGCTGGCCGCCGCGCTGTTGACCGCATGCGCAACGACAACCAATTCGGAAACGAGCGGTGACAACGCCCAGCGGCCAACCATCGAGCAACTTGGCCGTATGCCTTTGCCCGTTGGCACCAAGCTGCGCACGGGTGATTCTTTGATTTTTGGCGTGGGCGAGGGTTGGTTAGGTCGCGCGGTGTTTGAGCTGCCCAGCGATGCCACGAGCAGCTACAACTTTTTCATCGAACAGTTGCCACGCCAAGGTTGGACCTTGATTGCCTCGGTACGCGGTAAGAAAAGTCTGTTGGTGTTCACGCGTGCCGAGCGTGCCGCAACCATCGAAATTGATGACAGTGGGCTGTTCTCGGGTTCCCTCGCTTCAATGACCGTGAGTCCTGTGGGTAGCACCGCAGGTGCTCCTGCGGGTTCGGGTGTGGTGGTGCAACCTTTGGGTGGCGCTGGCGCACGTCGCCCCTGATAGAATTGCGGCTTCGACAAACGACACCGAATCAGGAGAGGTGGCAGAGTGGTCGAATGTACCTGACTCGAAATCAGGCGTAGGGCATCCCCCTACCGAGGGTTCGAATCCCTCCCTCTCCGCCAAGCCTAAAAAAGCCGTTCGTATCGAGCGGCTTTTTTTATGTTCGGTCGTCAGTCCTATTGAGGCGTCAAATGGGGCGACAGATGCAACATCTTGAGCAATCTTCCAAGCTGGCTTTGCTTAGCTATGTGGCGAAGTGGGCGGCTTTGGCAACTCTGATTGCAGCCCTTGCGGGTTCCGCTTCTGCTTTCTTTTTATGGGCCCTCGATTGGGCGACGCACACACGTGAAGCCAACCGCTGGCTCGTTGGGGGTTTGCCTGTCGCGGGTTTTGCGGTCGGTTGGCTGTATCTGAAGTTTGGGCAGCATGTGGAGGCAGGCAACAACTTGCTGATTGACGAAATCCATGATCCCAAAAAGGTGGTGCCTTTGCGCATGGCGCCGTTGGTGCTGGGGGGGACGGTCATCTCGCATTTGTTTGGCGCTTCGGTGGGCCGCGAAGGCACAGCCGTGCAGATGGGCGGTGCGTTGGCGGATCAGCTCACGCACTTTTTCAAGCTCCCGCATGAAGATCGTCGCATGGTATTGATGGCGGGTATCAGTGCGGGTTTTGCTTCCGTGTTTGGCACGCCGTTGGCGGGTGCGGTGTTCGCTTTGGAGGTGTTGGCGATTGGCCGCATGCGCCTTGATGCTTTGCTGCCGTGCGTGATTGCCGCCGTGGTGGCTGACCAAGTGGGGTTGTGGTGGGGTGTGCAACACGCGCCCTATGCCGTTGGCGCTGTGCCGCACATCACGGCTTGGCTATTGCTAGCCATGGTGGTGGCGGGGGCTGTGTTTGGTGTGACGGGGAAAGTGTTTGCGGACAGCACCCACGCGTTGAGTGCTTTGATGAGAAAGCACATCGCCTACGCACCACTACGCCCTGTGCTGGGTGGCAGTTTGATTGCTGTGGTGGTGATGTTGGGTGAGTATGACCGTTTCATTGGGCTTGGGATTCCGGTGATGGTGGAGGCATTTCAGCATCCGCTCGCGCCGACAGATGTTCTGGGCAAGATGGTGTTCACCGTCGCTTCTTTGGGTTCAGGCTTTAAGGGGGGCGAAGTAACGCCTTTGTTTTACATTGGGGCAACGTTGGGCAATGCCCTGGCCCCTTGGCTGGATGTGCCGTTTGCGTTGTTGGCTGCGGTCGGCTTTGTGGCCGTATTTGCGGGAGCCGCCAACACGCCCATTGCCTCAACGTTGATGGCCATGGAGTTATTCGGTGCCGATCTGGGTATTTATGCCGCTTTGGCTTGCGTGATGAGCTATGTGTGCTCGGGTCATTCCGGTATTTACCGTGCCCAGCGTGTGGCGCATCGTAAAACGCATGCGCCTTCTTAGAATGGGGACTATGAATCGTTGTCTTACCCGTTTGCTGCGCCTTGCCTTTTTAGGCATGGCGGTGTTGTCGACGCATGCGTTGGCTCAGACGTTCAAGATGCCGTGCGAAGTCGAAGGTGTGATTCCTGCGCTGGATGATCGAAAAATCAAACCCGAAAAAGTGGTGATTGAAATTCAGTCCATGGGTAAAAACATCTTTTTGAAGATGAATGGTCCTGCGCCCTATTTGGTCCAAGCCAGCAGTTTGGCAACCGAAGACTTCACGGGTAAAAATCTGACCACGCCCAAAGAAATGGGGGCGTTCAGAAAGCACAAAGTCACGGGGGCTGAGTCAGAGATTCGCATTGACCAAGCCACCGTTGTGGTGTCGGCTTATAACGACATTGAGTTTCACGGCAAGAAGGTTCGCATCCACATCACGGGGCCTTGCTCCGTGCCGCGTTGAGGCTCCGCAGGACGATGGCTAAGCGTTTAGAACCAGCACCAAAAACCGGTGCAGCTGCCGGTGATGTGTTGAATCAGCACGTCCACCAAACTGCTGATCACGAGCAAGGGCAGGCCCACGTACACAAACACCCACAGCACAAACATCAAGGTCAAGCGAGGTTCTTCCAAGCGATGGCCCATCACGGTTTGTGCTTGTTTGCGAAGGCGAAGTGTGTTCCACATGGTGCGAGGATTTTAGGCGCATGAACGTCAGCTGGGACACCTTGACCCACACCCAGTGGGACGCGCATCACGCTGCTGCCGCTGCGCCGTTGCAGCAGGACTGGGCCTATGGCGCTTGCATGAAGACGCTGGGCGTTGGCGTGTTGCGTGCTTATGTGACCCAAGATGATACGCCTGTGGCCTTGGCCCAATTCATCGTGCGCCGTTTTGTGGGTGGTTGGGTCAACATGGCTTTGTGTTCGTTGGGGCCGGTGTGGTTGCAGCCGCTCTCGGGGGCAGAGAAGTCGCGTATTTACAAGGCTTTGAAGCAAACCATTCCCTTGAAAAACTTGCGTGTGGTCGCAGTGACACCGCAAGAAGCGCAAAGCCCAGAGCTGGGCCTTTCGCGTTGGCGTCGTGTGATGACGGGCCACAGCACGGTGATGCTTGATTTGACGATGTCCATGGATGCCTTGCGTGCGCAGTTGGACAAACGTTGGCGTCATCGTTTGGGTGGGGCTGAAAATTCTGAACTCACCATTCACCGCGTGGGCACCAATGCGGGCCAATATCGCTGGTTGCTGGATGCCGAAATGCAGCAACGTGAGCAACGTGGTTTGCACGGTTTGCCACTTCACTTTTTTGACTTGTACGTGCCGTCGCGTCAGCAGCCGTCCAAAACGATTTTGACCATGCGGGCGGATGTGGGTCGTGACCGCGTGGCCGGCATGATGTTTTTGATTCACGGCGAAGCTGCCACCTACCAAGTCGGCTGGACCAGTGATGCTGGTCGTGACTTGCATGCCCACAATTTGATTTTGTGGAAAGGCATTGAGGAGCTGCGTGCCCGCGGTGTGCGCACGCTCGACCTTGGCGGTGTGAACACCACGCGCAGTGCAGGCATTGCGCGTTTCAAGATGAGCACAGGCGGTCGCGTGCTCACCTGTGCAGGGACGTTCATTTAAGTCATGCTGCGCATTGCCCATCTTTCTTGCAGCCGTGGCAACAAGCCTTTGTTTGCCGACGTGAATTTCACGCTCCAAGCCGGCCAAGCCCTGCACTTGGAGGGGGACAACGGTGTGGGCAAAACCAGTTTGCTGCGCATCGTGTGTGGCTTGTCGCCTGCCGATGCGGGCGAGGTGCTTTGGCACGATGCCACCATCCAAAAAAATGCAGCGGCTTATCGCGCTGCTCTGTTTTACTTGGGACATGGTTTGTCGCTCAAAGAAGAGTTGAGCGCCTTAGAAAACCTGATGTCCGATGCGGCAGTGTCGGGCCGTACGCTCAGTCAAGAGCAAGCCCTCGTCGCGTTGGCACGCATGGGCTTGCGCGGTCGCGAACACTTGCCATTGCGTGTGATGTCGCAGGGGCAAAAGCGACGCACGGCCTTGGCCCGTTTGCTGGCGAGCCAAGCCCCGCTGTGGGTGCTGGACGAGCCTTTTGTGGCCTTGGATGTGAAGGCTGTGGACGGGTTACGTGCGTTGCTGGCTGAGCATGTGGCCAATGGTGGCATGGTGCTGTTCACCAGCCATCAGCCCGTGACACTGACCCGCGCCAATGGCACCTCGGTCGATGTGCAAACGTACCGTTTGAGAGGCGTGGCATGAGTGGCAGCGCGTTCATGGCCGTGTTGCGGCGCGATCTGCTGTTGGCTATGCGTCGCAAGAGCGAGGTGCTGACCGCCGTGTTTTTCTTTGTGGTGGTGGCAGCCTTGTTCCCGTTGGGCATTGGCCCAGAGTTGAATACCTTGCGTCTTGTTGCACCTGGTGTCTTGTGGGTGGGGGCGTTGCTGTCGAGCATGTTGGCGTTGCAGCGCTTGTTTGAGGCCGATTACCGCGATGGCACGCTGGAGCAAATGGCTTTGTCGCCCACGCCCATGCCTGTGCTCATCAGTGCCAAATTGCTGGCGCATTGGCTGGTGTCTGGGGTGCCGTTGGTATTATTGGCGCCTGTTTTAGGGCTGCAGTTTGACCTCTCTGCCGATGCTTTGCTCACCCTCACGTTGGCGCTGTTGTTAGGAACGCCAATTTTGTCTTTGGTGGGTGGCATTGGTGCCGCATTGACCTTGGGCGTGCGTGGTGGTGGGGTGCTGTTGTCGCTGTTGGTGTTGCCTTTGTTTATCCCTGTGCTGGTGTTTGGTGCTGGTGCAGTTGAGGCGCAAGCCAGCGGTTTGGGCGCACAGGCGCACTTTTCAATTTTGATGGCCATGCTGTTGCCTGCGGCGTTTTTCAGTCCGTTTGCATGTGCAGCGGCTTTACGGATAGCGTTGGAATGAAAAAAACAAATTGGTTTCACTACGCGGCACCGCAAACCTTTTATGGTTTGGCAGGCCAAGCGTGGCCGTGGTTTGCGGTGTTGGCCACGGTGTTGATGCTGGCTGGCCTATGGCTGGGTTTTGCTGTGGCCCCTACCGACGCTCAACAGGGCGAGGGTTACCGCATCATCTTCGTGCATGTGCCCGCAAGCTGGATGTCGATGGTCATTTACTTGGCGATGGCATTTTGGAGCGTGCTGGGTTTGACCTTCAACACACGTTTGTCCGGCATGATGACCCGTGCATTGGCTCCCACAGGGGCTTTGTTTGCTTTTTTGTCGTTATGGACCGGTGCACTTTGGGGCAAGCCCATGTGGGGTGCATGGTGGGTGTGGGATGCACGCCTGACCTCGGAGCTGATTTTGTTTTTCTTGTACCTTGGCTACATCGCCTTGACCTCGGCTATTGACGACACACGCCGCAGCGACCGCGCCGGTGCGCTGATTGCCATCGTGGGCGCGATCAACGTGCCCATCATTTATTTTTCGGTGAAGTGGTGGAACACCTTGCACCAAGGCGCTTCTGTATCGCTCACCAAAGCACCCAGCATGGCGCACCTCATGTTGTGGAGCATGTTGCTCATGGCTTTGGCGTTTTGGTTTTACACCATGGCGCTGGTGCTGTACCGGGTACGCACGCTGATTTTGCAGCGCGAAAGTCATGCCACTTGGGTGCAAGAACTCGAAGAGGTGAAGCCATGAGGTGGGACAGTTGGTCTGATTTTTGGGCCATGGGTGGTTATGCCTTGTATGTGTGGGGCAGTGTGGGTGTGACGGCGCTGTTGCTGGCGCTGGAGGTCTTGCAAGCACGCTCGGCGCATCGCCAAACCCTTGCGCAGCTCAAGGCTGAACGGGCTGTGGCCCAATTGCCGATTGAGGAATTGATGTGATGAAACCCAGAACCAAACGATTTGCACTGATTGCCGCAGGCCTTGTGGTGTTGTGCGCGGCGGCGGCCTTTGTGCTGAATGCTTTCCAGAGCAATTTGGTGTTCTTCTTTACGCCCACGCAAGTGAGCCAAGGTGAAGCGCCTAAGGGGCGTACCTTTCGCGCAGGCGGCATGGTGAAAGAGGGCAGTGTGGTGCGCGATGGCAACCATGTGCGCTTTGTCATCACCGACACCGTGAATGAAATGCCTGTGACCTATGTGGGCTTGCTGCCAGATTTGTTCAAAGAGGGCAAAGGCGTGGTGTCGCAGGGCAAGCTGGGAGATGACGGTGTGTTTGTGGCGAGCGAAGTGTTGGCCAAACACGATGAGAACTACATGCCGCCCGAAGCCAAACATGCCATGGACCAAGCCGCAGCAGCCAAAGCTGCGCAGACCCTTAAAGGCAAGCCATGATTCCAGAGCTCGGTAATTTCGCACTCATGCTCGCGGCTGTGGTGGCGGTGATGCAGGGTGTTTTGCCCATTGCGGGCACGCTCGTGCGTGACACGCAAACCCAAGTCACGTTGCAGTCGTTGGCGCGTCCCACAGCGGCTTTGCAGTTTGCATTGGTGGCGTTGGCGTTTGGTGCACTGGCGGCTTCGTTTTTGAACAACGATTTTTCCGTGCTGTATGTGTCGCAGCATTCCAACTCTTTGTTGCCTAAGCCTTACCAGTTTGCGGCAGTGTGGGGTGGACACGAAGGCTCGCTGTTGCTGTGGGTGTTGCTGCTGGCCATGTGGTCGGTGGCTGTGGCTGTGTTTTCGCGCAGCTTGCCGCTGGACATGGTGGCCCGTGTGTTGGGGGTGTTGGGGTTGATTTCGGTGGGCTTTTTGCTGTTCATCTTGACCACCTCTAACCCGTTTGAACGTTTGCTGCCTGCCGCCTTGGATGGCCGTGACCTCAACCCCTTGCTGCAAGACCCGGGTTTGGTGATTCACCCACCCATGCTTTACATGGGCTATGTGGGCATGGCTGTGGCGTTTGCATTTGCCGTGGCTGCGTTGATGAGTGGCCGTTTGGATGCGGCATGGGCCCGTTGGTCGCGCCCTTGGACGGTGATTGCTTGGACCTTCCTCACCTTTGGCATTGGCTTGGGGTCGTGGTGGGCGTATTACGAATTGGGCTGGGGTGGCTGGTGGTTTTGGGACCCCGTGGAGAACGCCTCGCTCATGCCTTGGTTGGTGGGCACAGCGCTGATCCATTCGTTGATGGTGACCGAAAAACGCGGCAGCTTCAAAGCGTGGACGGTGTTGCTGGCGATTGCTGCTTTCTCGTTGTCACTGCTCGGCACGTTCTTGGTTCGCTCGGGTGTGTTGACCTCGGTGCATGCTTTTGCTTCAGACCCGAAGCGCGGCGTGTTTGTGCTGATTTTCTTGGCGGTGGTGGTGGGGTCGTCGCTCACGTTGTTTGCTTGGCGTGCGCCTCGGGTGGCTCTGGGTGGTCGCATGGAATTGGTGTCGCGCGAATCGTTTTTGTTGGCCAACAGCGTGTTGCTGGTGGTGGCGACAGCGGCGGTGTTGTTGGGCACGATTTACCCGCTCATCATTGATGCGCTGAACTTGGGCAAGTTGTCAGTGGGGCCACCTTACTTCAACGCGGTGTTTGCGCCGCTGTTGGTGCCGACGGTATTTCTCATCATTCCGGGTTCTGTGGCACGTTGGCGTGATGCCCATGTGCGCGAGATTGCGCACAAGTTGCGTTGGACCTTTGCTGGCGCTGTGTTGCTGGCGGTGCTGTTGCCTTTTGTGTTGGGTGGCTGGTCGCTAGGCGCTGCATTTGGTTTGTTCCTCGGCTGCTGGGTGGCCTTGGGTACGGCCCAGCAAGTCTTGGAACGTGTGGGCAAGCCTGGCCGGATTGGCGCATCTTTTTGGGGGCAACACATCGCACACTTCGGTATGGCTGTTTTGGTCATCGGGGTCACGGGGGTGAAGAGCTACGAAGTCGAGCGTGATGTGCGCATGCACATTGGTGACATCGTGACGATTGCGCCGTATACGTTTCGCCTGAGCTCGCTGGATGAGGTGTTGGGGCCGAACTACAAAGCGGTGCGCGCTGATGTGCAGGTGCTGCGCAACGACAAGGTGATGGAAGTTTTGCAGCCGGAAAAACGCCGCTATTTTTCATCGGCCATGCCAATGACGGAAGCGGGCATTGATTCAGGCTTCATGCGTGACCTGTATGTGTCTTTGGGTGAACCGTTGGACGATGCGCGCACGGAATGGAGCATGCGCGTGTACTACAAACCCTTTGTGCCTTGGCTGTGGGGTGGTGTGTTGTTGATGGTGCTGGGCGGCGTGTTGGCTGCGCTGGATCGGAGATATCGCAAATGAAAAAAGTATTGATTCCGTTGGTGTTGTTCATCGGTTTGGTGGTGTTTTTGGCTGTCGGCTTGAAGCGTGATCCGCGCGAAATTCCTTCCCCTTTGATCAACAAGCCTGCGCCTGAGTTCAGCTTATTCACGCTGCAAGGCGACACCAAGTTTTCGCCTGCGGACATGAAGGGCAAGGTTTGGATGCTCAACGTCTGGGCGACTTGGTGCGTTGCATGCCGTGAGGAGCATCCGGTATTGGTGGCGTTCGCTGATAAGAACCAAGTCCCGATTGTGGGTTTGAGTTACAAAGAAATTCAGCCTCAAGACGAAGCCTACAAATCACCCTTTGATGTGAAGTTGCAGTTGGCACGTGAACGCAGTCAAGTTTGGCTCAAACGCCACGGCAATCCTTATGTGACATCCGTGATGGACATGGATGGTCGTGTTGGCATCAACTACGGTGTGTACGGCGTGCCAGAAACCTACGTCATCGACAAGGCTGGGGTGATTCGCTACAAGCATGTGGGCGCAGTCTCTCCGGTGCTGTTGGCCGACAAAATCTTGCCCCTGATTGCGGAGTTGAACAAATCATGAGACGCGTATTGGCCAAGGGCTTTTTGGCGTTCAGCGTCTCGTTGTGCATGCTGAGTGCGCCAAGCGCTGCGTATGCACAAACGGCGGAGAAAGCAGTGACCACTGGGAATGCAGGCCGTGAGGCCGTTCCCATGGCTGAAGACCCCAAGCTCGAAGCCCGTTTGGTGGACATTTCGCAAGAGTTGCGTTGTTTGGTGTGCCAGAACGAGTCTTTGGCCTCGTCACACGCTGAACTGGCGGATGACTTGCGTCGCGAGGTGCGTGATTTGATCCGTGAAGGCAAGAGTGACCAAGAGATCAAAGACTTCTTGGTGGCACGCTACGGTGACTTTGTGTTGTATCGCCCTGAGATCAAACCCTTGACTTGGGTGTTGTGGTTTGGTCCGTTTTTGTTGTTGCTGATTGCGGCTGTATTTTTGGGCGTCTATTTGCGTCAGCGCCGTGCTTTGGCCGCCCCTGCTGCGCTGAGTGACGAAGATCGTGCGCGTGCCAAGCAATTGTTGAAAGATTGATGTGAACCCCGCACTTGCTTTTATTAATGGCGCTGTCGTTTTGATGGCGCTGGTTCTTGTGGTGTTGAGCGTGGCGCTTTGGCGTGGTTCTCAACGTGGCGCGCAGTTGGCTGCTCACCAAGCTGACGCTGTCAATAACCCCGCCCAAGCCAATGCGGCGGTCTATCGCGACCAAATGGCGGAGTTGGACCGTGAATACGTGATGGGTAACTTGAACCACGAAGAACTCAAAGCCGCACGCGACGAACTGGCGCAGCGTTTGCTAGAGGATGTGGGCGCAGCAAGTTCGGAGCCAACAACAGCTGCGCCAGTCGTGGCACCTGTCGTTTGGCGCAAACCTTGGCTGGCGATTGGCGTGTTGGTGTTTGTCGTGCCTGTGTTTTCTATGCTCATGTACAGCGCCTTGGGCACTCCGGCCGCGCTGGACCCCATGGCTTTGAAGCAGGGTGTGGATTCGTCCGCCGAAGTGACGCCCGAAAAATTAACAGAGATGGCCACGGCATTGACCCGCCGCTTGCAAGACGAACCCAACAGCATGGAAGGCTGGGTCATGCTGGGTCGTGTGCAACGTGCGCGAGGCCACTTTGAAGAGTCAGCCGATGCCTTTGCCAAAGCGCTGGCATTGAGCCGCGATGACAACCTGTCTATCGAACGTGCCGAGGTGTTGGCGCAAAAGAATGGTGGCAGTTTTGCGGGTGAGCCTTGGGCCATCATCCAACGTGTGTTGACGGCTGACCCGCATCACCTCAATGCGTTGTTCTTGGCGGGGAGTGCTTCGTATGCGGAAATGAACTTTGCTTCAGCTTTGCGTTTTTGGGAACGCGCCCGCGAAGTTGTGTCTGCCGATTCACCCGACGCGCCTGAGCTGGACCGTGCGATTTCCGAGGCGCGTCACAAGATGGGCTTGCCTGCTATTTCTCCGCGTGTGGCCAGCGCTGCATCCGAAGTGCAAGCCAACAAGACCGCCGATTTGGCTGCCAGCCGCATCAGCGGTCGCGTGACGTTGACCAAAGAACTCAAAGACTCGGTTGCGCCCACAGACACCGTGTTTGTCTATGCTACGCCTGTGACAGGTTCGCGCATGCCTGTGGCCATTGTGCGTACCACGGCTGACAAATTGCCCTTTGACTTTGTGTTGGATGACAGCACAGCCATGAACCCAAGCGCCAAACTCTCGAGTTTGAACGAGGTCACCGTGCGTGTGCGTATCTCCAAAAGCGGTCAAGCCATGGCCCAGCCAGGCGACTTGGGTGTGAGTTTGAGTCCTGTCAAACCTGGCAGCAAGGGCTTGAATCTGATGGTGCGAGACCCCCTGTAAGACAACTCACTTAAGCGTGCTCCCTGTACGGGAGCCGTCTCAGTGCGGCAACATTTTCCCTTGCCGCGTGCCATCTACCTTATACGGATGGCACTTCTCTAGCAATTCCCCTTGCGGGTCTGTTGGACCGCTCTAAACAACGCCATACCGCTGCATGAGTGCTTGCTGATCGTGCGGCCCACACGCGCCACAACATATCCCGTTCACAAATTGCCGCTAATTTCAGTAGCGCAATGAACTAGTAATAATTACAAAACCTACATATTCAATAGATAACTAACTAAAATGTGAATTTGTCAAAAATAGCATTTAAATCGAAATAAATGACTTTGGCATTTATTGCAACTTGCAGGGTTATCACTTGAGTACCACATCTCGAAACATCGCCGTACATAACACGGCAGCCAACGACCGTATTGCGCTTCTTCAACCAGACAGAATGACCGCTGAGTACCCCGTTTACAAGGTGCCTGCGGGAGCCAAAATTGCTCTGAGCCTTGATGGAATTGTCTTGAAGGGTGATGATCTTATCGACGGTAAGAAGTTACGACTGAAAAGAATTGGCTCGAACCTGCAAGTTGAGGCAGGCGATGACGTGTTGGCCGTCTTAGAGGACTATTACGCAGACTCTGGGATTCCTGTTTCGTTATACGGGGGCGACTGGCCTCCCATCGCTGATGCGGCGACTGATGTGGTTGCTGCGGTTGCGGAAGAGCAAAAAGACGAGTCTGCGCTATTTCCTTTTTTGGGTTGGAAAACGGGTGCGGGTCTTGCTGCTCTTGCTGCTGCGGGCGGTGGCGGTGGTAGTGGTGGTGCTAGCAATGCAGCGTTAGCAGCACCAACAGCACCAACGGGTGTGCAAGTGAGCGCGGATGGAAGCCAAGTGACGGGTGTGGGCCAAGCTGGTTCGACGGTGGTGGTGAAATCGGTGGATGGCACAACCACCTTGGGCACAGCGACGGTGGCTGCAAATGGCCGCTTCACAGTGAACTTGAGTCCAGCGCTGCGCAATGGCGAAACCCTTCAAGTTACAGACACAGATGTAGGTGGAACGAGTCCTGCGACGCAGGTCACAGCACCAGACACGACAGCACCAACTGCCCCGACAAGTGCACCCTCAGGCTACGCAGACAACGTAGGCGCAGTACAAAGCGCAAGCAGCACCGCGGCGACGACAGACGACACCACACCGAGCATCAACATTGGAGCCTTGCCCGCAGGAGCCAGCGCTGCATCGTTGTACGTGGACGGTGTCAAAGTCGCGGCGACGTATGACGCAACGACGGGAACCTTGACCCCCACGACTGCGTTGGCAGAAGGCGCACACGCGCTGACCTACACCCTCAGTGATGCAGCAGGCAATGAAAGCGCCGCCAGTCCAGCCCTGAGCGTGACGGTGGACACGACCGCACCAACTGCCCCGACAAGCGCACCCTCAGGCTACGCAGATAACGTAGGCGCAGTACAAAACACAAGCAGCACCGCGGCGACAACAGACGACACCACACCGAGCATCAACATTGGCGCCTTGCCCGCAGGAGCTAGCACCGCATCGTTGTACGTGGACGGTGTCAAAGTCACGGCGACGTATGACGCAACGACGGGAACCTTGACCCCCACGGCTGCGTTGGCAGAAGGCGCACACGCGCTGACCTACACCCTCAGTGATGCAGCAGGCAATGAAAGCGCCGCCAGTCCAGCCCTGAGCGTGACGGTGGACACGACCGCACCAACTGCCCCGACAAGCGC
>Ga0228699_1000182_pt1 | contig 58254 bp, 44 predicted proteins | sample McNCre217_Aug_MG_FD_178016 | JGI IMG/M metagenome (GOLD analysis project Ga0228699, IMG submission 178016) | Freshwater microbial communities from McNutts Creek, Athens, Georgia, United States - 2-17_Aug_MG | ecosystem: Environmental > Aquatic > Freshwater > Creek | place: USA: Georgia... | reverse complement strand
CACCTCCTTCCGATCCCCACCCGCGGCATGGGCTGATGCGCCGCGGGTTTGCTGCACCTGCGTCCACTTCATGTTGCCCAAGCTCCTCACCCAGATTTTCGGCAGCCGCAATGACCGCCTGCTCAAGCAGTACCGGCGCGTCGTCGAGCGCGTGACCGCGCTGGAGGTGCAGTTCGAGAAGCTCTCCGAAGACGAGCTGCGCGGCAAGACGGCCGAATTCCGCCAGCGCGTGGCCGCGGGCACCTCGCTCGACGACCTGCTGCCCGAAGCCTTCGCCGTGGTCCGCGAGGCCGGCAAGCGCTTCATGCGCATGCGCCACTTCGACGTGCAGCTCATCGGCGGCATGGCCCTGCACAACGGCAAGATCGCCGAAATGCGCACCGGCGAAGGCAAGACGCTGATGGCGACGCTGCCCGTCTACCTCAATGCGCTGTCCGGCAAGGGCGTGCATGTGGTGACGGTCAACGACTACCTCGCCGCGCGGGACGCCGAGACGATGGGCGGGCTCTACAACTACCTCGGCATGACGGTGGGCGTGAACCTGCCGAACATGTCGCGCGAGGACAAGCAGGCCGCCTACGCCGCCGACATCACCTACGGCACGAACAACGAGTTCGGCTTCGACTACCTGCGCGACAACATGGTCTACGAAGTCGCGGACCGCGTGCAGCGTTCGCTGAACTTCGCGATCGTCGACGAGGTGGACTCGATCCTGATCGACGAGGCCCGCACCCCGCTGATCATCTCGGGCCAGGCCGATGACCACACGGACATGTACGTGCGCATCAACGCCGTCGTGCCGCACCTGAAGAAGCAGATCGGCGAGGCGGACCCGCGCACCGGCGAAGGCGTGATCGAGCCGGGCGACTTCACGGCGGACGAGAAGTCGCACCAGGTCTTCCTCACGGAAGAGGGCCACGAGAAGGCCGAGGCGCTGCTGGCCCAGGCCGGGCTGCTGGTACCGGGCGCGTCGCTCTACGACGCGGCCAACATCACGCTGGTGCACCACCTCTACGCCTCGCTGCGCGCGCACCACCTGTTCCACCGCGACCAGCACTACGTCTCGCAGAACGGCGAGATCACCATCGTCGACGAGTTCACCGGCCGCCTGATGACCGGTCGCCGCTGGTCGGACGGCCTGCACCAGGCAGTGGAAGCCAAGGAAGGCGTGAAGATCCAGGCCGAGAACCAGACGCTCGCCTCGATCACCTTCCAGAACTACTTCCGCATGTACGCCAAGCTCGGCGGCATGACCGGCACGGCCGACACCGAGGCCTACGAGTTCCAGGAGATCTACGGCCTCGAGACGGTCGTGATCCCGCCGAACCGGCCGATGGTGCGCAAGGATGAGCTGGACCTCGTCTACAAGACCGGTCGCGAGAAGTACGAGGCCGTGGTCAAGGACATCCAGGAGTGCTACGGCCGCGGCCAGCCGGTGCTGGTGGGCACGACCTCGATCGAGAACTCGGAGCTGGTCTCCGGGATGCTGGACAAGGCCGGGCTGCCGCACCAGGTGCTCAACGCCAAGCAGCACGCCCGCGAAGCGACCATCATCGCCCAGGCTGGCAGCCCGAAGATGGTGACGATCGCCACCAACATGGCCGGTCGCGGCACCGACATCGTGCTGGGCGGCAACGTCGAGAAGCAGGTGCAGCTGGTCGAGGCCGACCCGGCCCTGTCGGACGCCGACAAGGCCGTGCGCGTCGAGCAGCTCAAGCGCGAGTGGCAGGGCCTGCACGACCAGGTCAAGTCGCTGGGCGGCCTGCGCATCATCGCCACCGAGCGCCATGAAAGCCGCCGGATCGACAACCAGCTCCGCGGCCGTGCCGGGCGCCAGGGTGACCCGGGCTCGTCGCGCTTCTACCTGTCGCTGGACGATCCGCTGATGCGCATCTTCGCGGGCGACCGCGTCAAGGCGATCATGGACCGCCTGAAGATGCCCGATGGCGAGGCGATCGAGGCTGGCATCGTCAGCCGCTCGATCGAGAGCGCGCAGCGCAAGGTCGAGGCGCGCAACTTCGACATGCGCAAGCAGCTGCTCGAATACGACGACGTGTCCAACGACCAGCGCAAGGTGATCTACCAGCAGCGCAACGAGCTGCTGGAGCAGACCGACATCGACGCGCAGCTCGCCCATCTGCGGCGCGGTGCGCTGACCGATGTGGTGCGCACCTTCGTGCCCGCCGAGAGTGTCGAGGAACAGTGGGACCTGGACGGGCTGGAGAAGACGCTGCGCGAGGAGTGGCAGCTCGACGTGCCGCTCAAGGCGCAGGTCGAGGCCAGCCAGGAAGCCACCGACGAGGACATCGTCGAGGCGGTGTGCGTGGCGGCGGATGCGTCCTACACCGCCAAGGTGGCGCAGGTCGGTGCCACGCAGTTCGGCAACTTCGGCCGCATGGTGCTGCTGCAGGCGATCGACACGCACTGGCGGGACCACCTGTCGGCGCTGGACTACCTGCGCCAGGGCATCCACCTGCGCGGCTATGCCCAGAAGAACCCGAAGCAGGAGTACAAGCGCGAGGCCTTCGAGCTCTTCAGCCAGCTGCTGGACGTGGTGAAGATGGAAGTGACCCGCCTGCTGATGACGGTGCGCATCCAGAACCCGGACGAAGTGGCGCAGGCGGCGGTGGCCATCGAGGAGCGCGCGGAGCACCTCGCCAACGTCACCTACACCCATCCGAACGAGGATGGCAGCGTGTCGCAGGACGCCCAGGCCGCTTCGGCGGACCTGTCGGAAACGCAGATGCAGCGCACCGGCCGCAACGATCCCTGCCCCTGCGGCAGCGGCAAGAAGTTCAAGCTCTGCCACGGCAAACTGACTTGATCTCCGCCCGTTCATGTCGAGATGCCCATGACGCCTGATACTTTTCGCCGCAGCCCGGAAACCATTCCGGGACGACGCCTTCGCCTGGAAAAGATCCATCCCCGCCATGCGCCGGCGTTCCACGCGAGCGTGCAGCGGTCGATGGCCGATCTGGACTTCATCGCCTGGGGCCACCACCACTGGAATGCTGTGGCCGCGCTCGAGCACTGCGAGCGCCAGCGCGACTGGGTGGACACCGAAGGCGAGGGTGTCATGTATCTGGCCTTCGAGCACGACACCGGCACCTACGTCGGCTGTGTCGACCTGCACAGCGTCGATTTCGGCGTGCCGCGCTGCCAGATCGGGTTTGTCGGCTGCAGCCGCCAGCGCGGGCGCGGCCTGATGCGCGAGGCGGCGCTGACGCTGATGGACTGGGCCTACAGCCGCGGCATGGCCCGCATCGAGGTCTGGTGCGACGTGCGCAACACCCGCGCGCTGGCCTTCGCCGAGAGCCTGGGCCTGCACCGCGAAGGGCTGATGCGCAAGGTCGAGCGCGACGCCCGCGGGCAGCTGTGCGATCAGTACCTGCTGGCGCGCCTGTCCACCGACAGCGTCCCTACAATCGCCGATTCGCGCGACAGCGTGGCCACCGTCTGAGGGCTGAAGCCCGGGAGGGCCGCGTCTGCGCCCCTTCCGCTTCGACCGTCAGACTGCCATGCCCGTCAATCTCACCGCTCCCCATCCCCAGGACCTGTACCCGGTCGCCGGCGTGCAGCTCGGCGTCACCATGGCCGGCGTGCGCAAGGCCAACCGGCGTGACCTGACCGTCGTGCTGCTGGCCCCCGGCTCCAGCGTGGCTGGCGTGTTCACGAAGAACCGCTTCTGTGCCGCGCCGGTGCAGATCTGCCGCGACCATCTCGCCGCTGGTCCCGCCAAGCGCGCCATCGTCATCAACACCGGCAATGCCAACGCGGGCACGGGCGACGACGGGCTGGTGCGGGCGCGCTCGGTCTGCATCGCGCTGGCGCAGGCGCTGGACGTCTCGCCGGAAGAGGTGCTGCCGTTCTCGACCGGCGTCATCATGGAGACGCTGCCGAGCGAGCGCATCCTGGCCGGTCTGCCCGCCGCGCTGGCCGACGCGCAGCCCGACCACTGGGCGGTGGCCGCCGAAGGCATCATGACCACCGACACGCTCCCCAAGGCCGCCTCGCGCCAGGTCGTGGTCGGCGGCAAGACCGTGACGGTCACCGGCATCAGCAAGGGCGCCGGCATGATCCGCCCGAACATGGCCACCATGCTCGGCTTCGTGGCCACCGACGCCGCGATCGACCCCGCGCTGCTGCAGCCGCTGGTCACCGAGGCCGCCAACCGCAGCTTCAACCGCATCACCATCGACGGCGACACCTCCACCAACGACAGCTTCCTGCTGATCGCCACGCACCAGGCCGGCAACCCGACCATCACGGCGCTCGATTCGGCCGACGGCCAGGCGCTGCGCGACGCGGTGATTGCCGTGTCGCAGCAGCTCGCGCAGGCCATCGTGCGCGACGGCGAAGGTGCGACCAAGTTCATCACCGTGCGCATCGAAGGCGGCCGGACCGAGGACGAGTGCCTGCAGGCTGCCTACGCCATCGCCCACTCGCCGCTGGTCAAGACCGCGTTCTTCGCCAGCGACCCGAACCTCGGCCGCATCCTGGCCGCGGTCGGCTATGCCGGCATCGCCGACCTCGACCAGACGCTGATCGATCTCTACCTCGACGACGTGCACGTCGTTCACCAGGGCGGGCGCCGGCCCGAATACCGCGAGGAAGACGGCCAGCGCGTGATGAAGCATGCCGAGATCACCGTGCGCGTCGGCCTGAACCGTGGCGACGCGGTCGCCACGGTCTGGACCTGCGATTTCTCGCACGAGTACGTCACGATCAACGCCGACTACCGGAGCTGATCGAGGGTGGCTGCGCTCAGCAGCCGTGCAGGGCGTCGACAGGCTGCTTGATCAGCGTCTGCGCGAGCTGCGCGTCGACTGTGGAGCCGCCACTCAGGCAGTCACCGCTGCCCGCCGTCAAGGTGCTGCCGCTGCTGGGCGACGGACTGCAGGCCGGGCCGCTCCAGCTGGACAGCGTGTCGTGGCTGCCGCTGCCCAGCACGTCGCTGAGGTGCAGGCCGCCGTCACCGCCGCCGCTGCCGGCGGTGGTGGTGCTGGAACCGGTGGTGCAAGCGTTGGTGTCGGTGTGGTGGTCGGCCAGCGTCCAGGACAGCACGCCGCCGCTCAGGCAGGTCGATGGCGCTGGTTCGGTTGGCAAAGCAGGTGCCGGTGCGGCGCAGTGGCCGTCGTAGCTGCTGCTGCCATCGGCGTTGATGCGCAGCGTCATCTGGCCGGAGCGGGTATCGCCGTCGCGGTCCGTGACGGTGAAGCTCAGCACCTCCTGGTAGTCCGCCCTGGCGCCCGCTGGGGCCTGGTAGGCATAGTGGCCGGTTTCCATGTCGAAGGTGAACTCGCCGCCAGCCGCCGTCTTGAACGTGACCGTGTCCGAGGCGCTGGTCGCCGGGTCCCAGGGGTGGTGCACGCCATTGACGACGATGTCGCTCAGGTGGCCGCCGTCGGCGCCGGCCACGCTGCGCAGTCCGCCGTCGACCACGTCGCCCGAGATCGCGGGGGCCACGGTGTGCGCGAGCACCGTGTCCAGCTGGGTGAAGCTGGTCACCAGCAGCGGCGACAGGTCGTCGGCACCGGTCACGCCGTTCCAGGACACGGGCTCCAGCGCCGACACCGGCACGTCCTGGCCCAGCCCGACGGCATAGGACTGGATCGCGTGCTGGTTCAGGAAGTTCTGCCAGACCTGGGCCTCGCCCGCATCGATGCCGACGTCGCCGGTCGGCAGGTTCGGCCGGCCGTCCGAGAAGAAGTAGGCGACGTTGTGGCCGCCGTCGAGGTGGCCGCTGTCGGTGAAGGCGCCGCGGGCGGCGTCCAGCGCCGCGTCGTAGTTGGTGTTGCCGCCGGCGCACAGCGAGGCGAGGGCGGATTTCGCTTCGGCCGCGCTCATCCAGTGGTCGCCCTGCTCGGCGCCGGTGGTCGAGAACGTGACCAGCCGGACCGCGACCTCGCCCTGCGTGTCGTAGGAATCGATCAGTTTCTGGATCGAGGTGATCGCGCTCTGCAGGCGGCTTTCGCCGTTGACGCCGTCGCGGGTGGCCATCGAGCCGGAGACATCCAGCGTGATCAGCAGGTTGTTCTGCACCAGGCTCAGGTCGGCGCTGCGGGCGGTGCAGAAGGGGGTGGGCGCGTCGTCGCGCACGGTCACGTCGAGCGTGGCCGAGCTGGTGGACTGCCCGTCGCTCACCTGCACGCCCAGCGAGAGCGTGAGCGTGTCCTCGGCGTTGCGCACGGGGTGGTCGAGCGGGCCGTGCAGCTCGACCGTGTAGCGGCCCTGGGCGTCGATGGTGGCGCTCAGGACGAGCTGTCCGCCGGCGGTGCCGACCAGCGGGTGATCCGCCGAGCCGTCGCCGCTCCACACCAGCGCCTGGCCGCCGCTGGCGTACAGGCCGGTGGGCGCTTCGAGCGTGAAGTGCAGGGTCGGGCTGTCCACGTCGCTGAACTGCAGCGTGCCGCTGGCCACGGTGGCGTGTGGCCCGGTGCCGGTATCGGGGAGCCCACCGGGCAGACCGGCCTCGCTCAGCGCAGCGCTGGCGCCGAGCAGGGTCGGCGCGTCGTTCACGCCCTCGATCGTCAGGGTCAGGTGGGACACCGTCGTGAGCGTGCCGTCGCTGATGACGCAGGACACCTCCGGCACCGGGCCGGCGTAGTCCCTGGCGGGCGTGAAGGTGTAGCGGCCGTCCGCTTCGACGACGAGCGTGCCGATGCCGGGCAGTGTCGCGGTGCTGCCGGCCGGGTGGTGGACATCGCCCCAGGTGTAGCCGGCCACGGACAGCGGATCGCCGTCCGGATCGCTGTCGTTGGCGAGCACGTTGCCGCTGAGCGGCTGGTCCTCGCGGACGGTGCCGGCATCGTCCTGCGGGGTCGGCGCGTGGGCGGTGTCGGTGATCGTGGTCGTCACGGCGTAGGCCGACGGGTTGCCGCGGATCGCCTCGAAACCGCCGCCGGAGATGGCTCCGAGCGCGACGGTGAAGTTCTCCGCACCCTCTGCCGCGGCGTCGGGCAGCGTGGCGATGTCGAACCGGGTGCTGGTCTGGCCGGCGGGGATCGTCACCGTGGCGACCCGGGTGTAGTCGGCGCCATCGGTGGCGGTGCCGGCGTAGTTGAGCTTGATCACCACGTCGGTGACGGCAGGCTGCGACAGCGTGACGCTGTAGCCGGTGGCGACCTCGCCTTCCAGTACCTGGCCGGGGCCGGTGAGCGAGACCTGTGCCGTGTCCTCGGCACCGGGCGTGGCGCCGCCGGTGCCGACATCATCGACCAGGCTGGTAGTGACCGAAGTGGCCAGCGGATTGGCCAGCACGGCCTCGAAGCTGCCGCCGGTGATGTCGCCCAGCGCCACGACGATGCTTTCCGTGCCTTCGGCGAGGGCGTCGTCCAGCGTGGCCAGATCGAAGTTGGCGGAGGTTTGTCCGGCGGGCACCGTGACTGACAGCACCTGCGTGTAGTCGGCGCCTCCGCTGGCGGTGCCGGAATAGCTCAGCGTGACCTGCACATCGGTCCGGGCCGCTTGCGACAGCGTGACGGTGTAGCCGCTGGCCGTCTCGCCTTCGGGCACGGTGTCCGGGCCGGTCAGCGACACCAGCACGGTGTCCTGTGCCTCCGGTGGCTGGCCACCGCCGGGTGCTTGCGGACCGCTGTCGTCGACCAGCGCGGTGGTCACCGACGCCTGCGCCGGATTGCCGGCGATGACCTCGAAGCCGCCGCCCGAGATCTGGCCCAGCGCCACGGTGATGGTCTCGGTGCCTTCGGCCAGCGCGTCGTCGACGGTGGCGAGGTGGAAGGTGGTCGATGACTGGCCGGCCGGGATCGTCACGGAGCTGGTCTGGACGTAGTCCGCGCCGCCGGTGGCCGTGCCGGTGTAGACGAGCCGCACGACGACATCGGTGACAGCAGGCTGGCTCAGTGAAACGACGTAACCGCTGGAGGTCTCGCCCTCGACCACGGTGTCCGGGCCGGTGATCGACACCAGCACGGTATCGCTGGCGTCGGGCGTGTCGGGCGGGTTGTTCGGTGCCATTGGTCCGACGTCGTCGACGATGCAGGTCGTGACCGAGGTGTGTGCCGGGTCCGGGGCAATGGCCTCGAACGAGCCGCCGCTGACCGTGCCCAGCCGGACCGAGAACTGCTCGCTCCCCTCGGCCAGTGCGTCGTCCTGTGTCGAGATGCCGAACGAATAGGACGTCACGCCGGGCGGGATCGTGATCGACGCCACCTTGGTGTAGTCGACGCCGGCTTCGGCCGTGCCCGAATAGCTCAGCTGCACGACGACTTCGCTGGCCGAAGCATGCGACAGCGAGACGGTGTAGCCGGCCGCGACCTCGCCCTCGACGACGGAGCCGGGGCCGGAGAGCGAGACGAGGCAGGTGTCCTCGGGGCCTTTGGTCCCCGTGTCGTCGGTCAGCGAGGTCGTGATCGACGCTCCGGCCGGGTTGCCGGCAATCTGCTCGAAGCCGCCGCCTGTGATTGCACCGAGGGCGACGGTGATGGTCTCGGTGCCCTCGGCCAGCGCATCGTCGATGGTGGCGATGTCGAAGGTTGCCGAGGAGTTGCCGGCCGGAATCGTGACGGACGTGACCGCGGTGTAGTCGGAGCCGTCGGTGGCGGTGCCGGTGTAGGTCAGCTTGATGATGGCATCGGTGACCGCAGGCTGGCTCAGCGAGACGGTGTAGCCGGTGGCGACCTCGCCCTCGACGACGGAGCCGGGGCCGGAGAGCGAGACGAGGCAGGTGTCGTCGGTGATGGTCGTGGTGATGCTGGCGTGGGCCGGGTCGATGCCGATGGCCGCAGCTTCACCGGCGGTGGCGCTGGCGATCGTGACGGTGTAGGGCTCCGCCCCTGCGGCCAGCGCGTCGTCGATGGTGGGGAGGTCGAACCGGGCCGTGGTCTGGCCGGCGGGGATCGTGACCGACGGAATCGGGGTGAAGTCCTGGCCAGCGGTGGCCTCCCCGGTGTAGGCCAGTGTCACGGTCACATCGGTCGGGGCCGCCCGTGACAGGGTGACGATGTAGCCTGCTGCGGTCTGGCCTTTGATGACGCTGGACGGGCCGTCCAGCCGAACGGCGGCGTCTGTGTCGATGGCGATCGGGGCGTCGGTCAGGCCCGTGCCGCCTGCGTTGTAAAAGATGGTCGCCTGGTGGAGCTGTTTGTAGGCGTACAGGTACTCCTGCGGGGAGACGACTTCGATGACCCGCTCCACGACGACACCGGCCTGCAGCGAGCCGCCGCCGCCCTCGCCACCCGCGCTGGTGATGAAGTCGAGTTCACCGTCGTCGAGGCGCGTGATCAGTCGGTCGAGATCCGGGTCACCGGTGGTGACGAATGGTTTGCCATCGACAGTCAACTGCACGATGCCGCGCTGCTCGGTGAGCAGCACGTCGCCCTTGTGGATGACGTCCCCCAGTTGCAGCGCTGTGCCGCTGCCATCGTCCTGGCGCTTGATGGCGCCGCCCCAGAGCCCCGTCACCACACCTGCCGGCATGCGGGCAGGCACGTAGTGCACGCTCAGTGTCGACTGTTCAGGGCGAGGCGCCGCGTCGTTGCAGCCGGAGGACGCGCGGGCAGATGCCGACGCGGAGGCGGACTGGGATGCGGACTGGGATGCGGGCATGGACAGCCTTTCGACGAGACGCGGAACCGAGGGGCGAGCGCTGCCCGTGCCTGTTCGGCATGGGGGCGGATGTCGTCGATATCGGCGCCCGTCTGGCCGGCCTTGAGCCCGTTCGGACCGGAATGCGCCCCGGTCAGGTGGCCGGAACGAAGGTGTCGACCGCGTCCGTGATGAGCCCGTCCAGACCCAGGTCGGGCAGCAGATCGGCCCGCCCGGCGTCATTGACCGTGTAGGCCAGCACACGCAGTCCGTCGTGGTGCAGCGTGCGCACGAGGTCCGCGTGCACCAGCGATTCCTCCAGGACCACCGCCACGCAATCCAGCCGCTCGGCGATGTCGAAGCAGTCGGGCGTCAGGGTGTCCAGCAGCAGGGCGCGCGGCAATTCGGGCACTGCTTCGCGCGCAGCGGCCAGCGAGCGGGGCTCGAAGGAGCTGAGCAGGGGCCAGACGCTCAGGCCATCCCGCACAGCCTCGCCCCAGCGCTGCCGGACGGCCTGCGCGACGACTTGACCGGTCCGCTCCTCCTCACCGGGCACCGGCTTGAGTTCCAGATTGAGCCGGTGTCCATTGCGCAGGCAGAACGCCGCGATGGCGTCCAGGCTGGCGGGCGGCTCGCCGGCGTACAGGCGGCTGTGCCAGCCGCCGGCGTCCAGCCGTGCGAGGTCCGCCCAGGGCAGGTCGCCCGCGCTGCCTGCGGCGTCGGTGGTGCGCTCCAGCGTGTCGTCGTGCAGCAGGTAGGGGATGCCGTCCGCGCTCAGCTTGACATCGCACTCGAAGGCCCGCCAGCCCAGGGCCGCGCCAGCCCGGAAGGCGGCCAGCGTGTTCTCCGGGGCCAGGCGTCCGGCCCCGCGGTGGGCGATCCAGGTCGGGTAGGGCCAGGGCGTGACCGTGGCCATGGCCGGGATCGGTGGCTCTGCATCGACGTCGTTCGGCAGCGTACGGTTCGGGCTCATCGTGCCACTCCAGTGCGGGCGAAGTCTGCAGTCTGCAGCATGCGGCGGTACTGCGGCGTTGCGCCGTGTCAGGGGAAGCGGTTTGGTACAAACAACACGTTGAACACGTTGCCAACGTGCTCAAAGCACTTGTATGCCGGCAGAAATGGCCGCTGCGGTAGCATTGCCGGTCCTGCGCGCCCCCGCGTGCTGCTGCTTTCGCGGCCACATGAACGCACCGCTTCCCCTGAATCCGCTCCTCCAAATGCCCGGTACCACCCTGGACCCGGCACACGCCGAAGCTCGCCTGCGCGAGATTCCGTACAACTACACCTCGTTCTCGGACCGCGAGATCGTGATCCGTCTGCTGGGCGCACGGGCCTGGGCGCTGCTCGACCGCCTGCGCGGCGAGCGCCGCACCGGCCGCTCCGCCCGCATGCTCTACGAGGTGCTGGGCGACATCTGGGTCGTGCAGCGCAACCCGTACCTCGAAGACGACCTGATCGACAACCCGAAGCGGCGCCAGCTGCTGATCGACGCGCTGCACCACCGCCTCGGCGAGGTCGAGAAGCGCCGCGATCCGGGCAACGATGCCGGCCGCGACGAACTTGTCGGCGAATTGCTGGCATCGGCGCGCGGTGCGGTCGAGCGCTTCGGCGAGCGTTTCCGCATGGTCCACGACCTGCGCCAGCGCACGAAGAAGGTGCTGGGCCGCCACACGCGCAAGGACAACCTGAAGTTCGACGGCCTGAGCCGCGTCTCGCACGTGACGGACGCGACCGACTGGCGCGTCGAGTACCCGTTCATCGTGCTGACCCCGGACACCGAGGCCGAGATGGCCGCGCTGGTGGCCGGCTGCGTCGAGCTGGGCCTGACGATCATTCCGCGTGGCGGTGGCACCGGCTACACCGGCGGCGCCGTGCCGCTGACGTGGAAGAGCGCGGTCATCAACACCGAGAAGCTGGAGCAGATGACCGAGGTCGAGATGGTCGACCTGCCGGGTGTGCCGCACCCGGTGGCGACCGTCTGGACCGGCGCGGGCGTGGTGACGCAGCGCGTGTCGGACGCGGCCGAGCGCGCCGGCTTCGTCTTCGCGGTCGATCCCACGTCGGCCGAGGCGAGCTGCATCGGCGGCAACATCGCGATGAACGCGGGCGGCAAGAAGGCCGTGCTCTGGGGCACGGCGCTGGACAACCTGGCCTCGTGGAAGATGGTGACGCCCGAGGCCAAGTGGCTCGAAGTGGTCCGCCTGAACCACAACCTGGGCAAGATCCACGACATCGAGACCGCCAGTTTCGAGCTGAACTACTACGACGCCAGCGGCAAGACGCTGGAGCGCACCGAGCGCCTCGACATCCCCGGCCGCACCTTCCGCAAGGAAGGTCTGGGCAAGGATGTCACCGACAAGTTCCTGGCCGGCCTGCCCGGCATCCAGAAGGAAGGCTGCGACGGCCTGATCACCTCGGCGCGCTGGGTGGTCCACCGCATGCCGGCGCATGTGCGCACCGTCTGCCTGGAGTTCTTCGGCAACCCGATCCAGTGCGTGCCCTCGATCGTCGAGATCAAGGACTTCATGTTCGCCGAGATGAAGAAGCCGGGCGGGGCGATCCTGGCCGGGCTGGAGCATCTGGACGACCGCTACCTCAAGGCCGTGGGCTACGCGACCAAGAGCAAGCGCGGAGGCTTCCCGAAGATGGTGCTGATCGGCGACATCGTCGGGGACGACCCGGACGCCGTGGCGCGCGCCACCAGCGAGGTGATCCGTCTGGCGAACGGCCGCTCGGGCGAGGGCTTCGTGGCCATCAGCGCCGATGCGCGCAAGAAGTTCTGGCTCGACCGCAAGCGCACGGCGGCCATCTCCAAGCACACCAACGCGTTCAAGGTGAACGAGGACGTGGTGATCCCGCTGGAGCGCATGGGCGAGTACACGCTGGGCATCGAGCGCATCAACATCGAGCTCTCCCTGCGCAACAAGATCGCGCTGGCGGACCGCCTCGAAACCTTCTTCACCGCGGGCAATCTGCCGCTGGGCAAGACCGACGACGCCAGCGAGATCCCGAGCGCTGAGCTGCTCGGTGACCGCGTGCAGCAGGCGCTGGCCCGCATCCGCGAAGTCCGCGCCCAGTGGCAGCAGTGGAAGGATGGCCTCGACACGGTCCAGCCGGGCGTGGGCGGTGCTCCCGGCCGCAGCTTCTTCGACCAGATCCAGGACGTCAGCCTGCGCGCGTCGTGGAAGACGCAGCTCCTCAAGCCGTTCCAGCAGCAGATCTTCACGGGCAGTGCCCTGGCGCCGGTGATCGACGAGTGCAAGCGCATCCACAAGGAGGTGCTGCGCGGGCGGGTCTGGGTCGCGCTGCACATGCACGCCGGTGATGGCAACGTCCACACCAACATCCCCGTCAACAGCGACAACTACGAGATGCTGCAGACGGCGCACGAGGCCGTGGCGCGGATCATGGTGCTGGCGCGCAGTCTCGACGGCGTGATCTCGGGTGAACACGGCATCGGCATCACCAAGCTCGAATTCCTGACCGACGACGAGCTGAAGAACTTCGCCACCTACAAGGCGAAGGTCGATCCGGACGGCCGCTTCAACAAGGGCAAGCTGCTGCGCCAGAAGGACCGCCAGACCGACCTTGGCGTCGACACCCGCTCTGCCGACCTGAGCGAGGCCTACACGCCGAGCTTCGGCCTGATGACGCACGAGTCGCTGATCATGCAGCAGAGCGACATCGGCGACATCGCCGCGTCGATCAAGGACTGCCTGCGCTGTGGCAAGTGCAAGCCGGTGTGCGCCACGCACGTGCCGCGTGCGAATCTGCTCTACAGCCCGCGCAACAAGATCCTGGCGACCTCGCTGCTGATCGAGGCCTTCCTCTACGAAGAGCAGACGCGCCGCGGCATCAGCCTGAAGCACTGGGAAGAGTTCGAGGACGTGGCCGACCACTGCACGGTCTGCCACAAGTGCCTCTCGCCGTGCCCGGTGAAGATCGACTTCGGCGACGTGTCGATGAACATGCGCAACCTGCTGCGCAAGATGGGCCAGAAGAGCTTCCGCCCCGGCAACGCCGCGGCGATGCTGATGCTCAACGCCACCAACCCCGAGACGATCAAGCTCGCCCGTGGCGCGATGGTCGGCGTGGGCATGAAGGCGCAGCGCTTCGCCCATGACCTGTTCCAGTCGGTGGCGAAGAAGCAGACGTCGGCGCCGCCGTCCTCGGTCGGCACCGCGCCGATCAAGGAACAGGTGATCCACTTCATCAACAAGAAGCTGCCGGGCGGCCTGCCGAAGAAGACGGCGCGGGCGCTGCTGGACATCGAGGACAAGGACTACGTCCCGATCATCCGCAACCCGAAGGCGACGACGGCCGAGACGGAAGCGGTGTTCTATTTTCCGGGCTGCGGCTCGGAGCGGCTGTTCTCGCAGGTCGGTCTGGCCACGCAGGCCATGCTCTGGCACGCGGGCGTGCAGACGGTGCTGCCGCCGGGCTACCTGTGCTGCGGCTATCCCCAGCGCGGCTCGGGCCAGTTCGACAAGGCCGAGAAGATCATCACCGACAACCGGGTGCTGTTCCACCGGGTCGCCAACACGCTGAACTACCTCGACATCAAGACGGTGGTGGTCTCGTGCGGCACCTGCTATGACCAGCTCCAGGGTTACGAGTTCGACAAGATCTTCCCTGGCTGCCGCATCATCGACATCCACGAGTACCTGCTGGAGAAGGGCATCACGCTGCAGGGGCAGGGCGGCTTCCTCTACCACGACCCCTGCCACACGCCGATGAAGCTGCAGGATCCGATGAAGACGGTCAAGGCGCTGCTGGGCGATGGCGTCGTCAAGAGCGAGCGCTGCTGCGGCGAGTCGGGCACGCTGGGTGTGAGCCGACCGGACATCTCGACCCAGATCCGCTTCCGCAAGGAGGAGGAGATCCGCAAGGGCGAAGCGCAGTTGCGTGCGGCGGGGCAGCAGGGCGACCTGAAGATCCTGACCTCCTGCCCGAGCTGTCTGCAGGGCCTGACCCGCTACGGCGACGACCTCCAGAACGGTCTGCTCGAAGCCGACTACATCGTCGTCGAGATGGCGCGGCAGATCCTCGGAGAGAACTGGATGCCTGACTACGTGCAGCGCGCCAACGCCGGCGGCATCGAGCGCGTGCTGGTCTGATCGGTTGTTGTTGCCGGGCACCGACCGGTGGGTCGCTCTTCATCAAAAAGAGCGATATCCACGGGTCGGTGACGTCATAATTTCACATAAATTAACAGATAATTCACTCTGCTGCGGCGCCGCAATGCGCCGGAGCTGGCGGTGAAGAGAGTCCGTTTCAGCCAAGGATGCCACCCATGTCGCGCTCGTCCACTCCTCAGCCGACTGCGCTGACCCTGCACCAGCAGTCTCGCGTGCTGGAAATAGGTTTCAGCGATGGCGCCGTGTTCCGTCTGCCCTATGAACTGCTGCGGGTGTACTCGCCATCGGCGGAGGTGCGTGGACATGGCCCCGGGCAGGAGGTGCTGCAGACCGGCAAGCGGCTGGTCGAGATCGTCGACATCGCGCCGGTGGGGCACTACGCGGTTCAGCCCTCGTTCAACGATGGCCACAACACCGGGCTCTATACTTGGGAGATGCTCTACGATCTAGGGGTTAACCAGGATTCTTGCTGGCAGGACTACCTCGCCCGGGTGAGCGCGGCGGGCGTGGACCGTGATGCTCCGATGCAGCAGGCCACCGGCAGTGCCTGCGCCAGCCACTGAGACCAGGAATCCGCATGAGCGACACCCATTTCGGTTTCAAGACCGTCGATGAAGGCCAGAAGGCACGCATGGTGCGTGGCGTGTTCGATTCGGTCGCTTCGCGCTACGACGTGATGAACGACCTCATGTCCATGGGCTTGCACCGGGTCTGGAAGGCCTACACGCTCGCCGTGTCGGGGGTTCGCGAAGGACACCAGGTGCTGGACATCGCTGGCGGCACCGGTGACCTCAGCCGTGCTTTTGCACGCCAGGTGGGTCCGACCGGTGGGGTGGTGCACACCGACATCAACGAGGCGATGCTGCATACCGGCCGCGACCGGCTGGTCGATGAAGGGCTGGTGCTGCCGACAGTGATCTGCGACGCTGAGAAGTTGCCCTTTCCTGCCGAGCGCTTTGACATCGTCAGCGTCGCTTTCGGCCTGCGCAACATGACCCACAAGGACGTGGCGCTTGCAGAGATGTGCCGCGTGCTCAAGCCGGGTGGCAAGTTGCTGGTGCTGGAGTTCTCGAGGGTCGCTGCACCGCTTGGCAAGGTCTACGACTGGTACTCCTTCAATGTGTTGCCGCGCCTGGGCCAGCTTGTGACCGGTGATGCCGACAGCTACCGCTATCTGGCGGAGTCCATTCGCATGCACCCCCCGCAAGCTGAACTCAAGGCGATGATGAAGTCTGCCGGCTTCGGGCATGTGGACGTGCACAACCTCTCTGTTGGTGTTGTGGCGTTGCACGTGGGCTTGAAATGCTGAATGTGATAATTGCACGATAGGCGCGCCTGCGTCTATTTCATTTTTTGATTCCGGTGTTAGCGTATTTATCAAATCAGGCTGGCGCTGTCAGAATCGAAAGCGTCTGCTCGGGCGGTGTTTCATCCAAGAGTTGGTGACAGTCTTCACTTGACCGTTATTACGTCACACAATTGTGATGAGATGGCGCCTGATCGCAGGATCAACGGCTGGCTTGGTCTTTCTCCTCTCGGTCTTGAGGCGAGAATTCAAGAAGTTGATCCAAACAGTTCGTGATGTGAGATGCGCGTGAGGTGGTGTCTCACCTGTTTTTCTAGGGGGCCAGAGGATGTTCAGAGTTTTTCAGCACCGCACGTCGGGAACGCACTTCGTCGAGTTGTTTGCTGACGGGTTGCTCTGCTTCATAGCGGCACTGCTGTCCGCAGCCACGCTGGCGCACCCTGGGGTCAGCCCCTTGGTGCAGGTCGCCAGCCCAGTTGTCCTCTTCTCGGCGTTTTCATTCGCCTTGGTGATGGCCCTGCTGTACTCCTTCGTCGGGCTCTATCGCCATCGCAATCTTGGGCTCGTCCCGATGTTCCTGCGCATCGGATTTGCATTCGTGATTGGTGGTTATATTACATACTTGGCCATCAAGTATGTCCGCTACGATGGTTATGCCAGTAGTCTGGTCGGATATTCTCTGGCTTATCTGATGGCTGGCCTTGCCATTTATCGTGGTGCTGCCTTGGGTATCCGTCAAATGGTTGGTACGCGTCGCGTGCTGATTGTCGGGACCGGTCCTGATGCCCGTCAGGTCTGTACTGATCTGCGTGCGGGTGGACATTGGGCTGGGTACGATGTGGTGGGTTTCTTTCCTACGGCTGAACAAACGGATCGCGGTGCCTTGCGTGGTGCTGCTCATATATTCGATACCCGTTTGCGCATGGTGGATCTCGTGCGCGAGCACAAGATCAGCGAAATCATCGTCGCCGTGCGCGAGCAGCGTGGCGGTGGTGTGCCGATGGATCAGTTGCTGGAATGCCGTATCGGTGGTGTGCCGATCATGGATCTGGCTCATTTCTACGAGCGCACCAAGGCCGAAGTACCCGTCGACAGCCTGAAGGCCAGCTGGCTGGTATATGGCGACGGTTTTGTGCAAGGCGATGCGCGCGAGTTCACCAAGCGCATCTTCGATATTGTCAGTTCGTCGCTGCTGCTGCTGCTCGGTGCACCGGTCATGCTGCTGACTGCACTGGCCATCCGGCTGGACAGCGCGGGTCCGATCCTCTATCGCCAGGAGCGTGTCGGTCTCGGTGGTCAGGGCTTCATGTGCATCAAGTTCCGCAGCATGCGCACCGATGCGGAGAAGGATGGCGTCGCGCGTTGGGCGTCGAAGAACGATTCGCGCATCACCCGCGTTGGGGCCTTCATCCGCAAGACCCGCATCGACGAACTTCCGCAACTGTTCAGCGTGCTCAAGGGCGAGATGAGCATGGTCGGGCCGCGTCCGGAGCGACCCTCCTTCGTGGCGCAGCTGCGTGAGCAGATCCCGTTCTATGACCTCCGCCACACCGTCAAGCCCGGCCTGACTGGCTGGGCCCAGGTGCGTTACGCCTACGGCGCCTCGCTGGAAGATGCTCGGAAAAAGCACCAGTTCGACCTTTACTACGTCAAGAACAATTCGCTTTTGCTGGATTTGCAGGTGCTGATCGAAACCGTCAGTGTCGTGTTGTTCCGTGAAGGCGCACACTGATCTGAACTAAAAAACGCCATCGTTCCACGGTACCATCCGGGACTGCCGCAGTGTGGTGGTCTTGCAGACCATCGAGAGTGAGAGGAAATTTGCATGAGGATCGAAATGAGCCGTTTCTCGCGGGCTGTGGCCTTGGCATTGGCATGCGTCGGTGGGGCTGGTGCGCTGTCGGGGTGTGGCTTGCTGTCCGGCAGGACGCACCCGCCTGCGCCGCGGTCGGCAGAGACGCTGGACCACCGCTACAAGATCGGTCCTCTCGATACCCTGAATGTCGTGGTGTGGCGCAACCCCGAACTGTCGTCCACCGTGACGGTGCGTCCGGACGGGCGCATTTCCACGCCGCTGGTCGAAGACGTGCTGGCCGCCGGCAAGAACCCGGCTGACCTGTCTCGCGAGATCGAGACGCTGCTGGCCCGGGTGATCCGTGACCCGGTGGTGACTGTGGTGGTCGGCACTTTCCAGGGGGTGTTCAATGACCAGATCCGCATCGTGGGCGAGGCCGCCAAGCCGCAGAGCGTGGCATTCCGCCAGAACATGACGATGCTGGACGTGATGATCCAGGCCGGTGGCCTGACCGACTTCGCTGACGGCAACGCTGCCGTGCTGGTGCGCGGTGCCGAGGCCGGCAAGCAGTACAGCGTGCGTCTGAAGGACCTGCTCAAGCGTGGTGACATCTCGGCCAACGTCGATGTCAAGCCGGGCGACATCATCATCGTGCCGCAAAGCTGGTTCTGATCTCCATCGCTCCCTGATATTGATATACCGCTGATCGGGTCACTTGGAGCCGGTCAGCCCTGAACCCAAGAATTACAGGTAGACCGCCGGTATGAATGAATTCACCCGACAGGCTGCGATATTGGCTGGCCGTGTCTGGCAACATCGCTGGATGGCTGTTGCAGTGGCCTGGATCGTTGCGCTTGCAGGCGCGATGGTCGTGTGGGTCGTTCCCGAGCGGCATGAGGCCCGGGCCCGGGTTTACGTGGATACGCAGACGGTCCTGCGTCCCATGATGGTCGGTCTGGCCTTCCAGCCCGACATCGACCAGCAGGTGCGCATGCTGGGTCGCACGTTGATTTCCCGCCCCAACGTCGAGCGCCTCGTCAACAACCCGGCGATCGGGCTCGAGAAGCTGGGGGCTGGGCAGCTGGATGCGCAGATCGAATCCCTGATGAAAACCATCAAGGTCGAACTGACCGGCGGCAACAATCTCTACGCCATCAGTTACCGCGACCAGGATCCTGTCCGCGCCCGCAAGCTGGTGGAGGTGCTGGTGGGCATGTTCATGGAGTCCGGGCTGGACAGCAAGCGCAAGGACTCGGCCGACGCCAGTCGCTTCATCGACGAGCAGATCCGGCAGTACGAGGGCAAGCTGACCGAGGCTGAAAACCGTCTGAAGGACTTCAAGCTCAAGAACATGAGCGTGGCTGCGACCACGAACCAGGACTACTTCGGACGGATCCAGTCGCTGACGGACGATGTCAATCGCCTGCGCGTCCAATTGGGCGCTGCCGAGCAGTCGCGTGACGCCACCCGCCGTGAACTTGGCAATGAGGAGCCGAATCTGCCTGTGGCGGCCGCGTCGGCCGTCTCGCTCACGCCGGACCTCGACAGCCGCATCGAGGCCCAGAAGCGCCAGCTGGACGAGATGCTGCGCCGCTACACGGAAGAGCATCCGGACGTGCTCACCACCCGGCGCATCATTGGTCAGCTGGAAGATCAGCGTCGGCGTGAACTGGAGATCGCCCGGAACGCCGCTGGCAGTGGTGTGGCCCGGCGTGCTGCAGCGGCCACCAACCCGGTGTTCCAGCGCTTGCGGCTGAATCTGGCGGACGCGGAGGCCAATGTGGCGTCGCTGCGCTCCCAGCTGGGTAACCAGCAGGCGCGCCTTGAAGAAACCCGTGCGCAGGCGACCAAGGTGCCGCAGGCCGAGGCTGAACTCGTGCAGCTCAACCGTGACTACGAGATCATGCGCCGCAACTACGATCAGCTGGTGCAGCGCCGCGAGGCTGCATCGCTGGGGGTGAAGATCGACCAGAACTCGTCACTGACCGATTTCCGTCTGATCGAGCCACCACGGGTGCTCCCGTCTCCGGTGTTCCCGGGGCGCGTCCAGCTGGCCGTCGGCGTGATGCTGCTCTCGGTGATCCTCGGCGTGGCTGTGGCCTACGCGCAGACGCTGCTGAATCCGGTCTTTTCGAGCGAACGGGAGCTGCGTGAATTCACCAAGCGCCCCGTGCTGGGCAGTCTTCTGAAGGTGGATGATCCGCGGGAGCGTGATCTGGATCGCCAGGATCGACTCAAGCTTGCGGGTGTGATGAGTCTGTTCGTCCTCGCGAATGTGGGATGGGTGGCCTGGATCTCCTTGCGCTCGGCCAGTTAAGGAATAGGTGCCCCCTGATGAATACCATCGAGCAAGCCGCCAAGCGGTTGGCAGAACTCAAGCGTGCCGGATTCGATGTGCCGGCTCCAGACATCCCGGGTGCCGCTGCGGCGTCGCCTGCCGCTGCCGAGGTCCCCGCGGCAGCGCCGGTCGAAGCGCCGGCGCCCGTTGCGGCTGTGGCGGAGATGAAGGTTGCGCCAGTCAAGTCCGCGGCCAGCCGTTCATCGGCAGCGGTCGTGGCGGCGGCGCGCCATGGCGTCGTCGAGGCGCTGACGTCGTCGGGACGCCGCTCGCGCGAGGTGACGCTCGATCTGGCACGGCTGGAGCGCGAAGGCTATCTGGTGCCTGCCCAGGCCCGGTCGCAACTGGCCGAGCAGATGCGCATCATCAAGCGTCCGCTGCTGGCCAATGCCCGGGGTGAATCGGCGCAGGTGCTCAACCGGCCGAACCTGATCCAGGTGGTCAGCGCGATGCCGGGCGAGGGCAAGACCTTCTTCGCCATCAATCTGGCGATGAGCATCGCGATGGAAGTCGATCTGTCCGTGCTGCTGGTGGATGCGGATGTGCTGCGTCCGTCCGTGCTGGCGCGCTGCGGGATCGAGCCCGCCCGCGGCCTGATGGACGTGCTGCAGTCGCCGAGCATCGAGCTGCACGATGTGATGCTGCGGACCAACGTCCCCAAACTGAGCATCCTGCCTGCAGGCACGGCCAACGCCCAGTCCACCGAACTGCTGGCCAGTGGCGCGATGGATGCCCTGCTGGACGAGCTCGCCGCGAAGTTCTCGGACCGCATCGTCGTCTTCGATGCGCCGCCGCTGATCCCCACGACGGAGTCCCGTGTCCTGGCCACGCGGGTCGGGCAGGTGGTCATGGTGGTGGAGGCCGGCAAGACCACGCATGCCCAGGTCTCGCAGGCCTATTCCGCGGTCGAGGAGTGCCCCGTGGTGTTGTCGGTGCTGAACCGGGCGCGTGGCAAAGCGGGCGAGGCTTATGGTTATTACTACGCCTCTTGAGACGATCCGCACGGGCGTGTCGGCAGCGGTTGTGCTGCTGGCAGGCTTGACCACCTACGGGAGTGCTCAGGCACAGGCCTGGCGTGCCGTGCCCGCGGTCAAGGCCACGGTGACGACCTCCAGCAATGTCGGCATGCAGGCTGCAGATGCGGCCACCATGGACTCGGTGCTCACCGTCACGCCCCAGGTCCAGCTGCTCGGCACCGGCCCCGACTACCGGCTGACCGGCACACTGGCCGCCGACATGGTGCAGTACCTCGGCCGCAGCCGTGCCGACCGCATCCTGCCGCGTGGGCAGGTCGTGCTCAACAGCCGCCTCGTCGATCGCCTGTTCTTCGTGGACGCCGAACTTGGCGCGGACACCACGTCGTCCACCCCGTTCGATCTGCTCAGCGACGGGGCCACCTTCTACAACGTCGCGACCACCACCCGGGAGCGGATCAGCCCCTATCTGGACCGCGAACTGTCGCCTTCGTCGCGCATCACCGCGCGCAGCGATCTGGTCTGGACCCAGGGTCGCGGCACGGCGGCGGCCGCTGCGCTCAGCAGCACCGATGCGCACGTGCAGACCCACACCGCGCGCTACGACCTGCGCCCTGAGCCTGCGGGACTGCGCGGCGAGGTGAATTACCAGAACACCCGCTACAGCGACAGCGCCGCGGGCGGCCTGACGCTGCAGACGGCGCGCCTGTCTGCGCTCTATGCGTCGGATCCGACGCTGACGCTCGGCTTGACGGGCGGACTGGATGCCGCCCACTACACCACCAATGACGTCCGCGAAACGCTGCGCGGCGTTTCGCTGCGCTGGGCTCCGACCGAGCGCACCCTGCTGGAAGCCTTGGTCGAAAAGCGCTTCTTCGGCAACGGCTGGACCGTCAACTTCACGCACCGCTCGCCGTTCATGGCGGTGTCTGCCGGACTGGTGCGCCAGGCGACCACGTACGCGTCCCGCCTGGGCGTTCTGCAGGCTGGCGGCGATGTGGCGACCCTGGTCGATGCCATCCTGCAGACCCGCATCCAGGATGCGGCACTGCGCCAGCTCGCAGTCCAGGACATGATCGCCAAGCGGGGTCTGCCGAGCACGCTGACCAGCGCGGCCGAGCTGTTCTCCCGGACGGTCCAGTTGCAGCAGGGGGCCAACGTCACGCTGGCCATGATCGGTGTACGGCACACCGTCACGTTGCGCGTGTTCCAGACCCGCACGGAAGACCTGCGCGGCGCGACCGAGGACAGCGTCATCGGACTGGCCAGCGATGCCACGCAACGTGGTGCCACCCTCGGGCTGTCGCGCCGCCTGACGCCGGAAACCACGGCGGACGTCGCCTTCACCCGCACCAAGACCGACGGTCTGGGCGCGAACCTGACACTGCATTCGAGCAATTCGATTGTGCGTTTCGGGGTCACGCACAGCCTGTCCCCCCGAACCACGCTGAACGGCTCCGTGCGCCACCAGAGCGGTTCATCCACGCTCATTGGTGTCAACGCGACGGAATCAGCCCTTTCTGTCGGCATGTTGCACCGGTTCTGACGGTCACACGATGTACGAATCAGCCTTCGGTTTCAGCGGCCCTCCGTTCCAGCTCAATCCTGATCCGGCCTTCTACTTCAACAGCCGCGGCCACGGTCGGGCGCTGGCCTACCTGCAATACGGGGTGGCGCAAGGCGAAGGGTTCATCGTCATCACCGGCGAAATCGGGGCGGGCAAGACCACGCTGGTGCGGATGCTGCTTGACGGGCTGGACCGACAGAAGGTGCTGCCGGCGCAGATCGTCAGCACGCAGCTGGAGTCGGGCGAGCTGCTGCAGTCGATCATCACGGCCTTCGGCATCCCCTCGCAGAGCAACACGTCCAAGGCGCACCTGATCGCCACGCTCGAAGCCTTCCTGACGGCGCTGGCCGCGCAGGGGCGGCGCGCGCTGCTGGTGGTCGATGAGGCGCAGAACCTCGGGCCGCACGCAGTGGAAGAGCTGCGCATGCTGTCGAATTTCCAGCTTGGCAACCATTCGCTGCTGCAGAGTTTCCTGGTCGGCCAGCCGGAGCTGCGCCGTCTGCTCGAATCACCGTCGATGGAGCAGCTGCGCCAGCGCGTGACCGCGTCGTGCCACCTCGGACCGCTCGGCCAGGAGGAAACGCAGGCCTACGTCGAACACCGGCTGCGCCGCGTGGGCTGGACCCAGCGTCCGGCGTTCGGCGCCGGGGCCTTCGCGAGCCTGTACCAGTGCGCGGGCGGTGTGCCGCGCCGACTCAACCGGCTCGCCAACCGTGTGCTGCTGGCGGCCTTTCTGGATGGCGTGGACCACATTTCCAGCGACCTGATCGAGCGCACGGCGGGCGAGCTGCGGGCGGAGATCGGGGAAGGGGGGCAGGAGGCGGCGCCGGTCAAGGCCACGCCACCAGCGCCGGTCCTGCCTGAGCCCGCCGCCGCGCCGGAGCCGGTGACCGCGCCTGTGGCCGTGCCGGAGCCCGTGCTGACCTTCATCGAGTCTGCGCCGCGGCCGCCACCCGCCGTGCTGGCGGCTTCGGAGCCGCCCGCGGCCGCCATCGAACTCGATGTGCAGTCGCAGGCCGCCCTGATGGCGCCCCGTCTGCGCTCGGTGTCGGAGGCGGCCGTGAAGGCTGCGCGCGTGCACGCTGCAGCCCGTCTGGCCCCGCGCGGCAGTCTCGACAAGGTCTTCTGCCTGGCCGACAGCACCAGCGCTGCGCTGAAGTTCGCCGCACTCGCCCAGGCGATGGTCGAGCAGGGACGCTCGCCGCGCATGATGCTGGTCAGCCTGGGGTCCTTGCCGCGGGTGTGGCCGTGGTCCGGCATGGGGCGTGTGCTGCCCGCGATGGAAGTCGGGCTCGATCTGGAGTGGTCGGATGCCGACCTGGACGCGTCGGTTGCCAGGATCACCGAAGGGTTCGGGCACTTCGCCGAAGAATACAAGCCGCTGGCCGTGCTCAGCCTGGGGTCGAGTGACGCGATGCTGGCGTGCTGTCTTGCGGCACAGCAGCGCGGTCTGCCGCTGATTCGTCTGGAGGCGGGCGACCGGCCGGATGCCTCCCGTCACCGGCTCAACGCCACGCTGATCGAGCAGATGTCCGATCTGCTGTGCGTGGCCAGCGCACCATCGCCGCTGCAGTCGCTGGCACGCCAGGGGGGGCAGCCGGAGCGCATCGCCTGTGTGCCCGAGCACCTGAACACGGATGCCGTGGCGGCCGTCTGGCCCGAGGTGATGACCCCGGACCGGGCGTTCCTGCGCAATGGCCTGCCGATGTACCTGGGGCCGACATGGTCGGTGAACGGCGTGACGGGGACGCCGTACGTGCTGGCCTCCTGTTCGTTGATGGGCTTCCCGCTGGACCGCGCCCAGGCGGTGGTGCAGGCGCTCACGCAGATCCGCTGCGATGGCAAGGTCATCTGGCTGGTCGATGCGCCGACCCAGGCGATGCTGGTCGAGTGGCTGGCCGCCGACGCCCCGCTGGCCGAACGGGTCGTGGTCGTGCGCAGCGATGGGCCGCGTCGCGGCGATGCGCGTGCCCGCATGGACGCCGCCCTGGTGCTGTGCTGCGGGGTGTCGTCGCTGCCCGAGCAGATCAGCCTGCTGCACGGTGCGCAAGCTGCCGTGCTGGACGCCGGCCACGCGCTGGCGGAGGTGGCGGCCCTGCTGGAGGTGCCATTCGTGCATCTGGACAGCGCACAGGGCCAGGTGCTGCGCCGCAACGGACAGGGCGCGGTGCTGGATCTGCGTCCGCTCGATGGCGCTGCCCTGAACACCGTGCTGGCCGATGCCCGCACAGCCTCGGCCGATCGCTGCGTGCTGGACCGGCCGGCCGCCGCCTCGGGTGCGGCGGCGGGCATCGCCGCGCGGCTGCTGGCCTGGATCGATGCCCGCCAGCAGGCCCCCAGCTGACGCGGCCCCTGCGGCTCAGCTCAGCAGCGCTTGCGCGAACTCGCGGGCATGGAAGGTCTGCAGGTCTTCGAGCTTCTCGCCGACGCCGATGAAGTAGACCGGCACCACCGGTTGGCCCCGGTCGACCCGCTCGCGGTTCCACAGCGCGATGGCGGCCAGCACGCCGCCCTTGGCCGTGCCGTCCAGCTTGGTGACGACCAGCCCGGTCAGCTGGATGGCCTCGTCGAACGCCTTCACCTGGGTCAGCGCGTTCTGGCCGGTGTTGCCGTCGACGACCAGGATCACCTCGTGCGGCGCGCCTTCCATCGACCGGCCGAGCGAGCGGCGGATCTTGCGCAACTCCTCCATCAGGTGCAACTGCGTGGCCAGGCGCCCGGCGGTGTCGGCGATGACCACATCGCATCCGCGTGCCTTGCCCGCTGTCACGGCGTCGAAACATACGGCCGCCGGATCGCCGCCTTCCTGGCTGACGATCTCGACGCGGTTGCGGTCCGCCCAGACGGACAGCTGCTCACGCGCCGCCGCCCGGAAGGTGTCGGCCGCGGCCAGCAATACCTTGCAGTCCATGCCGGCCAGGTGGCGGGTCAGCTTGCCGATGCTGGTGGTCTTGCCGGCGCCGTTGACGCCCGCGACCATCATCACCGTGGGCTGGGTCGCGCCGATCTGCAGCGGCGCCTCCAGCGGCAGCAGCAGTTCGGTCAGCGCCTCCATCAGCAGCCCCTTGACGGCGGCGGGATCGGTGCAGCGCGTGTCCTTGACGCGGCGCTTGAGTTCATCGAGCAGATGCTGCGTGGCGCCGACGCCGGCATCTGCCATGAGCAGGGCGGCTTCCAGCTCTTCGTAGAGCGCGTCATCGATGCGGGTGCCGGTGAAGACCTGGGCGATGCTGGAGCCGGTGCGGGCCAGGCCGGACTTCAGCTTGTTCAGCCATGACGTGCGGGCGGGCGTGGGTTCAGCCACGGTGGCGACGCCGTCGGCGCCCGGCTGGACTGCGGGGAGGGGGCTCGCCACGGGTGCTTCGGCGGCTGGCGTGGCCGGCGTCTCGGGCGGCGGAGGCGCGGAAAAGAGCTTGCGACGAAGAAAACTGAACATGCGTGTCGATGGTGGCGAAAACGACCGGCTGGTCGGCCTTGGATTGTAGGCAGCGTGCCGGACGCCACCCGTCCACCCGGGGCGGGATGTCTGCATCGCGCCACTGAATGGCAGAATCCCCTCCGTGTCTACCGCCTCTGCCCGACGCGCGCCCGTGCGCAAACCCTCCGCCGACCGTGTGGCCGCTGCTGCACCGGGTGAATTGCGCCTCATCGGCGGGCGCTGGAAGCGCAGCAAGCTGCCGGTGGCCGACCACCCCGGTCTGCGCCCGACCCCGGACCGCGTGCGCGAGACGCTCTTCAACTGGCTCGGCCAGGACCTGACCGGCTGGCGGGTGCTTGATGCCTTTGCCGGCACGGGGGCACTGGGGTTCGAGTCTGCGTCGCGTGGCGCTGCCGAGGTGCTGCTGCTGGAGCACGACCAGAAGCTGGCCTCCCACCTCCAGACGGCCGGCACCCGCCTGGGCGCCACGATGGTGCGTGTGGTGCGTGCCGATGCGCTGGGCTGGATGGCGCGCCGCGAGGTGGGCGATCTGGATCTGGTGCTGCTGGATCCCCCCTTCGGCGCCGATCTGTTCGATGCTGCGGTACGCGCTGCGTTGCCGCTGCTCACCCCCGAGGGGTGGCTCTACCTGGAGGCGGACCGCGCCTTCGACGCGGCGGCCTGCGCCGCCTGGGGCTGTCGCCTGCACCGCCAGGGCCGCGCTGGCATGGTGCATTTCCATCTGCTGCAGCGCAGTGCGCCGCCTGTGCCCGACTACACTGGGGCATGACCCTTGGCCAGTGCGTGCCCCGTGATCCCCGAGACTTCGACCAGGAGCCCGTCTTGAACCCCGTGACCCAGGATCTCACCGCGATCTATCCCGGCACTTTCGACCCGATGACCCTGGGCCACCAGGACCTGATGCGCCGGGGCAGTCGCCTCTTCAGCCGCCTGATCCTGGCCGTGGCCGCCGGCCACCACAAGCGCACGATGTTCAGTGTCGAGGAGCGGCTGGAGATTGCCCAGGAACTGGCGGCGCCCTATCCGAACGTCGAGGTGATCGCCTTCCGCGGCCTGCTGCGCAACTTCGTCATCGAGCACGAGGGCAAGGTGGTCGTGCGAGGGCTGCGCGCGGTCAGCGACTTCGAATACGAATTCCAGATGGCCGGCATGAACCGCCAGCTCATGCCCGAGGTCGAGACCCTGTTCCTGACGCCGAGCGACCAGTACCAGTTCATCAGCGGCACCTTCGTGCGCGAAATCGCCATGCTCGGCGGCGATGTCTCGAAGTTCGTTGCGCCGATGGTGCTGCAGCGGCTGCAACAGCGCGTCGCGCAAAGCTGAAAGCGGGGAGACCATGGCCCTGCTCATCACCAGCGAATGCATCAACTGCGATGTCTGCGAGCCCGAGTGCCCGAACCAGGCGATCTCGATGGGCGAGGAGTTCTACGTCATCGATCCGGATCGCTGCACGGAATGTGTCGGCCACTTCGGCGAGCCGCAATGCGTGCAGGTCTGCCCGGTCGAGTGCATTCCTGTGAACCCCGATCACGTCGAGACGCCCGAACAGCTGCAGGCCAAGTACGAGCGCCTGCAGCGCACCGCGCTGCCGCGCCTGGTCGTCGGCTGAGCGGATTCAGCTGGTCGCGGCTTCGGCCGCGGGCGGCTTGGGCGGGCGAGGCGGCTTCGGGCGCTGCGGCCCGGCGTGCAGCACCATCATGGCCTTGGTCATGTCGCCGGCCAGCAAGGTGTCCAGCGCCTCCATCGAACGGTCGATGCAGCCTTCGATCGCCTCGCGTTCGGCCGCTGGCGGTTTGCGCAGCACGAAATCCGCCACCTCGGCACGCACCCCCGGATGCCCGATGCCCAGCCGCAGGCGCCAGAAGGCCGGCGAGCCGAGCTGGGCCTGGATGTCCTTGAGCCCGTTGTGGCCGGCCGCGCTGCCGCCTTGCTTGAGCTTCATCTGGCCAGGCAGCAGATCGAGTTCGTCGTGCACGACCAGGATCTCTTCCGGCGCGATCTTGAAGAAGCGCGCGAGTGGTGCCACCGACTTGCCAGACAGGTTCATGTAGGTTTGCGGCGTGACCAGCCAGACCGGCCCTTCCGGGCGGTTCACCCGCGCCACGAAGCCATGGTAGGCCCGGTCGGCCTGCAGATGGGCGCCCAGGCGGCGTGCGGCCGCATCGATCCACCAGAAGCCGGCGTTGTGCCGGGTGGCTTCGTATTCATGGCCAGGATTGCCCAGGCCGACCAGCAGACGGATCATGTTTCGACTCCCAGAAACACAGCCTCAGAATGGAAAAAGCCCCGCCGGAGCGGGGCTTTGCGGGCGGCAGATCACAGGACCTGCGAGGCCAGAAGCAAGAATTACTTCTTGCCCTTCTTGCCCTTGACCGGTGCCGGAGCGGCAGCAGCCACGATGACTTCCTCGACGATCGGCACCGCGGTGGCGATGACCGGGTTCTTGAAGCCGTGGGTCAGCACCTTGACGCCATTCGGCAGGGCCAGGTCATTGACGTGCAGCGACTTGCCGACGGTCATGCCGCCCAGATCCACCGTCAGGAATTCCGGCAGCTGCTCGGCCAAGCACTCGATGTGCAGTTCCGACACCACGTGGGTGATGGTGCACTTTTCGAGCTTGACAGCGGCCGATTCGGCTTCGTTGACGAAGTGCAGCGGCACTTTCTTGCGCAGGCGGGTGGTGGCGTCCACGCGCTGGAAGTCGGCGTGCAGCACCAGCGGCTTGAACGGGTGCATCTGCAGCGCGCGCAGCACGACCTTGGTGGTCTCGCCGCCGAGTTCCATTTCCAGCACGGACGAATGGAACACTTCCTTCTTCAGGGCGTGGAACAGGGCGTTGTGATCGAGTTCGATCTGGGCCGGGCTGGCGGTGCCACCGTAGACGATGGCGGGTACCTTGCCGGCGATGCGCAGGCGGCGGCTCGCTCCGGTCCCCTGCAGTTCGCGCGTGAATGCGACGAATTTCATGTGGTTTCTCCAAAAGAGGAAGGTGCCCGCGACCAGACACCCGGGGTAATGCAGCTCAGAAGTTGTTGTTCTGCTCTGCGAAAAGAGAGGTCACCGACTCGCCGTCGGAGATGCGACGGATGGTTTCGGCGAACAGGAAGGCCACCGACAGCTGGCGGATCTTCTTGCAGTCCTTGGCCGGGCCTTGCAGCGGGATCGTGTTGGTGATCACCACTTCATCGAGCTTGGAGTTGCTGATGCGCTCCACGGCCGGACCGGACAGGATGGGGTGCGTGCAGTAGGCGAACACGCTCTTGGCGCCGCGCTCCTTGAGCACCTCGGCGGCCTTCACCAGCGTGCCGGCGGTGTCGATCATGTCGTCCATGATCACGCAGTTGCGCTTGTCGATCTCGCCGATGACGTGCATCACTTCCGACACGTTCGCCTGCGGACGGCGCTTGTCGATGATCGCCAGGTCGCAGTTGAGCTGCTTGGCCAGCGCACGGGCACGCACCACGCCACCGACGTCCGGCGACACCACGACCAGATCGTCGTAGCGCTTGCTCTTCAGATCGGTGAGCAGCACCGGCGAGGCGTAGATGTTGTCGACCGGGATGTCGAAGAAGCCCTGGATCTGGTCGGCGTGCAGGTCCATGGTCAGCACGCGGTTGACACCAGCGGCTTCGAGCATGTTGGCCACGACCTTGGCGCTGATCGGCACGCGCGTCGAGCGCGGGCGGCGGTCCTGGCGGGCGTAACCGTAGTAAGGGATGACCGCGGTGATACGGCGGGCCGAGGCGCGCTTGAGTGCATCGACCATCAGCAGCAGCTCCATCAGGTGCTCGTTGGTCGGGGCGCAGGTCGGCTGTACCACGAACACGTCACGTGCGCGCACGTTCTGCTGGATTTCGATCGTCACTTCGCCGTCGGAGAAGTGGCCCACGGCGGCCTTGCCCAGTTCGATGCCCAGATCGGTGGCGATCTCGCGGGCGAGGACGGGGTTGGCGTTGCCGGTGAAGAGGACTGTATTGGAAAGCATGCTCGGTGCCCGCTGGGGACTTTGACGTGCCATCAAGAAACAAGCGCCTCACCGGGAGCCGGCGGGCGCTTGATGGATGGTTTGGCAGGGGAGGAAGGACTCGAACCCTCGCATGTCGGAATCAAAATCCGATGCCTTGACCAACTTGGCGACTCCCCTACACAGGACACTCCTTGCGGAGCACCCGAAATCTGGTCTTCAGTCTGCGCACCACCCCAACATCGGGTGTTGCTCAAGACTGCTGCAGTACCTTGCTACCCAACCTGGATTCGATGCAATAAAACTTCGAATCGACTTGGCCGGCTGCAGTGCACTGCATTCTTGCCCATGAACTTCACAGGGCGCAAATACCGCGCTACCTGACCCGCTCATTCTGCTGAGCCCGAAATTCTGCCTGAGAATTTCAAGTCCGTCAACAATTTGTGAGCTGTACGCTTTGGCGCTGGCTTGCAAATCGTTTTTTCCGAAGGACTTGGGCTGTGCAAGAAAGAGCGCTATTGTGGTTTCAGGCGTATCCCGTGTCAAGAGGGGGCTGGAAAATATTGCGGCGGTCGGCACAGCCACCGGAGGTTTGAGGACCGCGTAGCTGGCCAGAGGCAGATCGATCGGCGTGAGTTGCTCGCCAATGCCTTCGACCCAGGCGTTGTGTCCGCCGATGAAGAAGGGCACGTCCGCGCCCAGTGTCAGCCCCAGTTCGAGCAGCCGGGAGCGTGGCCAGTGCAGGCCCCACAGCCGGTTCAGCGCGATCAGCGTGGTGGCTGCATCGGAGCTGCCGCCGCCGAGTCCGGCCCCCCACGGCACCTGCTTGTCGATGGCGATGTGCACGCCCAGTGTGGTGCCGCTGGCCGCCTGCAGCGCCCGGGCTGCCCGGGTGCAGAGATCGTCTTCGGGCAGCGCTGGCCCCAGATCCTCCCGGCTGATCTGCCCGTCGGTGCGCCGCTCCATGTGCAGCGTGTCGCACCAGTCGATCAGGGTGAAGACCGACTGGAGCAGGTGGTAGCCGTCCGGGCGGCGGCCGACGACGTGCAGGAACAGGTTGAGCTTGGCCGGCGCGGGCAGGTCGTACAGGGCGGACAGGGACATGCGCGAACAGTGGATGAGAGGCTGCGAAGGGAGGTCAGGGTGTGTCGAGCTTGATGCGCACGGTCAGCGTGGGTGCGGGCTGCTGCCGCTGTGCCACGATCACGCCGTTGTCAAGGCGGCCGGTCTGCACGCTCCAGCCGAGTTGCCGGAAACCGGTCCCGCCATCGACCTCGGACAAGGGGCGACTCGGCTGGGCCGGCCATGGCCGGCCGGCCATCCAGTCGAACAGGGCGGCCAGCGGCACGGCCTCGCCCAGCAGGTCTTCGGCGAGGGCGTCCAGATTGTCGAAGCGGCGTTCGCCGTCCGCGCTCTGCCACAGCACCGAACCCGGTTGCCAGACGGCACGGCCGACCTGCGTGCCGATGGGGCTGATCAGGGCGAGCTGCCCGCGCGCATCGCTGCCCTGCAGATCGAAGCCGGCACTGAACGAGCGGGCATCATCGCCCTCCACCTTCACGGCCAGCCGGCCGGCGTAGCTGCGTGCGAGCGGATCTGGCGCTGCGGCCGGTGGCGTGACCGTCGCACAGCCGGTCAGCGTCGCCAGCGCCAAGGCGGCGGCGAGCAACGGGCGGCGCGTCACAGCGTCACCTTCAGGCGCTTGAGTGTCTCGACCAGCACCTCGTTGCCGGCATCCCGGGTGTGTGCTTCGCGCCAGACCTTGCGGGCGTCGTTCTGGCGGCCCATGGTCCACAGCACCTCGCCCAGGTGGGTGCCGATCTCGACATCCGGCCGCTGCCGGTAGGCATCGCCCAGCAGACGGGCTGCTTCTTCCGCGTGACCCAGGCGGAACTCGACCCAGCCCAGGCTGTCGGTGATGAAGGGGTCGCCGGGGGTGAACGACAGCGCCTTCTCGATCAGCGTGCGGGCTTCGGGCAGGCGGACGTTCCGATCGGCGAGGCTGTAGCCGAGGGCGTTGTAGGCGTGCTGCTGGTCGGGCTTGAGCTGGATCACCCGGCGCAGCAGTGTTTCCATCTCGTCGAAGCGCAGCAGCTTCTCGGCCAGCAGGGCCTGTTCGTAGAGCAGGTCGGTGTCGTCGGGGATCCGGGCGTTGGCCTGCGCAAGCAGTGTGTAGGCCGTTGTCCACTCCCGGGCGTCGCGCAGCAGCTGGGCCTCGGCCATGAAGCGGGTGCGTTGTTCTTCTGCCGTGCCGGCGGGCAGCTGCTGAAGCAGGGCGCGTGCCTGCTCCAGCTGGCCCTGGCGCATCAGCAGCGATGCGCGGCGCTGCAGCACGCCGGCCGCGTCGGCGGCACTCGACTGGCTGGCCAGCTTCTCGAGCCAGACCAGTGCGCCAGGGTAGTCCTTGAGCTGCTCGGCCGTCTGCGACAGCATCAGGTAGGCCTGGGCCAGCTCCTGGTTCTCGCTGCGCTGCAGCGCAATCCGGGCCCCGTTGTCCGGTTGGTCCGGCAGGTCGTCGTCTTCGCTGGCGCCGTCGCTGGTGATCGGTGGCGTCAGCACGGCTGCCGGCTCGCTTTCCTTGAGCGCCAGAAACCGCTGCAGCGCCGCCTGGGCCGCGGCAGGCTGGCCGAGCTCGATCTGCAGCGCGCCCTGCATCAGCCAGCCGGTGGCCAGCTCCGGTTCATCCGCGGTGAGCCTGCGGACTTCGGTCAGGGCCTCTGCGTAGCGCTGCGAGGTCGTGAGCCGCCGGACATAGGCCGCGCGCACGCTGCTCGCCGGTTTCGGAGACGCCAGGTAGTCGGTGACGAGCACTTCGGCCGCGGGCGTGTCCTTCATCAGCTCCAGCGCGATGAGCGCGGTGGGCTGGTCGCTGTGGTCCAGGGCATGGGCCGCGCGCGCCAGCGTCAGGCTGCGTTCACGGTTGCCGGCTGTGAGCCACGCGCCGGACGCCGCCGCCAAGGCCGCGAGCCGGGTCGCCGGTCGGGCTTGCCAAGGCTGGAGTGCCTCGTCGATGGCCTGTGCGGCGTCCTCCGGCTTCTCGCCGCTGAGCACCAGCCGCGGCAGGCTGGCGATGGCGCCGGACTGCTCGGCCACCGGGGTCAGCGCGATGAAGGTGTCGAGCGGCTCCCGGGCATCCCGGTAGCGGCCGAGCGCCATCAGCATCTGGGTCTCGATCTCGGCGGCGTCGCGGGACTTCGGCAGGGTCTGGCGCCAGACCTTGAGGGCCTCGACCGCCTGCTCGCCGGCGCGCGCGCTGATGGCGATGTCGACTGCGCGCCGGAACAGCGCCTCCTCCCGGCTGCGCCTGGCCGCTTCGAGCATCACCTGGAAGGCCAGACCGGCGTCGCCCTGGCGCAGCTCCAGCTCGCTCACCAGCAGCTGGTAGAACAGCACGCCGTCCATCGCGGATCGGGTGACGGCCTCGGTGGCTGGCGGCGTGGCGGGCCGGGTGGTCTGGGCCAGGCCCAGTGCGGGAGCCAGTCCGAGTGCGACCAGCAGCGCGCGCCATCGCCGGGCTGGGCGGCTGGCAGACCGGGTGCGGCCTGCGCGGATGGGACATGCGGCGAAGTGCTGTGGCATCGAGATGGGCTCCGTGGTGCAGGTCATTCTAGGCGGGTGCCGGGCGGCTGCTCGGGCACTCCGATAATGCCGCCATGCCCGAGTTGCCTGAAGTCGAAATCACCCGCCTGAGCCTGACAGACCGCATCGAAGGTGCGCGCGTGCGGTCGGCCCGACTGGGCAAGCCGCTGCGCTGGCCGCTGGGCGTGGCGCCCGAGGTGCTCGTGGGCCGTACCGTCGGGCCGCTGACGCGCCGGGGCAAGTACCTGTGGATGCCCCTGGACCCGGCGCCGGGTGCTGACGCGGCGCCGGGGGGGGTGTTGCTGCACCTCGGGATGTCGGGATCGCTCCGCTTCGGTGCCCGCCTGCCGCCACCGGGACCGCACGACCACTTCGAGCTGGACACCGACCGCGGCCTGCTGCGGCTGACCGATCCGCGCCGCTTCGGCGCCGTGGTCTGGTCCGAGGGGCTGGACCGCCCGCCTGCGTCGACGCTGCTGGCCCGGCTGGGCGTCGAACCGCTGGAGCGGGCGTTCTCCGCTTCGGTGCTGCACGAGGCGCTGCGCGGGCGGCGCGTGTCGATCAAGCAGGCGCTGCTCGCGGGCGACGTGGTGGTTGGCGTGGGCAACATCTACTGCTCCGAGGCGCTGTTCGAGGCGGGCATCGATCCGCAGACCCCCGCGCAGCAGCTCGGCCCCGAACGCTGCGCGCGTCTGGTGGCGGCCGTGCAGGATGTGTTGCGCCGTGCGCTGGCCGCGGGCGGCTCGACGCTGCGCGATTTCCGCGATGCGCATGGCATGGGCGGCGCCTTCCAGTCGCAGGCCCGCGTCTACGACCGGGCCGGCCTGCCCTGCCTGCGCTGCGGCACGCCCATCCGCCGCCTCGTGCAAGGACATCGGGCGACCTATTTCTGTCCGGTCTGCCAGCGCCCCTGAGAGACAGGCGCTGCGCTACCATGCCCGCTGACCTTTTGCAGACGCAGGCAACGGCACAGCGATGAGCGAGCATCCCCACGATCTGAACAGCCCCCCGCCGACTCCGGTCGTGTCCGTCCAGGAACCCTTTGTCCGCAGCCTCGATGCGCTGGGTCTCTGGCGTGCCACGCTGGAGGAGCGGGTGCGCGAGCTGGTCCGTTTCCTGCGCGAACAGGGTCTGCTGGACGAGGGCGCGGGCGACCTGCTCGACTCGCTGCGCCAGCGGCTGGCGAGCGAAAAGCTCGTGGTGGCCTTCGTCGCCGAGTTCTCGCGCGGCAAGTCCGAGCTGATCAACGCCATCTTCTTCGCCGATGCCGGCCGGCGCATCATGCCGGCCTCGCCGGGGCGCACGACGATGTGTCCGGTCGAGCTCGGCTGGGAGCCCGAGGATCCCCCGGGCCTGTCGCTGCTGCCGATCGAGACGCGGCTGGACGGCGCCTCGCTGGCCGAGCTGCGCGGCCAGCCGCGGCTCTGGCGCCGCCAGCCCATCGACGTGTCCGACCCGGCGTCGTTTGCCCACGCGCTGAATGCGGTCAAGGGCGTTCGGGCTGCCACCGTCGACGAGGCCCGCCAGCTCGGTTTCTGGGACGACGAACAGCCGGCCGACAACCCGCCGATGCTGGACGACGGCCGGGTCGAGATCCCGCTGTGGCGCCACGCCGTCATCAACGTGCCGCACCCGCTGCTCAAGCGCGGGCTGGTCGTGCTCGACACGCCGGGCCTGAACGCGATCGGCGCCGAGCCGGAGCTGACGGTGGGGTTGCTGCCGAGCGCGCATGTCGTCGTGTTCGTGCTGGGCGCGGACACGGGCGTGACCAAGTCCGATCTGCAGATCTGGCGCGACCACCTGGCCTCGCAGTCGCTGACCCGCTACGTCGTGCTGAACAAGATCGATGCGCTGGTCGACCCCCTGTCGTCCACCGAAGAGAACGAGGCCCAGATCACCCAGCAGTGCGTGCAGGTGTCGCGCACGCTGGAGATGCCGATGGGGCGGGTGTTTCCGCTGTCGGCGCGGCAGGCGCTGGAGGCGCGGGTCGAGGGCCATGTCCGGCTGCTCGCCGACAGCCGTCTGCTGGCGCTGGAGCAGGCGCTGGCGCAGGAGCTCCTGCCGCAGCGCCGTGCGGTGTTCGAGCAGCTCACGCTGGAGGCGCTGGCCGTGGTGCAGCAGCAGACCTCGCGCAACCTCACCGACCTGCGCCGCCACCTGACCGATCAGCTCCACGAGTTGAACGGCCTGCGCGGCCGCAACAGCGGCAAGGTGACGCTCATGCTGCAGCGGGTCGCGGCCGAGACGGTCGAGTTCGAGCGCTGCACGACGCAGATCCAGGCGCTGCGCACGGTGCATTCGCGCACGCTGCGCAGCGTGCTCAACGGCTTGTCGGGCGAGCCGCTGCGTGCGCTGGTGGACGGCATGGTCCGCTCGATCCGCGAGTCCTTTCTCCGGCTGGGCGCGCGGCGCTCGTTCGTGCAGCTGTTCGCCGATCTGCGGCTCGCGCTGGACACCGCGCAGAAGGATGCGCAGGACCTGCGCGACCTGCTCGCGGGCTCGTTTGCCCGGCTCAATGCCGAATATGGGTTCAGCCTGGCCACGCCGTCGGCGCCGGAGCTGTCGCGTTTTCGCGACGACCTGGCGCTGATCGAGCGCAACTACGTGCAGTACCTCAGCCTGACCCAGGCGATGCGGCTGGCGCAACCGCGGTTCCTGGAGCAGTTCCGCCGCATGCTGATGTCGCGGCTGCGCGTGGTGTTCGAGAGCGCGGCCAGCGAGATCGAGCTGTGGAGCCGCACCACCTCGGCCCAGGTGGACGCGCAGCTGCGCGAGCGCCGCAAGGCCTTCAAGCGCCGGCGCGAGTCGCTGGAGCGCATCCGCATGGCGGCCAGCGATCTGGAGGCGCGGCTGCTGGAGATCGAGGCGCAGGACCAGCGGCTGGCCTCGATCGAGGTGCGGCTGCATGCGCTGTTCGAGCGCAGTCGCCGTGCCGCGACCCGCCACGAGATGGGGCTGGCCAGCGATTTCGGGTCGCTTCCGGCGGTCATGCCAGGGGCGCTGTCGGCGTCTCCTGCCACACCCGGATGAGCCGCCTCGCCGACGCGCTGGTCGCCTGGCAGCGCACCCATGGCCGCCACGCGCTGCCGTGGCAGAACACCCGCGATCCCTACCGCGTCTGGCTGTCGGAGATCATGCTGCAGCAGACGCAGGTGGCGGCCGTGCTGCGCTACTACGCGCGCTTTCTGGAGCGCTTTCCCGATGTCGCCACGCTGGCCGCGGCGCCGCTGGACGACGTGCTGGCGCTGTGGAGCGGCCTGGGCTACTACAGCCGCGCCCGCAACCTGCACCGCTGCGCGCAGACCGTGGTGAACGTGCATGGCGGCGTCTTTCCGCCGAGTGCCGCGGTGCTGGCCGAGCTGCCGGGCATCGGGCGCTCGACCGCGGCCGCCATCGCCGCGTTCTGCCACGAGGAGCGCGTGTCCATCCTCGACGGCAACGTCAAGCGCGTGCTGACGCGCGTGCTGGCCTTCGACGGCGATCTGGCCCAGCAGGCGCAGGAGCGCGTCCTGTGGCAGCGCGCCACCGAGCTGCTGCCCGCCGACCGCACCGACATGCCGGCCTACACCCAGGGCCTGATGGACCTCGGTGCCACCGTCTGCGCGCTGCGCCAGCCGGACTGCCTGCTCTGTCCGCTGTCGGGGCTGTGTGCCGCGCGTGCATCCGGCCGGACGACCGACTACCCGGTGCGCACCCGCAAGCTCAAGCGCTCGCGCCGCGAGAACTGGTGCCTCTGGCTGCAGACCGCCGATGCGGTGTGGCTGCAGCAGCGCCCGGACAGCGGCATCTGGGCCGGGCTGTGGTCGCTGCCGATGTTCGACGAGGCCGAGGCGTTGCGGGCAGCGACAGGGGCCGCAGCGGCGCGCCTGGTCACGCTGCCCGGCTTCGTCCATGTGCTCACCCACCTCGACTGGACGCTGCATCCGCAACGGCTCGACCTCGCCACGCCCGAGGCCGACGTGGTTGCCGCGGCTCTGGGCGAAGGGCGCTGGTGGCCGCTGGACCAGCTCGACCGCATCGGTCTGCCGGCGCCGTTCAGCCGGCTGCTGCTCAGTCGCTGACGATGCCGTGGCGGCGCAGGAAGCCGTCCACCAGCTGCAGCCGCGCGTGCGGGTCCGGCAGCATCATCAGCTTGTGGCGCGTCGGCAGCGGGATCGGCAGGATCTCGCACCAGCGGTTGGCTACCCAGCCGGCGTCGTCCAGCGCGTGCGGCGTGAGGAAGGGCGTCTGGTCCCGCGCCTGCAGGGTGTCGATGGCCCGCTGCAGCGCGGTGACGCTGGCCCGGAAATCGGGTCGCGGCGGCTCGACCGGGTCGGCCTCCTGCAGCACCGCGTCCGCGCGCCACAGGCCGTCGGGTGACTGGTGCACCTGCGAGGCCGTGAAGCGCTGCAGACCCCGGCAGCGGATCTGCAGGATGCCGGCTTGCGGGCTGTCGCAGTCGATCAGTTCGGCCAGACAGCCTTCATGCTCGAAGCGGACTGGCTCCTCGGCCGCCCCCTGGATTTCCGTCCCCTGGCGCAGCGTCACGACGCCGAAGGGCGCGCCGCTGCGCAGGCAGTGCGTGATCAGGTCGAGGTAACGCGCCTCGAAGATCTTCAGCGCGAGCAGGCCTTGCGGAAACAGCACGGTCCCCAGCGGGAACAGCGGCAAATGGGGCAGCAGATCGCCAAAGGCGCCCCGCACCACAGGCTCCGGGGCGGCTGGCCGGCTCATGCGTGGACTGCCGCGGCCTCGCGGGCCTCGATCTCGCGGTGCCGGATCAGGGTGGGAATGCGCTCGCGGAAACGCGCGGCGAGCTGCTCGGCCGAGTACACCGAGCGGTGCTGACCGCCGGTGCAGCCGATCGCCACCGTCAGGTAGCTGCGCTGGTCCTGCTCGTAGGCGGGCAGCCAGCGGGCGAGGAAGCCTTCGATCTGCGCCAGCATCTCGGCCACCTCGGGCTGGGCGCGCAGGAAGTCGATCACGCCGGCGTCGCGGCCGTTCAGCGCGCGCAGCTCGCGCACGTAATGCGGGTTCGGCAGCACGCGCAGGTCGAACACCAGATCGGCGTCGCGCGGCACGCCGTGCTTGAAGGCAAACGACTCGAACACCAGCGTCAGCGAAGAATGCGCCGCGCCGACCAGCTGCCGCACCCACGAGCGCAGCTGCGTCGGGCGCAGGTCGCTGGTGTCGATCACGGTGCTGATCTCGCGCAGCAGGCTGAGCATCTCGCGCTCGCGCTCGATGGCTTCGCCCAGCGCCGTGCGGGAGTGGCCGTGGTCATCGTCCTCGGCCGACAGCGGGTGGCGGCGGCGCGTTTCGGAGAAGCGGCGCACCAGCGTCTCGGTGCGCGAGTCCAGGAAAATCGGCAACACCGGCGTGCCCTCGCACCGCAGCGCCTCGATCACCGGCACCAGCTTGGGCAGCGACGAGGCGGTGCGCACATCGGCGGCGATGGCCAGGCGGCGGCTCGGGAACTTGCGCTCCAGCCGGATGAAGTCTTGCAGCAGTTCCGGCGGCAGGTTGTCCACGCAGAAGTAGCCCGCGTCTTCGAGGGCATTGAGTGCCACGGATTTGCCGGAACCCGAGATGCCCGAGATCAGGACCACGGGCGGAACCTTCTCCGGCGCCGGGGTGGCAGGGCTGCTGTCGTTGATGTGCATGGTCAGGGAATGCGGTTGGACTGAGGGGGCTGAACGCGGGCGTCCACGGCGCCGAGCATCTCACGGGCGTGTGCCAGACCGGCGTCCGAGCGCGCTTGTCCGCCCAGCATGCGGGCAATTTCGCCGATGCGCTCGCTGCTGTCCAGCGTGCGGATGTCGCTGCGCGTGCGGCCGTTCTCGCTGGACTTGCTGACCAGCAGGTGCGTGTCGGCGCAGGCCGCGACCTGCGGCAGGTGGGTGACCGCCAGCACCTGCCGTTCGCCCCCGAGCCGGCGCATCAGCTGGCCGACCGTGTCCGCGACCGCGCCGCCCACGCCCGAATCCACCTCGTCGAAGATCAGCGTGGCCGCGCCCGTGCCACGCGCCTGGCGCTGCTGGCTGGTGGTCACGGCAATCGCCAGCGCGATGCGCGACAGCTCGCCGCCCGAGGCGACCTTGCCCAGCGGCCGCGGCGTGCTGCCCGCGTGGCCGGCGACGAGGAACTCGGCCGACTCCAGCCCGTGCGACTGCGGCTCCGCCAGCGGCTCCAGCGCGATCTCGAAACGCCCGCCCGCCATGCCCAGCGCCTGCATCGCGGCGGTGACGGCGGCGGCCAGCGTCGGCGCAGCCCGGTGGCGCGCGGCCGAGACCCGGCTGGCGGCGGCCAGGTAGCGCTGCCAGGCCGCTTCGGCCTGCTGCTGCAGCGCGTCGAGGTCGGCGGTGGCGTCCAGGTCCTGCAGCTGGGCGCGCCACTGCGCCAGCACCGCCGGCAGCTCCTCGGGCATGCGCCGGTAGCGCCGCGCCAGCCCGACCCAGGACGACAGCCGGGCGTCGAGCTCGCCCAGCCGGTCGGGGTCGAGCTCGGTGCGGCGCAGCAGCGCGCCCAGGCTGTGGGCGGCGTCGACGAGCTGGGCCTGGGCGCTCTGCAGCACCTCGATGACCTCCTGCAGCTCGGGCGCGTAGCCGCTGACCTCGCCCAGCGTGTCCAGCGCCCGGCCGGTGAGCGTGTCGGCGCTGGCCTCGCCTTCGCTGGTGGCCTCGATCGCCGTGCGCAGCGCGTCGAGGATGGCCTGCGCGTGCGCGAGCCGCTGGTGCTCGGCGTTCAGCTCGGCCCATTCGTGGTCGCCGGGCGCGAGCTTGTCGACCTCGCCGATCTGCCAGGCCAGCCGCTCGCGCTCCAGCGCCCGCTCGGCGCCCTGCTGGCGGGCGGTGTCGAGCCGGGCCTGCTGCGTGCGCCACTGCTGCCAGGCGTCGGTCAGGTGGCGTGCATCGATCGCGGCGTAGTCGTCGAGCAGCGCGCGCACCGAGGCCGGCCGCGTCAGGCTCTGCCAGGCGTGCTGGCCGTGGATGTCGACCAGGTGCTCGCCGACCTCCTTGAGCTGGCCGACCGTGGCCGCGCTGCCGTTGATCCACGCCCGGCTCTTGCCCTGCGCGTCCACCGTGCGGCGCAGCAGCAGGGTGGTGGGCGCGTCGTCCTGGGCCTCGAAGCCGGCCTCGTCCAGCCAGGCGGTGAGTGCGGCGGGAATCGGCTCGAACTCGGCGCTGATCTCGGCCCGCGTCTCGCCTTCGCGGACCATGCCGGCGTCGCCGCGTCCGCCCAGCGCCAGCTGCAGCGCGTCGATCAGGATGGACTTGCCTGCGCCCGTCTCGCCCGTCAGCACGGCGAAGCCGGGTTGAAACTCCACCTCCAGCCGGCTGACGATCACGAAGTGGCGCAGGGACAGCCGTCGCAGCATCAGTGGCCTCCGTCGCCGGGCACGACGCCTTCGTTCCAGTGCAGCTTCTGGCGCAGCGTGCCGTAGTAGTTCCAGCCGCGCGGGTGCAGGAAGCGCACGCGGTGCTCCGAGCGTTTCACGAGGATCCGGTCGCCGTGCAGCAGGCTGGCCAGCGCCTGCATGTCGAAGTTCACCGAGGGCTCGCGCGCCGAGACGATCTCGATGCTGATCTCGCCCGCGTCCGGCAGCACGATCGGCCGGTTCGAGAGCATGTGCGGCGCGATGGGCACCATCAGCCAGCCTGCCACGCCCGGGTGCAGGATCGGCCCGCCCGCCGACAGCGCATACGCCGTCGAGCCGGTCGGCGAGGACACGATCAGCCCGTCGGCGCGGAAGTTGGCGACGAACTGGCCGTCCACCTCGACGCGCAGCTCCAGCATCGAGGCCGTGCCGCTGCGCAGCACCACGTCGTTCATGGCCACCGCCGAGTAGATCGCCTCGCTGCTGCGCACCACGCGGCCGTCGAGCATCGCGCGGTGTTCCTCCTCGTAGTCGCCGGCCAGCATCGCGCGCAGCGCCTGCGTCACGCGGGCCACGGGGATGTCGGTGATGAAGCCCAGCCGGCCCTGGTTGATGCCCACCATCGGCACGCCATAGCGCGCCAGCGTGCGGGCGATGCCGAGCATGGTGCCGTCCCCGCCGACCACGATGGCCAGGTCGCAGTGCTGGCCGAGCTCGTCCGGCGTGAGCATCGGGTAGCCGGTCAGGCCGGTGTTGAGCGCGGTGTCGACCTCGATCGACACTTCCAGCCCGCGCCGGGTGAGCAGGTGGGCGATCTCTTCCAGCAGCGGGCGCATGCCCTGGGCCTGGTACTTGCCGATGAGCGCGGCGTGTCGGAATCGGCTGATCATGCAGAAATTACACCACAGGCGTTTGACGCTTCCGTGCGGGCCGGACCTGCCCGGGTACCCCTGCGAACTCTACAATCGGTTTCATGATGGATGACCGCGCGAAGATGCTCCTGAAGACGCTTGTCGAGCGCTACATCGCCGATGGGCAGCCGGTGGGGTCACGCACCCTGTCGAAGACCTCGGGGCTGGAGCTGTCGCCCGCCACGATCCGCAACGTGATGGCCGATCTGGAAGAGCTCGGCCTCATCGCCAGCCCGCACACCTCGGCCGGCCGCATCCCCACCGCCCGCGGCTACCGCGTCTTCGTCGACACGATGCTGACCAGCCGCCCGCCGCAGCGCTTCGAGGATTCCTCGATGGCGCCGCTGATCGAGCCGCTGCAGCCCGACCAGCCCAAGCGCGTCATCGCCAGCGCGGCGCACCTGCTGTCCAACCTGTCGAGCTTCGTCGGCGTCATCACCGCGCCGCGCAAGACCAGCGTGTTCCGCCACATGGAGTTCCTGCGGCTGGGCGAGCGCCGGGTGCTGCTGATCCTGGTCTCGCCGGACGGCGACGTGCAGAACCGCGTGCTCTTCACGGTGCACGACTACACGCAGAGCCAGCTGGTCGAGGCCACCAACTACCTCAACACCCACTACGCCGGCCGCAGCATCGAGGACGTGCGCGAGGGGCTGAAGCACGAGGTCGACACCCTGCGCGGCGAGATCGCCACGCTGATGCAGGCGGCGGTGCAGGCCGGCAGCGAGGCCGCCAGCGACGACTCTGCCCGCGTCATCGTCTCGGGCGAGCGCAAGCTGCTGCAGGTCAGCGACTTCGGCAGCGACCTTGGCTCGCTGCGCAAGATGTTCGACCTGTTCGAGCAGAAGACCCAGCTCATGCGCCTGCTCGACGGATCCAGCCGCGCCGAGGGCGTGCGCATCTACATCGGCGGCGAGAGCGGGCTGGTGCCGATCGAGGACCTGTCGGTGGTGTCCGCGCCCTATGAGGTCAACGGGCAGGTGGTCGGCACCCTGGGCGTGATCGGCCCGACCCGCATGGCCTACGACCGCATGATCCAGATCGTCGACATCACCTCGCGGCTGGTCGGCAACGCGCTCAGTCAGAATTGAAAAGACCCTACAATCGCGGTCCTTCCTCCGGGGGCCGTTAGCTCAGTTGGTCAGAGCAGAGGACTCATAATCCTTTGGTCGTAGGTTCAAGTCCTACACGGCCTACCACCACAGAGGCAGCGATTCGATACAAGCATCAAGGCTTGGCACCACGATCAGGGTGCCGAGCCTTTTTTCATGGCGCAGGGGAGACCGACAACATGCCGTTTCTGGACTGGGTGAACAAGGCGCAGGCGGTGCGCGTGGCGGGGTCCGTGCCGTATCACCTGCTGAACTTCGAGTCGGCGCACGGGGATGCGGCGGCGGAGAACCTGCTGATCCAGGGCGACAACCTGCTGGCGCTGAAGGCGCTGCTGCCGTTCTACCGGGGGCGGGTGAAGTGCATCTTCATCGACCCGCCGTACAACACGCAAAGCGCGTTCGAGCACTACGACGACAAGCTGGAGCACAGCCAGTGGCTGAGCATGATGCACCCGCGGCTGGTGCTGCTGCGCGAGCTGCTGGCCGAGGATGGCAGCATCTGGGTGACGATCGACGACAACGAGGCGCATTACCTCAAGGTGCTGATGGACGAGGTGTTCGGTCGTCAATCCTTTCTGACCACCATTGCATGGCAGAGCCGGTATTCCCGATCAAGTGACGCCATCTTCTCGATCTCCCACAATTCCATCCACGTTTACGCGAAGAACCCAGACCAGTGGCGACTCGTCCGCAACAGGCTTCCTCGTAGTACTGAGCAGGAAAAACAGTACAAGAACTCGGATAACGATCCCAACGGGCCTTGGCGGGCTATTCCTTGGGACGCGCCCAATCTGCGCCCCAACTTGTCCTATCCGATCGTGACGCCCAGCGGCCGGGTGCGCTATCCGCCCGAGGGGCGCTGCTGGTCAAGAACTGAGGACCAGTGGCATGTCCTGGTCAGCGAGGGTCGGGCTTTTTTTGGCCGGTCCGGTGGTGGGGCTCCGGCGTTCAAGCAGTACCTGTCGGATGCGCCAGCCATCGTGCCGAATACTTGGTGGCCCCATGAAGAAGCTGGTCATACCGACGAGGCCAAGAAGGAACTTCACGGGTTGTTCGCTCGCGACAACCTGTTTGACACACCAAAACCTGAGCGACTCGTCCAGCGCATCCTTCAGATAGCCACGACTTGCGGTGATGTCGTGCTCGACAGCTTTCTCGGATCGGGAACCACAGCCGCTGTCGCCCACAAGATGGGCCGCCGCTACATCGGCATCGAGCTGGGCGCCCACGCGCAGACCCACTGCCTGCCGCGCCTGCAGAAGGTCATCGACGGCGAGCAGGGCGGAATTTCCGGGGCGGTGGGCTGGCAGGGTGGCGGCGGTTTCCGCTTCTACACGCTCGGCGAGCCGGTGTTCGACGCCGACGGCGGCATCAACCTCGCCGTGACCTTCGGCGCGCTGGCCGGCTACCTCTGGCACTTCGAGACGGGCGAGCCGGCGACAGGCGCATTCGCCTCGCCCCTGCTTGGTGTCCACGGCGACACGGCCATCTTCCTGCTCTACAACGGCGTCCTCGGCGACCGCAAACCGCAGGGCGGCAACGTGCTCACCTCGGCCGTGCTCGCCTACCTGGAGCAGCTCCTGACGGACGCGACCCCCGCCGGCCAGCCCCGGCCGACCCGCAAGGTGGTCTACGGCGAAACCACCCGCCTGAGCGACTGGCGGCTCGACGAAGCCCGCATCAGCTTCCGCCAGATCCCCTACGACATCAAGGCGCGTTGAGCACGTACACGACCATGGCCACCTTCCGCCTCAAGGACTACCAGACCCGCGCCCTCGACGCGCTCGACGCCTTCTTCCGCCGCACCCACACCATCGGGCGCGAGGCGGCCTGGGCCGAAGCCATGGCGCAACAGGGCCTGCGCCACGTCGCCTACGACGCTCGCACCATGGGCGACACACCGGCCGTCTGCGTGCGCCTGCCCACCGGCGGCGGCAAGACCACACTGGCCGCGCACGCCGTGGCCCGCGTCGGCCGCGCCTGCACCGGCACCGACGCCCCCGTCGCCCTGTGGCTGGTGCCCTCCAGCGCCATCCTCGTGCAGACGCTGGCCGCCCTGCGCATCCCCGGCAACCCCTGCCACGAAGGACTGGCCGAGCACTTCGGCGACCGGGTGCGCGTGTGTGCGCTGGACGAGCTGGCCACCGTCGGCCCCCACGAGGTCGGCACGTCGGCGGTGATCGTCGTCGCCACCATCCAGTCCTTCAACGTCAAGGACACCAGCCAGCGCACCGTGTACTCGTTCGACGAGTCGCTCGCGCCGCATTTCCAGCGCCTCGCCCCCCACCAGACCGCCCACCTCGACACCGTCAGCGCCGCAGACCTCGCCCGCCAGCCCTACCTGACACCCGCCGACGTGGGCCGCGTCAAGTCCTCGCTGGCGAACTGGCTGGCGCTGCACCGCCCCGTCGTCATCGTGGACGAGGCGCACAACAACCGCACCCACCAGGCCTTCGAGACCCTGCGCCGACTGGCCCCGGCCTGCCTGGTCGAGATGACCGCTACCCCGCCCAAGGGCAGCAACGTCGTCTTCCACGTCGGCGCCCAGGAGCTGCAGCGCGAGGACATGATCAAGCTGCCGATCGTGCTGATGGAGCACCCGCGCAGCTGGCAGGACGCCGTGCGCGACGCCATCCTCACCCGCGCCCGGCTGGAGCTGCTGGCCAACCGCGAAGCCGACTACGTCCGGCCCGTGCTGCTGTTCCAGGCGCAGCCCAAGGGCGGCGAGGCCACCGTCGAAGCGCTGCTGGGGCACCTGACCTCGCCCGAGGGGGAGAAGCTGTTGCGTGAACAGATCGCCGTGGCGACCGGCGACCAGAAGGAACTCGACGGCGTGGTGCTGGGTTCGCCGCTGTGCCCGGTGCGCTTCGTGGTGACGGTCGAGGCGCTGAAGGAGGGCTGGGATTGCCCCTTCGCCTACGTGCTGTGCAGCCTGCAGAACGCCCACAGCGCCAAGGATGTGGAGCAGCTCCTCGGCCGTGTGCTGCGGATGCCCTATGCCCGTCCGCGCCAGCATCCCGACCTGAACCGCGCCTATGCCCACGTCGTCTCCGACAAGACCGCCCGTGTCGCCGACGAACTCACCGACCGGCTGGTCAACAACATGGGTTTCGAGACGTATGAAGCCGTGCAGGCGATCGTGTCGCCGCAGATCCCGTTGCCCGGTACAGCCGACACCGTGGACGACGGCCCGCTGTTCGCCGCTGCTCCACCCCGCGTGCCCGACGCGATCGTCCGCCTGCCCGTGATGCCCAGCCAGCCGGTGCCGCCGGAGCTGGCGCGCTGCATCGAGCTGCGGCCCACCACGGCCGGCGCGTCCGCCATCGTGCGTGGAGAAATCACCGAAGCTGTCGAGACGTTCTTGCTGAACGGCTGCACCGCCAAGCAGCAAACGGCCGTCGCCGAGTCGATCCAGCGCGAGCGGCTGCGCCAATCCGCCACGCTGGCGCCGTCAGCGCGGGGCGTGCCGTTCGCGCCGCTGCCGCAGCTCGGGCTGGAGTGGGAGGGCGAATGGCAACGACTCGACCGTCGCCTGTGCGCCGAGCTGGGCGAGTTCGACCTGTTCGCCGAGCCGGTCGCGCTGGCGGCGTTTGCGGTGGTCGAGCGTGGGAATCTCTTCGAGATCGGGGTGGAGGATGGCCGGGTCCGTCTGGACGTGAAGGAGGCGGAGCAGCTCTACCTCAACGACATCCCCAGCCAGATCAGCGAGGTGGAACTGGTGCGCTGGCTCGACCGCGGGTGCCGGCAGGTCGAGATTGCGCAGCCGGTGATGCTGCGCTGGCTGCTGGCCGTCGTGCAGCACCTGCAGCGCGATCGGGGCCTCACGCTCACCGCGCTGGTGCGCAGCCGCTATCCGCTGGCCGAGGCGCTGCGCCGCGACATCGAGCGGCGCCGGGAGAACGCCGTCCTGCGCGGCTTTCAGCAGGCGCTGCCCGGACTGGCGGCACCGCCGGTGGCGCAGGACAGTTTCCGCCACACCTTCTCGTTCCACCCGGACCGCTACGCCGGCCGGCCGCCGTTCTACGCTGGTCGCTCCCGATTCGGCAAGCACTACTACGGCAACGACCGCATCCACGACCTGCGTGAGCGCACCGAGATCGGCAAGCAATGGGGCGAGGAGTTTCTTTGCGCCCGCGCGATCGACATGGAGCCGCGTGTGCGCCACTGGGTGCGCAATGTCGAGCGGGACGAGCGCCTCTCGTTCTGGCTGCCCGTCGCCACCGGCTACTTCTATCCCGACTTCGTGGCCGAGCTGAAGGACGGGCGGGTGCTGGTCGTCGAGTACAAGGGTGGCCATCTGCTGGGCGAGGTGTCTGGCCCCAAGGCGCAGATCGGCCACCAATGGGAGTCGACCAGCGGTGGACGCGGCCTGTTCCTGATGGCGACCGCGCCGGGAGATGATGCCCACGGCCGCGAGGTGGCGCGGCAGATCGCGGACAAGATCGATGGGCGGTGAGCGTTGGCGGTGCCGCTGACCGCAGAAGAGCCGCTCAGCGCCCCGGCGCCAGCCCGCACACCCGGTTGCGCCCCGCGGCCTTGGCGGCATAGAGCGCCTGGTCGGCGCGCTGCATCAGCACGTTCAGATCGCCGCCGCAGTCGTCCATGGTCGCGATGCCGGCGCTGACCGTGCAGGGCACTTCGCCCGCCGCCGTGCAGGCTGGCGACGCCGCCAGCCTGCGGCAGAAACGCTCGGCCACGGTGTGGGCGCCCTGGAGGTCGGTCGAGGGCAGCAGCACCGCAAACTCTTCGCCGCCGATGCGGGCGACCACGTCCACCTCGCGGAAGGTGGCGCGCAGCGTGCTGGCGATGTGGCACAGGACCGCGTCGCCGGCCGGGTGCCCGAGGGAGTCGTTGATGTGCTTGAAGTGGTCGGCGTCGAACACCACCACCGACAGGGGCCGGGGGCGCTGCTTCACGCGCCGGGTTTCGCGCTCCGCAGCTTCGAAGAAGGCCCTGCGGTTGTGGATGCCGGTGAGGTAGTCGCAGACCGCCGCCTGCCGGGCCTGCGCGGCCGTGTCGCGGTGCTCGCTCAGGTCGCGCAGGATCAGGCAGTAGGCGGCATGGGCTGCGCGTGGGGCCTCGGCCGTGCCGGGTGCTGCGGTGGCCTCGCTGCCCGCCAGGCGCAGCGGCGTGATCAGCACGCTGCCCCAGTAGCGCGTTCCGTCGGACCGCACGCGCCAGCCTTCATCCAGGCTGCATCCGCTTTGGTCGGCTTCGCGAAGATGGTCCACCACACGTTCTGGCGTGATGCCATCGGATGGATAGAACAACGACAGGGTCTGGCCGTGCACCGCCTCGGGGCTGAAGCCGCTGATGCGCTGGATGCTGTCGTTCCATTCGACGATGCGCCCGGCGTGGTCCAGCGTGACCAGGGCATAGTCCGTCACCCCGGCGAGGATGGCGCCGAGCCAGGCCTCCTGCTGGCGCAGCCGGTGTTCGCGGCGGACCTGTGCCGTCACGTCCTGCAGCAGGGCCATGCAGTGGTCGGCGTCGATCCTGATCAGGCTGAACGACAGCAGGCGTGCCTCGGGCCTGGGGTCCTGACTGACCTGCACCGACAACTGGAGTCCGTCGCAGACCAGGCCATTCCCCGGCGTGCCGGTGTCCAGCCGATCCTGCAGATCGGGTGCGACCTCCTGCAGCGTCGTGAACAGGTTGTCCAGCAGACCGTCACGCGACAGCGGCATCAGCAGCTGTGCCGCCACCGGGTTGAGCATCACGATCTCGCCATCGCCGCGGGTCTGCACCAGACCCACGGGCGCCAGGTACACGAACTGCAGCAGCGCCTGGTGCTCCTGCTCCAGCAGGTGCAGGGCGTCCTGGGCGTTCATGGGCGTCAGGCACCGGGCTTGCGCTGGATCAGCACGAACCGGCGGTCTTCGCCGGGCCGTGCCAGCAGGCGCAACTGCACGTGCTGGGGGCGCATGCGCAGCGTCAGCACGTAGTCGATGGTGGCGTCCAGTGCCACACCCGTCTCGGCGGCTTCCTCGAAGCGGTGGGCCACCATGAAGTTGTTCATGCAGATCGCGACCGCCGTGAACAGCGGCAGCCCGATCACCCGCTCCCGCGACAGCCCGGCCATGCGGGACTCGAAGGCGTTGTAGTCGCGCACGGTGGTGGTCGCGTCGAAGCCGATGACGCCGAACTCCAGCGCATCCAGGCCGTGACGGTCCAGTGGCAGCAGCGCATCCAGCAGAGCCTCTTGCGTGAAATCGAGAGTGACCAGTGGGGGCATGAAAGGACTCCGTCGATGCGCCAGCGTCGTCTACCGCGCGACCCTGCCGACTCAGGGTTATCGGCCCGGGTCGGGAGAGCTTGAACGTCGCGCCGTCGAACGTGCTGCCCTCACATCACCGCCCCCAGCGACCACGGCACGAACTCGTTCTGGCCGTAGCCGTGGCGCTCGCTGGCGGTGCGCTCGCCCGATGCGGTGGCCAGCATCTGCCGGAAGATGCGCTCGCCCACCGCGTCGATGGTGGCCAGCCCTTCGGCGATCGGGCCGCAGTCCAGGTCGATGTCCTCTTGCTGGCGCAGCCACAGCGCGGTGTTGGTCGAGAGCTTGAGCGAGGGGGCCGGCGCGCAGCCGTAGGCCGATCCGCGCCCGGTGGTGAAGCAGATCAGGTTCGCGCCGCCCGCGACCTGGCCGGTCGCGGACACCGGGTCGTAGCCGGGGGTGTCCATGTAGACCAGGCCCCGGGCGCTGACGGGCTCGGCGTACTCGAACACGTCCACGAGCGCCGAGGTGCCGCTCTTGGCGATGGCGCCGAGCGACTTTTCCAGGATGGTGGTCAGCCCGCCGGCCTTGTTGCCGGCCGAGGGGTTGTTGTCCATCTTCATGCCGTTGCGGGCGGTGTAGTCCTCCCACCAGCGCAGGCGGGCGATCAGCTTGTCGGCCACCTGGGTCGAGACGGCCCGGCGCAGCAGCAGGTGCTCGCCGCCGTAGATCTCGGGCGTCTCGGAGAGGATGGCAGAGCCGCCGTGCGCGACCAGCCGGTCCACGGCCGCACCGAGCGCGGGGTTGGCGCTGATGCCGGAGTAGCCGTCGGAGCCGCCGCACTGCAGCCCGACCGTCAGGTGGCGGGCCGGCACGGGCTCGCGCCGGACTGCATTGGCCTCGCCGAGCAGCGTCTGGATGGCGGCGATGCCGCGCGCCACGGTCTGCGCGGTGCCGCCCGAGTCCTGGATGCTGAAGGTCACCAGCCGGGTGCCTTCCTGCAGCGCTTCCTGGGCGACCAGGCCCTGGATCTGGTTCGTCTCGCAGCCCAGCCCGACGATCAGCACGGCGGCGAAGTTCGGGTGCCGCGCATACCCGCCCAGCGTGCGGCGCAGCACCTTCAGCGGCTCGCCGTCGCCATCGGTGGCGCAGCCGGTGCCGTGGGTCAGCGCCACCACGCCGTCGATGTTCGGGTAGCCGGCCAGCACCTCGGGGTGGATGTCACGGCGGAAGTGGTCGGCGATGGCGCGTGCCGCCGTGGCCGAGCAGTTCACCGAGGTCAGCACGCCGATGTAGTTGCGTGTGGCCACCCGGCCATCGGCCCGGACGATGCCCTGGAAGGTGGCTGGCTCCTCGACGAACCGGGTCGGCCGGGCGTCGACACCCACCGCGTGGTCGCGGGCGAACTCGGCGTAGTGCAGGTTGTGGGTGTGGACATGCGCGCCGGCTGCCACTGGCGCGCTGAGGTGGCCGATTACCTGGTTGTAGCGCCGCACCGGCGCGCCGGCCGGCAGGTCGCGCAGCGCCACCTTGTGGCCCGGCGGCACCAGCCCGCGCACGACGACACCGAGCGCATCGAGCCGTGTGCCCGACAGCATCTGGCGCCGGGCAATGGCCACGTCATCGGCCGGGTGGATGCGCAGGGCCGCCTCGATCACGGGCGCGGGGGACGGGATGGTGGGCTGGGTCATGGGTCGGTTTGATTCATGGGTGAATCAATTGTTCATCAATGAACATTAGGGCAGATCCGGGCCGTTTACACTGGGACTTTCCCGCTCCCCGCACCGCCATGTCCAGCCGCTCCGCCGACACCGAGGTCGACCGCTACCGTGCCCCTGCGCTGGACAAGGGGCTCGACATCCTGGAGCTGCTGTCCGAGCAGGCGAACGGGCTCACCCGCGCCGAGATCGTCAAGGCGATGGGGCGCAGTCCCGGCGAGATCTACCGGATGCTGGAGCGGCTGGTGGCGCGCGACTACGTCACCCGCACGGCCGATGGAGACCGCTATGCGCTGAGCCTGAAGCTGTTCGTGCTGGCGCACCGCCACCCTCCGGTGAACCGGCTGGTCGCGCAGGCGCAGCCGGTGATCGAGGCTTTTGCCAAGGCGGTCGAGCAGAGTGTCCACCTCGGTCTGTACGACCGCGGCAACCTCACGGTGGTGGCGCAGGCGGACAGTCCCCGCAAGCTCGGATTCGCCCTGCGGCTGGGCGCCCGCGTCAGTCTGGTGGACACGGCTTCCGGCCATGTGCTGCTGGCGTTCCAGAGCGCCGCGCGCCGTGCCGAGATGCTGGCAGCCCACGAGGCGCTGGAAGGCGAGATCCCCCTGGCCGAGGCCGATCTGCAGGCCCGGTTGATCCAGGTGCGGGCCGAAGGGGGCTGGGTGGGGCCCAGCCTGCAGATCGATGGGGTGACCGACCTGTCGATGCCGGTGTTCGGACCGGATGGCCATGCCGTGGCCGTGCTGACCTGCCCGTTCATCCGCCGCATCGACCGACATCCCGGCCCGGACCTCGACACCACCCGCGCCCGGCTGGCGGCCGCGGCACGGGCCTTGTCGATCACCTGATGGAGCTTCCCTCCGGACAGCGGACGCGGTGGCGCTCGCCGGGGCTCAGCGTCGAGGGGGTCGCCAGCTGTTGCAGCAGCGCAGCGGCCACCACATCGACCTGTCCGAGCTGGCCGGCACGCTGTCGCTGGGCGAAAGCGGCGGCGCCTGGGTAGTCCTCGCTCGATGCGCCGCGCAGCGCCGCCTGCATGCCGGTGTCGAGCGCGCCGGGGTCGAGACTGAGCGCGAGGAAGGGATGCGCCTGCTGCGTCTGCTCGGCGGCGACGACGCGCATGAACTGGTCCATGCCCGCCTTGGCTGCGCTGTAGAGGGACAGCCCGGCGTGGGCGCGCACGGCCGCTCCCGAGGTGATGTGCGCGACCACCTTGCGGCCCGGGCAGGACTGGAAGTGCGCCATCGCGGTGGCGAGGAAGGTGATCCCCGAGACGAGGTTGGTGTTCAGCGCCTCGACCACCGCACCGACGGGCTGGTGCGCCGCCGGCCCGATCGGCTGCACCGTGCCGGCGTTGTGCAGCACCAGCAGCTCGCCGATCGACAGGGGATCGACCCCGGCCAGCGCCGCGCCGACCGCCTGCCCGACGGCCACCGGCTGCGCCAGATCGACCCGCACCGAGTCCGCCGTCGGCGCCGAGCGCGAGAGCTCGACCACGCGCCAGCCCGCCGCCTGCAACTGCGTGACCAGCGCCCGCCCGAGGCCGCGCGAGCCGCCCGTGACCAGCGCCAGCCGGGTGCCGCCCTCGACCGTCACAGCACCACCTTGCGCGCGTGCAGCGCCTCGGCCTGTCCGCTCGGCGCGCGGCACTCGATGCCCCGTAGCGCCATCAGCCCCTGGAACGTGGCTTCGGAGAACCAGCCTTTCGAGCGCTGCGTGCCGAAGTGCTTCATCAGGTGGCGCACCTTGCGCCGGGCGATCTCGGCCGGCAGCGGCACGTAGACATTCGGCTGGCCGAGGTCGCCTTCGTATTTCGGGATCTCGTACTCCAGCACGAGGTGGTCGCGCCACGCCTGCCAGGTCAGCTCGGCGACGGTGCGGTGGTCCTGGTGGCGGTCTTCGAGCCGGTGGGTCAGCACCACGTCGGGCGTGGTGCGCCGGCCCAGCTCGGCGAAGAAGGCCTTCATCCGCGCCGTCTCGGACGGGAAATGCGCGTCGCTGAAGTCGCCGATCACCACCTCGGCGGACGCGGCGCCCTTCAGCAGCGCCTTGGCGCTGCGCCGTGCCTCGTCGGCGCGCTCGCCGGGTGCGCTCAGCACGACCCAGGTCACATGCACCTCCGGCACCTCGGCCAGCCAGCGCAGCACGGCGCCGCTGCAGCCGATCTCGATGTCGTCGCTGTGTGCGCCCAGGCAGAGCAGGTCCAGCCGCGTGCGGCCCGCCGCCGGGTTCAGGGCCAGCATGACGACGACACCGCGGCGGCCGGTGCGACCTGCTCCGGCTTCCAGACCATCCACGGGCAGTGGCCCTTGCCCTCCATGCGGTCGTAGGTGATCTTGTCCTTGAAGGTGTCCATCGGCTGCCAGAAGCCGCGGTGGCGGAAGGTGCCGAGCTGGCGCTGGGCGATGAGGCGCTGGAAGGGTGCTTCGACCAGCTCGTCGCCGTCCTGCAGCACGTCGAAGATCTCGCGGCGCAGGCAGAAGAAGCCGGCGTTGATCCAGTACGGCCGCTCGTTGAGCGGGCCGAAGCTGGTGACGATGCCGTTGTCGTCGTCGTGCAGCGCGTGGAAGCTCTGCGGGGAGGGCACGGTGGCGAAGCTGGCCGTGACGCCGCTGGCGCGGAACTCGGCGAGGTGCCGGTCCAGCGGCAGGTCGCTCAGGCCGTCGGCGTAGTTGGCGAGGAACTCCTCGTCGTCGCCCAGGTACTTGCGGGCGCGCAGCAGGCGCTGGCCGATGTTGGCGTGCAGGCCGGTGTCGACGAAGGTGATCTTCCAGTCCTGCAGGTCGCTGTGGACCAGATCGACCTTGCGCCCGCCCTCGCTGAGCACGAAGTCGTTCGACAGCGCCTCGTTGTAGTTCAGGAAGTACTCGCGGATCAGGTCACCGCGGTAGCCGAGGCACAGGATGAACTCCTTGTGGCCGAAGTGCGCGTAGTAGCGCATCAGGTGCCACAGGATGGGCCGCACGCCGATGTTGACCAGCGGCTTGGGGATGGTGTCGGAGTGCTCGCGCAGGCGCGTGCCGAGTCCGCCGCAGAAGAGGACGACTTTCATGGGGAAGGGCCTTTCGGTTCGGAGTCGTGGGGGCTGTCCAGCGTGCGCAGCAGGCCGGCGTGTTCGAGCGCGGCGGCGGCCTGCTCGACCTGCTCGAAGGGCAGCCGGGCGCGCTCGGCGATGGCCAGCAGGTCGCGGGTGCCATCGGCCTGGTTCAGCACCCACAGCAGTGCGTGCTCGAACGCACCGGGCGCGCCGCCGCCGACGCTGCCGTACAGGCCGCGCTTGCCCAGCCGAGGCTCGCCCTTGGGGCTGAGGTTGAGCGGCGTGCGGTTGGCGTCGAGCACGGAGGCAAGTCGGGCCAGCGTCTGCAGCGCCTTGGCGAGCTGCGCGGGGCGGATCAGCGTCAGGTCGTCGGCGCTGGTGTGGTATTCGGGATACGTGCTGTTGGGCGAGCGGGTCAGGCGGCCCATCGGCAGGTCGAAGCCGGGCGAGCAGAACTGGCGTTCGTCGTAGCCGTAGGGCTCGAAGTCGAGCATCCGGGCGTCGGTGCCGCGCAGGACGTGGGCGGCGGCGCGGTCGGTCAGCGTGTCGCCGCGGCGGCTGTGCTTGTAGTGCAGCACGCCCGGATCGCCCAGCAGCCCGAGCACCAGCCCGGCGCGCACCCGGCCGAGCCGCGCCTCGTTGCGCGACAGCCAGGCCAGCGAGCCGATCGTGCCGGGGCCGAAGATGAAGCGCCACGTCAGCCGCGGCTTCGTCGGCGCCTGGTGCAGCGCCCGCGCCAGCTCGACCGCCACGGCGATGCCGCTCAGATTGTCGTTGGCCAGCGCCGGGTGGCAGGTGTGCGTGTAGACCAGCACCTCGTCGGTGGACTGGCCCGGAACCACCGATTCGGCGTAGCTCAGGTGCCCCGGTGCGAGGTCTGCGTCGATCACCACCTCGTATGGCCCCGGCCCGAGCCGCTCGCGGTCGCGGTGGCGCAGGCAGAAGCCCCACTGCTCGCGGTAGTAGCTGGTGCGGTAGGGAATCCAGTCCGGCTGCTCGGGCAGCGAGTGCAGGTGCGGCTGGAGTTCGTCCAGCGTCATCGTGCGGCGCACCGGCACCGAGTAGCCCATGACGTGCAGGCTGTGCGCGCGGACATCGACCACGCGGTGTCCCGTGGCGTCGGCGATCCACGCATCGTGCAGGTTCCACTCGCGCGGGATCTCCCAGTCGAAAGCGGGTGTGCCGCTCGGGACTTCGGTGCGGACGAGCGGGATGCGCTCGCCGATCCGGTCCAGCGTCTGGCGCACGCCGTCGCCGGTCAGGCTGCGGCACAGCGGATACAGCGCCTCGATCAGCGCCCAGGCGTCGGTCGCGGCGGCGCCGGCCGCGTCGTCGGAGGTCAGCGCGTCGAGCAGCATCAGCGCTCCAGCCCGGCGGCGTAGCGTTGGCGGTGCGCGGCCTCGTCGAAGAGCGGGCCGTCGCGGTCCCGGTCCGACAGCGCGGTCACCGGCAGCGGCCAGGTCAGCCCGAACGCCGGATCGTCCGCCCGCACGCCGGCGCCGAGGTCGCCCCGGTACGCCTCGGTCATCATGTAGAAGACCTCGCTGTCGTCGACCAGCGTCTGGAAACCGTGCGCCACGCCGCGCGGAATCCACAGCGCGTTGCCCTGCGCCGAGTCCAGCGTGACCGACACCGTGGCGCGGTAGGTCGGCGATTCGGGGCGCAGGTCGAGCAACTGGTCGAACACCCGCCCGCGTGTGCAGCGCACCAGCTTGCACTCGGTCGCCGGCGGCCACGCGAAGTGCATGCCGCGCAGCGTGCCGGCGCGGACGTTGAACGAGGTGCTGGTCTGCACCATCGCCGCGTCCAGCCCGTTCGCCGCGAACGTTTCCCGGCACCACGTCCGCGCGAACGAGCCGCGCGCGTCGGCCATCGGCGCGAGGCGGATGTGCCGCACGCCGTCGATCGCCGTCGGCTCGAAGACCATCGTCAACGCGCGCTCCAGAACAGGTCGTCGTCCACCTGCCCGGTGCGCTGCAGGTACTGCAACTGCTTCAGGCGGGTGTAGGGGCGCCAGCGGTGGTCGGCCTCGGTGAAGTCGATGCGCTGGAACAGGCTGGCCAGCTCTTCGGCGCCGCGCTGCGCGGTCCAGCGGGCGACAAAGCCGGGCAGGCGCTGCTCGATCTTCTCGAACGAGACGCGGTAGCTGCGGTTGTCCGCGCTCGGCGGGCCGGCGGTGACTTCGCAGCCGGGGAAGGCGGCGGCCACCAGTGCGGCGATTTCGCGCACGCGAAAATTCTCGTCCGTGCGGCCGACGTTGAAGACCTCGCCGTTGATCGCGTCCGCCGGCGCTTCCACCGCGCAGCGCATCGCCTCGCAGATGTCCTCGACGTGGACGATCGGGCGCCACGGGCTGCCGTCGCTGACCATGGCGATGCGGCCGGTCGTGCGGGCCAGCGCGCAGAGGTCGTTCAGCACGATGTCGAAGCGCATGCGCGGCGATGGCCCGTAGGCGGTGGCGTTGCGCAGGAAGACGACGCTGAAATCATCGCTCGCCATCGGCGTCACGTCGCGCTCGACCAGCGTCTTGCACACGGCGTAGGCGGTCTGCGGATTGACGGGCGAGCGCTCGTCCAGGAAGTCGCCGGTGCCGACACCGTAGACGCTGCACGACGAGGCGTAGACGAAGCGCTTCACGCCGGCTTCGCGCGCCGCCTGGGCGATGCGCACGGAGCCTTCGTGGTTGATCTTCATCGTGATCTCGGGGCGGTTCTGGCCCAGCGGATCGTTGGACAGCTCGGCCAGGTGGATCACGGCGTCGAAGCCGGCGAAATCGGCCGGCTCGACGGTGCGCAGGTCCTTGTAGAGCGTGCGCGCGCTGAGGCGGGCGGCGAGCGGGTCGTGGTAGAGGCGGCCGTCGCCGTAGAAGCCGATGTCGAGGCCGGTGACTTCGTGGCCCGCGGCTTCGAGCCAGGGAGCGAGGCGGGCGCCGATGTAGCCCTCGGTGCCGGTGACGAGAATTTTCATGGGAGGCAGCTCGGTGAACGGGTCAGGAGGGCAGGGTCAGAACACGGTGACTTCGGGGATCGGCACGACGAACTGCCCGCCCCAGTCGCGGATGTAGTCGGCCTGGCGGGCGATCTCGTCCTTCAGGTTCCACGGCAGGATCAGCACGTAGTCGGGCTGGGCTTCGCGGATGGCGGCCGGGGCCAGGATCGGGATGCGGGTGCCGGGGGTGAACTTGCCCTGCTTGTAGGGGTTGGCGTCCACCGTGAAGTCGAGGAAGTCGGTGCGGATGCCGCAGTAGTTCAGCAGCGTGTTGCCCTTGCCCGGCGCGCCGTAGCCGACGACGGTCTTGCCGCGCGCCTTGGCGTCGATCAGGAAGGCCAGCAGCTTGCGCTTGGTCTCGCGCACCCGTTCGCCGAAGCCCTGGTAGCGCTCGGTGCCGAGGTAGCCGTCGGCGATCTCGCGCTCGCGCAGCGCGTGGACCCGCTCGCCGACCGGGCGCGCCGTGCCGTTCACGTGCTCGTCGGTGTGGCGCGCGTAGATGCGCAGCGAGCCGCCGTGCGTGGGCAGCTCCTCCACGTCGAACAGCGTCAGGCCGTGGTGCGCAAAGATGCGCTCGACCGTGACCATCGACAGGTAGCTGAAGTGCTCGTGGTAGATGGTGTCGAACTGCACGCCCTCGATCAGGCGCAGCAGGTGCGGGAACTCCATCGTGATGGTGCCGCCCGGGGCCAGCAGCAGCTTCATGCCGCCGACGAAGTCGTTGATGTCGGGCACATGCGCCAGCACGTTGTTGCCGAGCAGCAGGTCGGCCTGGCCGTGCGCGTGGGCGATGTCGGCGGCGGATTCGCGGCCCATGAAGCGCACCGTCGTCGGGATGCCCCGGTCGATGGCCACCTTGGCGACGTTGGCGGCCGGCTCGATGCCCAGCACCGGGATGCCGGCGGCGACGAAGTGCTGGAGCAGGTAGCCGTCGTTGCTGGCGATCTCCATGACCTGGCTCTGCGGGCCGAGGCCGAAGCGCTCGGCGGCCATCACCGCGTAGCGGCGCGCGTGTTCCACCCAGCTCGACGAGTAGGACGAGAAGTAGGCGTACTCGCTGAAGATCGAGTCCGGCGCCACGAACTCCTGGAGCTGCACCAGGTGGCAGTCGTCGCAGACGTAGGCGTGCAGCGGGAAGAACGGCTCCATGTCGCCGAGCTGGTCCGGCGCGATGTGGGTCTGGCACAGCGGGCTCATGCCCAGATCGACGAAGCTGGTGCGCAGCGGCGCCTTGCAGAAGCGGCATTCGAGGGCAGAGGAGCGTGTCATGTCGG
>Ga0228699_1000180_pt1 | contig 58278 bp, 54 predicted proteins | sample McNCre217_Aug_MG_FD_178016 | JGI IMG/M metagenome (GOLD analysis project Ga0228699, IMG submission 178016) | Freshwater microbial communities from McNutts Creek, Athens, Georgia, United States - 2-17_Aug_MG | ecosystem: Environmental > Aquatic > Freshwater > Creek | place: USA: Georgia... | reverse complement strand
GATCCGGTCCGTGCCCGCCGTGCCGCTGTCCTTGTACGTGTCGTAGCCCTGGAATCCGGTCGTCGTGTTGCCCGTGACGCGGAACGTGTCGCTGCCGCCCGCCCCGTCCAGCACGTCATCGCCCTGGTTGTTGGCGATCGTGTCGTTGCCGGCGCTGCCGTACACCGTGTCGTTGCCCCAGCCTGCGTCCAGCACGATGTTGCTGCCGACCAGCGTCGTCGTGCGCAGGTCGAACACGTCGGCCGCGTTGGTGCTGAGCAGGCGCACCGTGCCGGTGGCGCCCGTGGCGTCGATGCTCTCGATGCCCGTCGCGTTCCAGCCCTTGACGCCGATGTCCACATCCCCCGTGCCCAGCGCCACGATCCGGTCCGTGCCCGCCGTGCCGCTGTCCTGGTACGTGTCGTAACCCTGGAATCCGGTCGTCGTGTTGCCCGTGACGCGGAACGTGTCGCTGCCGCCTGCCCCGTCCAGCACGTCATCGCCGTAGCTGGCCAGGATCGTGTCGGCCCCTGCCGTGCCGTACACCGTGTCGTTGCCGTAGTTGCTGTCGATCACCACGTTGGCGCCCGTGACCGTCACGCCTCGGAAATCCAGCGTCGAGCTGCTGCCCTCGCCGTACAGCCGTACCGTGCCCGTCGCTCCCGTCGCGTCGATCGCCTCGATCCCGCTGCTCGCCCCGAAGCTGCCCAGCAGGCCGATGTCCACGTCCCCCGTGCCCAGCGCCACGATCCGGTCCGTGCCGCTCGTGCCCGTGTCGTTGTACGTGTCGAAATTCTGGAAGCTGCTCCAGCCCCCCGCCTCGTTGCCGGTGACACGGTACGTGTCTCCTCCCGCACCACCGTCGACCACGTCGTTGCCGCTGCCGGCGACGATGGTGTCCGCCGCAGCGCTGCCGTACACCGTGTCGTTGCCGTAGGCCGCGTCGATCACCAGGTTGCCGCCCGTCAGCGTCGTCGTGCGCAGGTCGATCAGGTTCGCGTCGCCCGTGTCCAGCAGCCGCACCACGCCGGTCGTGCCGGTCGCGTCGATCTGCTCGACGCCCGTCCCGTTCCAGCCCTTGATGCCGATGTCCACCGCCAGCGTGCCGCCCGTCACCACGATCCGGTCCGTGCCCGCCGTGCCGCTGTCCTTGTACGTGTCGTAGCCCTGGAATCCGGTCGTCGTGTTGCCCGTGACGCGCAACGTGTCGCTGCCGCCCGCCCCGTCCACCGTGTCTTCACCGTTGTTGCCCACCAGCGTGTCGTCGCTCGCGCTGCCGTAGACCACGTCGTTGCCACTGCCCGCATCGATGACCAGGCGCGCGCCGGTCAGCGTCACGCTGCGGAAGTCCAGCGTCTGCGCGCCGCTGTCGCCCAGCAGGCGCACCGTGCCCGTGGCGCCGTTCGCGTCGATCGCCTCGATCCCGCTGGCTGCGCCGAAGTTGCCCTTGACGCCGATGTCCACATCCCCCGTGCCCAGCGCCACGATCCGGTCCGTGCCCGCCGTGCCGCTGTCCTGGTACGTGTCGTAGCCCTGGAATCCGGTCGTCGTGTTGCCCGTGACGCGGAACGTGTCGCTGCCGCCTGCCCCGTCCAGCACGTCATCGCCGTAGCTGGCCAGGATCGTGTCGGCCCCTGCCGTGCCGTACACCGTGTCGTTGCCGTAGTTGCTGTCGATCACCACGTTGGCGCCCGTGACCGTCACGCCTCGGAAATCCAGCGTCGAGCTGCTGCCCTCGCCGTACAGCCGTACCGTGCCCGTCGCTCCCGTCGCGTCGATCGCCTCGATCCCGCTGCTCGCCCCGAAGCTGCCCAGCAGGCCGATGTCCACGTCCCCCGTGCCCAGCGCCACGATCCGGTCCGTGCCGCTCGTGCCCGTGTCGTTGTACGTGTCGTAGCCGCTGAACCCGCTGGCGGCATTGCCCGTGACACGGTAGGTGTCGCTGCCGAGGCCGCCATCCAGACGGTCGTTGCCGCCCTCGCCGACGAGCAGGTCGTCGCCAGCCTCGCCATTCAGCGTGTCGTCACCGCTGCCGCCCCACAGCGTGTCGTCGCCGTCGCCAGCGTTGACCAGGTCATTCTGAGCGTAGCCGAATATCTCGTCGGCGCTGGCCGTGCCGCTGATGGTTTCCGCGGCCGAAGTACCGGCAATCAGGTTGGAAACCATGGCGCTGACACCAGTGGCCGTATTGGCAGAGGCAGTGGTCGTGCTTAAACTCATTGGGGAACCTTGTTGCATATTTTTTCCGGATCCCGACTGGCGGGATTTCCCGAATACCCGGCGATTCCTGTTCGGCCTTGTTCTGTCTGCGCAGAGACGAAGATAAGCATTCGAAATGGAAATCGGCCTCGATTTATAAGCGAAAGCCCCCCCTGCCGCGGTGCACGGACCACCTCAGACGAGGGGGCACAGACAGACCACAGCGTGAACTACACACGGTCAACAGCCACTTGCCCCGATTCGTACCGGCACCATCCGGGAACATGACGCAAATTTGATAACCGGCGACACGGGCGAAACCAGTGGATGATCAATATCTAGGTAATTTCCCCGACCGTCAGGATCAAGTCAGCATCAATCTGAATTGCCGAGGCACTCGAGAAGCAGAAAGTTCCACGTCAGATATTTGCCAGCCAGCTGGTCAGTATCTGGTCAGACTCCGATCCTAGACTGCATTTCGAATTATCTGATTCACCTGCATTCAATAGGAGAAATCCATGGCAGATCCTGTGATCGCCCGCATCAGGTCAAACCCGAAGTATGCGGAACTGAAGCAAAAGCGCAGCGGATTCGGCTGGATGCTGACCCTGCTGATGATGGTCGTGTACTACGGCTACATCGCGCTGATCGCGTTCAACAAGGAATTCCTGGCCCAGCCCATGGGCGCAGGCGTGACGACGATCGGCGTGCCCCTCGGCATGGGCGTCATCGTCTTCACCATCATCATCACGGGCATCTACGTGCGTCGTGCGAACGACGAGTTCGATCGCCTGACCCGCGAAATCCTGCAGGAGGTTTCCAAGTGAGCCGTACGTTCAAAACCCTGATGGCCCTGGTCGGGCTGCTGGGCGCGGGGGCCGCGCTGGCCGCTGGTGCCGACATGGGCCAGATCGCCAAGCAAGAGACCAACTGGACCGCGATCGGCATGTTCGCGCTGTTCGTGGCCGGCACGCTCTACATCACCAAGTGGGCAGCCGCCAAGACCAAGTCGGCGGCCGACTTCTACACCGGCGGTGGCGGCATCACCGGTTTCCAGAATGGCCTGGCGATCGCCGGCGACTACATGTCGGCCGCTTCGTTCCTGGGCATTTCCGCGGCCGTGATGGCCACCGGCTATGACGGCCTGATCTACTCGATCGGCTTCCTGGTCGGCTGGCCCGTCATCACCTTCCTGATGGCGGAGCGCCTGCGCAACCTCGGCAAGTTCACCTTCGCCGACGTGGCCGGCTACCGCTTCAAGCAAGGCCCGATCCGCGCGTTCGCCGCGTCGGGCACGCTGGTCGTGGTGGCGTTCTACCTGATCGCCCAGATGGTCGGCGCCGGACAGCTCATCAAGCTGCTGTTCGGTCTCGAATACTGGATGGCGGTCGTGATCGTCGGCGCGCTGATGATGGTCTACGTGCTGTTCGGCGGCATGACGGCCACCACCTGGGTGCAGATCATCAAGGCCTGCCTGCTGCTCGCGGGCGTGACCTTCATGGCCATCATGGTGATGGCGCAGTTCGGCTTCTCGCCGGAAGCGCTGTTCGCCAAGGGGGTCGCCGTCAAGACCGCGATCGCCATGAACGCCAAGGCAGCCGCTGTCGCTGGTGCGGCGGCGTCTGCGGCGGCGGCCATGACACCGGAAGCCTCTGCAGCAGCCTCTGCTGCGATGGCCAAGGCCGAAGCGATGAACCCGGACAAGATCGGTCTCGCGCTGATGGGCCCTGGCGGCTTCATCAAGGACCCGATCTCCGCGATCAGCTTCGGCATGGCGCTGATGTTCGGTACCGCCGGTCTGCCCCACATCCTGATGCGCTTCTTCACGGTGCCGGATGCCAAGCAAGCCCGCAAGTCGGTGTTCTGGGCGACGACCTGGATCGGCTACTTCTACGTGCTGATCTTCATCATCGGCTTCGGCGCCACCACCCTGGTGCTGACCAACCCGGAAATGGCCGACACCGCCAAGGGCGTCATCAAGGGCGGCGCTGGCACGGCCAACATGGCGGCCGTGCTGGTGGCCAAGGTCGTCGGCGGCAACGTGTTCTACGGCTTCATCTCGGCGGTGGCCTTCGCGACCATCCTGGCGGTCGTGGCCGGTCTGACGCTGTCGGGCGCCTCGGCGGTGTCGCATGACATCTACGCCACGCTGATCAAGAAGGGCAAGGCCGACAGCGCTGCAGAGCTGAAGGTGTCGCGCATCACCACGCTGTGCCTGGGCATCCTGGCGGTCACGCTGGGCATCACGTTCGAGAAGCAGAACATCGCCTTCATGGTGTCGCTGGCCTTCGCGATCGCGGCGTCTGCCAACTTCCCCGTGCTCTTCATGAGCGTGCTGTGGAAGGACTGCACCACCAAGGGCGCCGTCACCGGTGGCTTCATCGGCCTGATCACCTCCGTCGCGCTGACCGTCGTGTCGCCGTCGGTGTGGGAAGCCACGCTCGGCAACCCGAAGGGCTCGGCCTGGTTCCCGTACACCTCGCCGGCACTGTTCTCGATGAGCATCGCCTTCGTGACGATCTGGCTGGTGTCGCTCATGGACCGCAGCGCGCAAGCTGCGTCGGAACGTGGCGCGTTCGAAGCCCAGCAGATCCGCTCGGAAACCGGCCTCGGCGCCGATGGCGCTTCGGGCCACTGATCCCGGGACCGTCATGCCCGCGCAAGCGGGAACCCACGAACAACCCGGCAACGCCGGGTTTTTTTATTCCTGCGTACGGCAAGTCACGTCAGATGCCGCAGCTTGATGAACGCCAGCGCCGCCATCACCGCGTCGTTGAGCGCGTCATGCGCATCGCGCCGGGGCAGGTCCAGCTCGGTCATCAGCGTGTCGAAGCGCAGATCGATGTACGGGTCCTGCGCCCGCCCTGCCAGCTGGCGCAGCTTGTAGTCGTGAAACAACGTCGAAATCTCGATCTTCGGCTGCGGCAGCGACACGCCCAGCATCGGAAACAGCACCCGGTTGATCATCGCCACGTCGAATTCCAGGAAGTAGCCGACCAGCGGCCGGCTGCCGATGAAATGCAGCAACTGGCGCATCGCCTCTTCGGGCGCCAGCCCGTCGGCGACGTCCTGGTCCCGCAGCCGGTGCACCCGCACGCTGTCCGCAGTGAGGGCCTTGCTCGGCCGCACCAGCAGCGACAGCGCCTCGCTGGTCATCACCCGATCGCCAACGATGCGCACGGCGCCGATCGAGATGATGTCGTCGCGCCGGGTGTCCAGCCCGGTGGTCTCGCAATCCACGGACACCCATTCATTCGGCGGCGGCTCGTCGTACAGGAAGCGCAGCCGCTGGTCCGCCAGATGCCACAGCATCCACGCCCGCTTGAGCGCCGCCCACTGGCCGGACACCCCTCCAGAACGGCCGCTCATCAGATCACGTCCAGATGAAAGTGCAGCCGCAGGTGGGCCTTGAAGCGCTTGACCACGGCGAGCGTGTCTTTCAGCAGGTCACGGTCCAGGCTGCCGAGCTTGTCCAGCGCGATGCCAGAGCCGGCAGCGCGCCCCTGCTCCAGCGCCTGCAGACCCGCCCGCAGTTTCAGGCCCATGAAGAAGTGCAGGCTCTCGACCAGGTCCGTGCCCAGATCGGCCGGCAGGTGCCCGCCCGCGCGCAGCGCCTCGATGCGCTCCACCGTGCCCGTCGCGGCGATCCGGTATTCGAACGCCAGACTGCGCACCCCGTGCACGAGCGGGAAGATGCCGGCCTTCTTCAGATCCAGCGCCTCCTTGCCGCCGTCGCCGCGGTGGAGGATGCGGTTCCACCAGCCGCTGTCGGTGCTGAAGGCGTCGATGGCGCCGGCAAAGCGCCCGAGCGTCCCGGCGTTGTCGCTGGCAAACCGCCAGATCTGCTCGCGCACGCCGGCCAGCAGTGCCGCGTCCCCCGCCACGCGGTGTGCGTCCAGGAAGATCGCCAGCGACATCAGATGGTCGGCGGTCGGCGTGAACAGCCAGTCGCGCACCGTGCGGGCGAAATCGTCCTCGCTGTGGCGCCAGGCCGGGTTGCTGACCATGATGTGGCCCGGACACGGCGGGTAGCCGAACTCGGCCAGTGCCGCCGAGAACCGGTCACATATCGCCCCCAGATCGTGCGGGCATGGGTAGCCATTGCGCAGGATCAGGCCGTTGTCCTGGTCGGTCTTGAGCAGCTGCTCGCCGCGGCCCTCGCTGCCCATGACGAAGAGGCAGCTGTTGGCGATCAGGGCGGCGGGCGCGATGAGCTGCCAGGCGCGCTCGAACAGCGTCGCGTTCAGCTCCTGCACCAGCCGCGCGATCATGCCGACCTTGGTCCCGCTGTGCTCCAGCACGCCGATCAGCCGGGTGATCTGCTCGGCCGCGGTCCGCAGGGTGGCGATGTCGGTCGCCTCCAGGATCTGCAGCGTGATGAGGTAGGAGTGGTTGGAGAGGTAGCTCAGCAGGTCGAGCTGCTGCAGGAAGCCCAGGATCTGCGCGCCCTCGGCCACCACCAGGCGGTGGATGCGGTGCCGGATCATCAGCGCCAGCGCGTCGAACAGCGGCGTACTGGGTCGGATCGTGACCAGCTTGAAATTGGCCAGTTCACGCACCGGCAGCTGGTACAGCGGGACACCGCTCATGATCGCCTTGGGCAGGCTGGTCACGGTGAAGATGCCGAGCCGGGGCGGCGTGCAGGCGGTGTCGCGCACCAGCACATTGGTCGTGCGCTGCTCGTGGAAGACACGGGCCACCTGGGCGATGTCATCGTCCGCGTCGACAAAATGCACCGGCCGCAGATAGGCCTGATCGACCCGTGCCATGGTCAGCGACTGCAGTTCGTGCTGGCTGCGGCGCTCGGCCAGCGCGCCGAGCTTGTTCGACAGGTCGGCGAACAGCAGCGCGCCGAAGGTGGCGTTGCTGGCGATCAGCGTCGACACCGCCGCCTTGGCCAGCCGGTAGACGACCACCTCCTCGCTGGCGACGAACCGGCTGCTGACCTGCCCGGCCACCAGACCGCGGCCGTCGAAGCAGTCGTCGGGGCCGAAGCTGGCCTGCTGCTCGTCGCCATCCCACTGCTGGACGTGGCCCTTGATGACCACGAACAGGTGGGTCGGCTCGGTACCGGGCGACAGGATGACGGCACCCTCGCGGAAGTACTCGATGTCCACGCTGCGCCGCACCAGCTGCCGCTCGTCGGGGTGGAGCGCGTCGAAAGGCGACGCGTCGAAATGGAAGGCACTGGGCACGGGACGGGCCTTTCACCGGCTGGGGGATCCCGTGATTGTTCCGGTCCGGTCGGTCGCAGCATCTGCGCGGCATCAAGACACGGGACAATCCGCCCCATGTTCTCGCATCTGATCACCCCCCCTGTCGAGCCGACCGCACGCGCCCGGTTCCTGCAACTGCTGGAGACGGCGCTGGCCACCCGGCAATTCGTGCGCCTGACGCTGGGCAAGTACCGTGGCAGCGAGGCCGGGCTGGAGCGGCTGCTGGTGCGGCCGGTGCAACTGCGCGGCGCGGCCTGTCTGCAGCTCGTCTACCGCCACACCACCAAGGACATCACCAAGAACCACCCGGTCGCCGAGGCGCTGGCGGTGCTCGACGGGCTGATCGGGCCGTCGTTCCAGAACGCCCACCTGCACACCCGCACGCAGGAGGTGCAGCTCACCGTCAAGGAAAAAGGCGGGCGCGACAAGAGCCTGCTGCGGGTGGGCAAGGTCGCCGCCACCGAGGGAGCCGTGGCAGACGACACGCCCGAGGACGAGGACGGCACGCCCGCGCACAACCGCGAGAAGCACCGCCTGCTCTCGCTCGACCGCCCGTTCTGGGCCGACCTGGGCGTGACCACCGCGCAGCACCAGCTCATCCCGGCCATGGCGCGCAAGTGGCGCCAGATCAACAAGTTCACCGAGGTCTTCGCCAGCGCGATGGCCGCATCCCCGCTGGCGGGTGCGCCCGCGGACCGGCCGGTCGGCGTGTTCGACTTCGGCTGCGGCAAGGGCTACCTGACCTTCGCGATGCACGACTGGCTGCGCGCACAGGGGCGCGTGCCGCAGGTCACCGGCGTGGAGCTGCGCGAGGAGCTGGTCGCGCTGTGCAACGACGCGGCGGCGCGCCACGGGCTGGACGGCCTGCGCTTCGACGCGGGCGACGTGCGCCACTACACGCCGGTCGGGCTGGACGTGATGGTCGCGCTGCACGCCTGCGACATCGCCACCGACCACGCCATCGACTTCGGGCTGCGCGCCGGGGCGTCGATCATCATGTGCTCGCCGTGCTGCCACAAGCAGGTCCGCCCGCAGATGAAGACCCCGCCGCTGCTGCGCCCGATGCTGCAGCACGGCGTCCACCTCGGCCAGGAAGCAGAGATGGTCACCGACAGCCTGCGCGCGCTGCTGCTGGACGCGGCCGGCTACGACACGCAGGTCTTCGAGTTCGTCTCGCTGGAGCACACGAACAAGAACAAGATGATCCTCGCAGTCCAGCGCACCGACACGCCGGACGGCCACGCCGACGCCGTGCGGGCGCAGATCCGGGAGATCAAGCAGTTTTACGGGATCCGGGAGCAGTGTCTGGAGACGCTGATCGCGGCCCGCACCAGTCCCCCATCAACCACTCCATGATCGAAAACGCACACCATGTCCGGTAACCACTTCCACGTCCACGGCCCCCACGACCACGAGCTGGAGCACGTCGCGCACCACGGCAGCAGCGATGCCTCGACCAATTCGATCGCGGTGGCCACCGCGGTGATCGCCACGGTCGGCGCGCTGTTCTCCTACATGGGCGGGGCGACGCAAGCGAACGCCGGCCTGTACAAGAACAACGCCGCGATCAAGAAGACCGAGGCCAGCAACCAGTGGAACTACTACCAGGCCAAGAGCAGCAAGCAGAACCTGGCCGAGCTGGGCGTGCAGCTGACGCAGGGCGACGTGCGGGACAGCTACACCAAGGAAATCCAGCGCTACAAGGCGGAAAAGGACGACATCAAGGTCCAGGCCGAAGCGCTGGAAAAGGAGTCCGCCGACTGGGACCACCAGTCCGACGAGCAGATGCACCTGCACCACCGCTGGGCGCAGGCGACCACCGCGCTGCAGGTCTCGATCGCGCTGGCGGCCATCTCGCTGCTCACGAAACAGCGGTGGCTGAAGGTGGCCATGTACGCCGTGGCGGGCGGCGGGGTGTTGCTGGGCGCCGCGGCGTGGATGCACCTCTGACGGACACCAGCGCCGCGCCGGCGTTCAGCCCCGTCCGCAACACGCCTTGAACTTCTTGCCGCTGCCGCAGGTGCACGGGTCGTTGCGCCCCGGTTTCGCGCCGGTGCGGCGGAAGGTCAGCGCCTGGCGGTCGGCGCGGGACGCGGCGCGGCGGGCCGGCGCGAAATGGCGGTAGAGCTGCGCCGTGCCCATCACCATCGCCTCGATCACCTCGGCGCGCACCGCGTCGTCGAACGGCGGCGGGCGCATGGTCTCGTTGGAGTCGTGTTCGTGGTGCAGCATCATCATCGGGACCAGCACCTCGCCGGCCTCGTCGTCACCGAGCACCTCCTGCCAGCCTTCCGGCGACACGTGCATCCCGCGCGTGAAGCCGGTCGCCCAGGCATTGCCGGTGACGCGTCCATCCGGTCCGGCGCTCAGGCGCGGCACGCGCGGGGTGTCGGAGGCATCGGCCTCGACCAGCTCCTCGGCCACCGCGCTCCAGTGGCGCGTCACCAGCCCGACGATCGTGCGGGCCTGGCCCTCGTCGTCGAACGAGGCCTCGGCGTCCGCCGTCTCGCCCCAGACCAGCGGCAGCCAGACGGCCGGACCGACAAGATCGGGCGTGCAGTGCAGCGCGCAGAAAAAGCCATCGAGCATCTCGACGTTCATCGCGCCCGCCGGCAGGCTGGCGAGGAATGCGTCGAGCTGGTCGAGTTCGGCCGATGTCAGGGGGACGGTCTGGGTGAGGTCGTTCATGATGGGGAGCGTATCACCGGGCGAATGGACAGCGGCAGACAGTGTGGACGGCAAGCTTCGGATACAAACCGAACGCTTCCTCACCGCTCAAGGACCGCGCTTTGCCTGCTTACCAACTCGCCCAGCTCAACATCGCCCTCGCCCGCGACGACATGGCCTCCGACCTGATGTCCGGCTTCGTGTCCCGGCTGGATGAAATCAACGCCCTAGCGGAACGCTCACCGGGGTTCGTGTAGCGCCTTCAATCCGAAACGGGTGACGCCACCAGCATCCGGGTGTTCGACGAGCCGCTGATGCTGGTCAACCTGAGCGTCTGGGACGATGTGCAGGCGCTGCAGCACTTCGTCTACAAATCGATGCACATTGAGCTGGTTCGCGACCGGGACGCCTGGTTCAGCAAGCTGAAAAGCGCACACCAAGCCTTGTGGTGGGTGCCACGAGGCCACCAGCCCAGCACAGTGGAGGCCCGGCAGGCACTGGCGCATCTGCAGGCACATGGGCCGACCCCCACCGCGTTCACCTTCGCCAAGCCATTCCCGCCGCCAGCAGCCTGAGTACACGCCAGAGGATGCGCACACCGGGCGCAGGGATGGTGCCACGGTGGACGGTGCAGGGCTTCGGATCTATGCTGCGCCGATGCACGCGAACTACGACACCGACATCGTGGCTTGGGCGGCCGAGCAGGCCCGGCTGATCCGCGCCGGTCGCTTTGACCAAGTCGATCTGGAACACATCGCAGAGGAAATTGAAGACGTGGGCAAGAGCGAACAGCGGGAACTCGCCAACCGGATGGCCGTTCTGCTGGCCCATCTGCTCAAGTGGTTGCACCAGCCCGAGCGGCGCGGCAGCAGCTGGGACAGCACGATCCGGGAGCAGCGCAAGGCACTGGCCCGCCGGCTGCAGAAAACACCCAGCCTGCAGCACTGTCTGAACGACAAGGAGTGGTGGGAAGACGCCTGGCTGGACGCCCGCACCGAAGCCGCCAGGGAAACCGGCATCGGGTTTGACCAGTATCCGGACGTGTGCCCGTGGACCAGCGCGGAAATCCTGTCCAGCGACTGGCTGCCGTCGACCTGAGCCTTCCTGCGCGAGCGCCTCACGCCAGCGCCATCGGCACCCGCACGGTGACCTCCAGCCCCGGCGCTGCCGCCCGCGCCACCAGCCGCCCTGCGTGCGCCTGCGCTACCAGACGGCACAGGTACAGCCCCAGTCCCACGCCGCCGCTGCTGCGGCCGCGCGCGGCATCGGGCCGGTAGAAGGCCTCGCCGAGCTGCGCGAGCGCCTCGGGAGCGACACCCGGTCCGTGGTCGCGGACGGTGAAGACCAGCGTGTCCCCCTCGCGGCACAGGCGCACGTGCAGCGGCGGCTGGCCATGGCGCAGCGCATTGCCGACGAGGTTGCGCACCAGCAGCCGCCAGCGCGCCGGATCGACCGCCACGCTGCCGAGGTCCGCGTCCAGATCGAGCTCCAGCGCCACGTCCGCAGGCACCTGCTCGTGCACGGCGATCTCGACCAGCGCGGCCAGATCGACCGGCTCGCGCTGCAGCGCCGCGTGGCCGGCGGCCAGGCGCTCGCCTTCCAGCAGGTCGCTGATGAGTTCGCGCATCTCGCCCAGGTCGCGCAGCAGCGCGTCGCGCGACGGGCCTTCGTCGACCAGCTCGGCGTTCAGCCGCGCCCGCGTCAGCGGCGAGCGCAGTTCGTGGCTGATCGACAGCAGCAGCGCGCGCTTGGCGTCCAGCATGTGGCGCAGCGCGCCGGCCATGGTGTTGATCTGCCCGGCGAGCCGGCCGAGTTCGTCGTCGCCGCGCACGGGGATCGGCGGGTCGAACTGGCCCTGTCCATAGCGCACCGCCCCGGCGCGGATGTCGCCGAGCGGCCGCAGCCAGTGCCGCATCACGAGGTAGGCCAGCGCTGTCAGCACCAGCAGCAGCCCGAGCGTGAACCAGCCGATCGCGCGCGGCCGGTGGCGCCAGGGCACGTCGCCGAGGCCGAATTCGAGCGTGTGGCCATCGGCGGTGGTGCGGGTCAGCAGCAGCCAGCCGCGCTCGGTGTCGTCGCTGGCCATGGGGGCCTCGTCGTCCTCGGGGTGCATCCTGCGGTGCATCGGCGGCAGGGGAAACGGCCGCGGCGGCTCGCTCGCCATCCAGGGCGGCAGCAGGCCCCGGCGCTGCGCACGCAGGGCGCGCAGGTGCGGATGCGAGTCCCAGTTCACCTGCGGTCCGGCGATGCGCACCGACAGCGGCAGGCGCTCGACCAGGGCCTTGGCGCGCTCGATGTCCGGCGGAGAGCCCAGCTCGTCGGCGAGCCGGTCCACGTAATCGGCCACCAGCGGACGCACCAGCGCCCGCCAGCCGCCGCCGATGGCGCGCTGCATCCCGCCGGTGAACACCGCCGTCAGCGCCAGCGCCAGCACCAGGAACAGCAGCACCAGCCGCACACCGAGCGCGCCGGTCACGCGCCGGAACACCTGCAGCGCCGCGTTCATGGCTGGCGCGCCCCGGCGAAGGTGTAGCCGGCGTTGCGCAGGGTCTTGATGCAGTCCAGCGGCTCCAGCTTGCGGCGGATGCGGCTGACGAGGAGGTCGATGGCGCGGGTGTAGACGTCGGCGTCGTGGCCGCGCAGGCGCGAGAGGATCTCGTCGCGGGTGAAGACCTTGTGCGGCTCGCCGGCCAGCAGCGCCAGCAGCTCGAACTCGGTACCGGTCAGCTCCACCTCGGCACCGCCGCGCAGCACCTGGCGGCGGTCCAGGTCGATCTCGATGCCGTCGAAGACCAGCCGGCGGCCGTTTTCTGGCGGCACCACGGCGGGTGCTGCCGGCTGGCGGCGGCGCAGGATGGTCTGCAGGCGGGCGGCGAGTTCGCGCGGCTCGAAGGGCTTGGGCAGGTAGTCGTCGGCGCCGAGTTCGAGGCCGATGACGCGGTCCATCACGTCGCCGCGCGCGGTGAGCATCAGGATGGGCAGGCCGGCCAGCGCCGGGTAGCGCCGGATCGCGCGGCAGACGTCGAAGCCGTCCATCTCGGGCAGCATCACGTCGAGGATGACCGCGTCGAAGCCGCCCTCGCGCAGGCGCGCCAGCCCCACGCTCGGGCGCAGCGCGCTCTCCAGCGTGAGGTCGAAGCGTTTCAGGTAGGCCGCCAGCGGGGCGGCCAGGTGTTCGTCGTCGTCGATGAGCAGCAGGCGGGGCATGGGGGGATCCTAGCGCCGTGCGCGCGTCTGCTGCCGGCGCGTGGCCGGTCGATCAGCCGCCGTGGCGACCCATCATGCCGCGGCCCATCGGACCACGTTCCAGGAAGGTGCGGACCTTGGCCTGCTGCTCGGGCTTGAGGCTGTCGTAGAAGTCGCCCATGGCGGTGATGACCTCGGGGGCGGACGAGCGCATGGCGCTGGCCTTCTGGTCGACGAGGGCCTGGGCGGCGGCGCGGTCGAACTTGTCGCCCTTGATGAGGGCCTGCATCTCGGCGGGGGGCATCATGCCCATGCCGTCAGGGCCGCCCTTGCCGGGCACCATCTGGCCGGGTTGGCCGGGTTGGCCACCACGGCCGGCCATCATGGCCATGCGCTTGACATGCATGGTGTCGATCAGGGTGGCCAGCCTGGCCTTCTGCGCAGCGTCGAGCGACAGCTCGGTGGTGGCGCGCTCGATCATGCGGTCGCGGTGCTTCTGCATGTCGGCTTCGCTGTGTTCGCCGTGGCCCATGCCCATGGAGTGTTCGCGGCCACCGCGGTCGTCGCCACGGCCACCGCGGCCATCGCGGCCGTCGCCATTGAAGGGGTTGTGGCCACAGGCCGACAGACCGACGACGAGACCGGCAGCGGCCAAGGCGAACAGGGAGCGCTTGATCAGGGGACGCATGTGAGGTTCCTTCTGCGGATGGAGATCGGGAGAACTGGGAGCCGGTGCGAGACCGGCTGCAACATGGACTCCATCGTGCCTGCCCGATGCTGCGCTGTCCTTTCTCGCAGGTATCGCCGTGTTTCGTTTTATGTCGCAGCCGGTGTGCGGCGTGAATCAGCGGGCGCGTGACTGCCGGAAACTGTCCAGCGCAGCATCCGTCACCGTCGGCCCTTCACCCTGGGCCAGGTGCAGCGGCGCCGAGGGCTTCAGGACACGGTGCAGCGCCTTGCGCAGGGCCATGGCTGGCGACAGATGACCGGTGCACAGGCGCCGCAAGACATCACCCCAGCGGATCCAGCGGCTGTAGAGACGCCCCGCCAGCGCGTCGCTGGGCGCCAGCAGCGCCAGCGCCAGCCTCGGCCAGGCCACCCACAGCCCCCGTCGCCACGCTGCGGCCTGGCGCAGATAGCCGATGGCCTCCTGCCGAAGCCCCAGCGCCAGAGCGCGGTGCCCGACCGCCAGGCAGTAGTGGCGGCGCAGGTGCAGCGTCTCCTCGTCGGTGCAGTCCGGCCCGGCAAACAGCTCGTCGAAGAACCCCAGCCTGTTCACTTCGAACCGGTAGGCCCCGCTGCCTGTGGCCAGATGGGCCTGCACCAGCGGCTGGTTGCCAGCAGCCCGCTCGTACTTGATCGCCGAAGGCACCGCGATCATGCTGGCCGGAAACTCGCGGGCCAGTCGGGCGAGGAAGTGGTAGTCGGCGGCACTGCGCGTGTGGGTGGCGAACAGGCCGATCCGCTCGATGGCCTCGCGCCGGCACACGGTCACCGGAAGCCAGTTCAGATAGCCCCAACGCATGTGCTGGAACAACGCGCCCTCGTAGACCATCGCATCCGGACGCCCGAGAGACTCGACGATCTCGCGGCCCCAGGCACCCACGATGCGCTTGCGGTCATAGACACGCAGGTAGTCGTCCTTCACACCCATCGGCAGCAGCAGCGCGCGCGAACGGATTGCCCGGGCAAACCCGTCATAAAGAACACCGATGTCATGCCGATCATGAAGAACAGGGGGCGAACCATCGCCCAGATCCTCAACGAACTCGGTGGTCACCCAATGCCGGTCCGGATGCGCGTTCAGGAATGCCGTGGTCAGCGCCAGAAAATGGGGCAACCATTCGTCATCGGAATCCATGAAGGTCACGAATCGCCCGCGTGCAGCGCACAAGCCGGTGTTGCGGGCAACATACACACCCTGGTGGGCCTGCTCGATGTAGCGAATGCGCGGATCAAGCGCCTCGATCCGGGCGCGCGTGCCATCGGTCGATCCGTCGTCGACCAGGATCAATTCCCAATCCTGATGGGACTGCCGCAGGATGCTGGTCACGGCGCGGCCGATGACATCCAAACGATTGAACGTTGGCATAACTACAGATATATCAACCACTTGTCAAGTCCGACATCACCAGCCATCAGAACCATCAGGGAACCCGGTCACAAGAAGTTTACTTTTCTTGGTCAAGACGATGCTAATCTGAACAAATGTTGCGGTCTACAATGAATTGACACTTCATCGAACGCATCATCCTGGAGTCAGCGCCTCACCGGTCCGACCTGCTGGCAACCTCCACAATGTGGTCGCCAGGAGAGCTGGCGCGTCAAAATTTTGTCACTTCGGGTCGCGATGGCCGGCGTTTCCGGCGAACATCGTTCAAAGCAGTACCAATCTTGCATGTCCGAATACGTGATTTTTATTTGCATCGCATGCTCATGCGATTCAGTGCACGGCTTGCAGGATCTGGTGCGCTCCAATGCGAACATCAAGTCACGTTACGTGGTGGATAACATCCATGCCACCGACACCCCCTCCGGGGAGTGGGAGCAACTCCAATGATCAGGATCTCACGTCCGATTGCACGCTGGTTCGTGCAGGCCCGATATCCCTCGGGCACCAATCTCTTGCCCATCCTGATGTACCACCGGGTATTGGCCGAACCAGATCCTTTGCAACCCGAAGTACCACACCAGGCGCTGCTGGCCGAGCAGTTCCGCACGCTGGCCAGCGCCTTCAACGTGCTGCCGCTGCACGAAGCGGCAGAACGCCTGCGCAACGGCAGCCTGCCGCCGGGCGCGGCCTGCATCACCTTCGACGATGGCTACCGGGACAACCACGACCTGGCGCTGCCGCTGCTGCGCGAGTACAAGTTGCCCGCCACGGTGTTCGTGGCCACCGGATTCCTCAATGACGGCCGCATGTTCAACGACTCGGTGATCGAGACCGTGCGCCGCCTGGACACCGGGGAGATCGATCTCTCGCGCGTCGGACTCGGCAAGCGACTGGTGAGCGATGCGGCCTCGCGCCGCACCCTGATCGGTGAATTGACCAAGGCTGTCAAGTACCTGGATCCGGTCGAGCGCGACGATTTCTGCGAAGACCTGTGCCGGCGCGCCGGATCAAGCCTGCCGACCGACCTCATGATGACCGACAAGCAGGTCAAGGCGATGTCCGACGCAGGCGTCGACATTGGCGGGCACACGGTCAACCACCCCATCCTGGCCCGTGTCGAGGGTCCGGTGGCGCAGCGCGAGATCGAGACCAACCGCGACCAGATCACCACGCTGACCAGCCGGCAGCCGCTGTGTTTCGCCTATCCGAACGGCAAGCCGAACCTGGACTACACCTCTGCGCATGCACGCATGGTGACCGACGCCGGCTACCGGGCAGCCGTGTCGACCGCCGTCGGGGTGGCATCCGATGACGCGGACAGCTTCCAGCTGCCCCGCTTCATGCCGCGCGAGCGCAGTGCAGCCCAGTTCGTGGCGCGCATGGTGCGCATGGCTGCCCACCGACACCGACAGGTTGCCGATTGACCTACACTTTGGCGTATTCAGAATTCACGGAGACCGTCAGGTCCGATTGATGGCAGGGTTTTCTATTGCACCGGGCTGCATGACGCCCCTGCCAGCTGGGGGAATGCGATGAGCAATCAGTTCGGCGCCAAGGCCATGCTGCGCTCGGCATTGCTGATGACAGGTTCGACCTATGTCGCCTACGCTGCGGGCCTGGTGGCAAGCATGCTGGTCGCACGCGGACTCGGCCCTGCCGACTTCGGTCGCTACGCCTACCTGATCTGGCTGTCGGGCGTGCTGGTGCTGCTGATGAACCACGGCCTCACCACCTCTGCGATCCGCTTCGTCTCCGAGTCCCTCGGCCGCGGCGACCACCCAGGCGCGCAGGCGCTGCACCGCTGGTTCCAGAAGCGCCAGGGCTGGTCGATCCTCGTGATCGGTGCACTGTTCCTGCTCGGCGTGCCCATCCTCAAGCCGGCGGGCTGGGAAGGTCACCTGACCTACTTCGCCTTCGTGGCGCTGGTGGCCTCCGCGACCAAGGCCTGGTACCTGTTCAGCATCTCGGTCGCCAAGGGCCACGGGCGGTTCGGCGTCGAGGCCAGTTCGGTCAGCGCCCTCAGCATGGTCAACCTTGTCGGGGCTGGCGTGCTGTCGATGCTGGGAGTGCCGCTGGAAGGCTTCATGCTGCTGTTCCTGCTGATTTCGGTCGCCCATCCGGTCATGGCGACCCTGCAGCTGCGCCGCGCCGACATCCGCAAGGGCGGACGCGACTGCGACGAAACCCTGCTGCAACGGGTCCGTCCCCATCTCTTCTGGACGATGGTATCCACCTTCGTCTTCGCCTTCAGCAACAAGGCGGTCGAGACCTTCCTGCTGAACAAGCTCGCCGGCGCGGAGGCCGTGGGATTCTTCACCATCGCGGCCACGCTGACCCGCGGCGGCGTCGAACTGCTGTCCACCGGACTCACCACGGTGCTGATGCCGATGATGGCCAATGCCTTCGGTGCAGGCGGGCGCGACCGGGTGAACCGGATTGCGGGTGACGCCGTCCGGTACTTCCATTTCCTCGGGCTGCTGCTCACGGGCGTGGGATTCTTCTGGGCCACGCCCATCATTTCGCTGATGTACGGCGACAAGTACGCCCCCGCTGCGTTTGCCCTGCAGATGATGGTGATCATCCGCGGATTCACCCTGTCGCATGCAGCCTTCGGTGCACTGCTCTCGATCACCGACAACCAGCGCCTGCGGGCAGCCGAATCGATCTTCGCGGTCATCGTCAGCGCGGCAGCCGCACTGTGGCTGGTCCCGCTCTACGGGCTGCAAGGCGCCATCCTGGCGCACATGCTGTCGACAGCGGCCGTGTTCCTCTTCTCGTTCGGCTGCGTGCGGGTGGTGCTGAAGGTACCGCTCCCCTATGGCGATGCCGCCCGCATGACCGCAGCAGCCCTCAGTGCTGCCGCCGTGTCGATGGGGGCGCTGATGGCCACCGACTCGCCCTCGGTGCTGCACCAGATGCTGGTCGGCATCCTGTACGTCCTGACCTATCTGGCATGCACCCTGGTCTACAAGGTCTGGAACCAGCACGACCTGGCCATGCTGGGCAATCTCGGCAACCGGATTCCCGCATTCAGGCGACTGGCGTTCCTGCTGATTCCCTGGGCACGCCATGTCTGAATCTCACGGACAGGCCTCCAACCTGTGATGAATCTGAATATCGAACCGTGCAGGGCTGCATCCGTCTCGATTTCAGGTGGGAAAACTTCCCTTTTCGCGTGACTTCTGAAATCATCCGCAAAAATAGACGTCATATCACACTGCCCTCAGGGGTATTCCGGAGCCCGAAGCCATGTCAGGAGTTTCCGCCAGTCCGCCAGGGCTGATCAGCGTCGTCATACCGGCGTACAACGCACAGCAATCCCTGCCTGAGACGCTGGACAGCCTCTTTGCCCAGACCTGGCCAACCGTCGAAATCATCGTCGTGGACGACGGATCCACCGACCACACCGCCGCCATCCTCGCGACCTACGGTGACCGCATCCGCACGATCAGGCAAGCCAACGGCGGGCTCGCCAGTGCCCGCCGCACCGGCGTGGCAGCAGCCAGCGGCCAGATGATTGCCCTGATGGATGCGGATGACGTGTGCCGACCGGAACGCCTGTCCGTGCAGGCACGGGTGCTGCAGCGGTGGCCGGAGGTCGTGCTGTGCTGCAGCGATTTCGAGGCGTTCAATGAACAAGGCGTGGTCGGCACCACCTACGCACGCCAGTACTACGCCAGCATCGGACGCGCACCGGACGGCGTGCAATCGCTCCTGGATCAGGCCGAGCGCCTGGATGTGACGGACTGCCTGCCCGCATCGCCAGCTGTCGCAGAATCCACCCAACAGACCACCGTCCACCGCGGCAACGCCTACCGCGCGCTGGCCCATGGCAACTTTGTCCATCCACCGACCATCCTGTTCCGGCGCACGCTGCTCGACACGGCGGGCACCTTCGACCCCGAAGCCGGCTCGATGTGCGACTGGGACTGGATCACGCGCGCGGCCGCCGTGGGCTCCATCGCCTTCGTGGAACGCCCGCTGCTGGAGTACCGGCTGTCGGAGACCCAGATGTCGTCCGCGCGCCACCGCCTCAAGGCCTGCTCCGACACGCTGCGGGTGGCCGAGCGCATCTGCCGCCGCGACGAAGCGCTCTACCTGGCTGATCTGACCCGCTTCCGGGCGGATCTGGGCTTTTTCTGTGCCGATGCGGCGGATGCCGAGGTGGACCACGACAAGTGGGAAGCGATCCAGCTGCTGGTACGCAGCGTGGTCCGGTTCGGACGTGTGGATGCACTGACGCTGCGGGTGCTGCTCAAGATCCTGACCCCGGCCAGCGTCCTGGCGGCCAAGCGCAAGCGCCAGGTCCTGCACGCGGCCTGACACGGCAGGATCGGCCGCAGCGCAGCAGATCAGTCGGCGGCCGCCAGTTCGGCCACCGCAGGTGCGGCAGCGGTGGCAGCGGCCTTGCGCTGGCGCCGACGCCGCATCGCCGCCTCCAGATCGAATCGCCACGCCGAGGTGCGCAGCGTCGTCCAGGTCATCTGCTCGTCCAGGGTCGCCAGATTGACCTTGTAGCGCGACTCGCCAGCCATGAAGTCATAGACGTCGTGGCCTTGGGCCGCGTTGTACTGGGCGGCCAGCACGTGGGCCACCAGACCGGGGCGGGCGTGCTTCTCGATCAGGCCGTACTCCAGTCCCGACTGGTAGAAGTACACCCGGCCGCCGCGCACGAAGCTGTAGAGGAAGGCCAGGTCGTGTTCGCCCACGGCGACGCGCAGCAGTTGCACGCCGCCGTCCAGCAGGTGCCGCTCCACCAGGGTGCGGTGGAAACGGGTGAAGAAGGCGTTGCTGAACGCCCCCGGCTCGCCCTGCGCGATCCAGTGCGCCTGGTGCAGCGCCGCCAGCCGGTCCAGCCAGTCGAGGCCCTGCGCCACCGTGGTGGCCGCCTCCAGCGTGAGCGCACCGAGGCGCCCGTACTCCTTCATGCTGCGGCGGATCTGCGAGCGGCTGTTGGCGCTGATCAGCTTCAGGAAGTCGCCGCCCGCCTCGCGCACCGCCGGCAGGTCCACGGCGTAGGAGCGGCGCACCCAGTCCTCGCGCGTCACCTGGCGACGCCCGGACTGCTCGGCACCCGCTGGCCAGCCGCTGCCGGCCAGACCCGGCAACGTCACCTCGGTCACCCCGCGCAACTGCTCCAGCCAGTGGCCGAGCATGGCCGCACGCACCGCATCCGCCTGGTCACGGTCCAGCAGGAAATCGTTGTGCTCGACGGTGAGGATGTCGAACTCGGGCTGACCGGTCGCATGCAGGAAGGCCGTGCTGCAGAACCGCAGCCCGAAGCGCTGGCGGGCCGGTCCATCGACCACCAGCGCCAGCCCGACCACCTGCCCCTCCTGGCGGGCCTGCAGCAGGCGCGGCTGCACCGTCGGTGGCAGCGTGTCGAGCCAGACGCCGATCCAGGCCCAGGAAGTGAAGAAGCCAGCCCGGGAGCGGGATTCGAGCGCCCGCCAGTCGGCCTGCAGCCGGGAGCGCTCGGGCAAGGGCGTCAGGGACAGGACATACGCGGTTCGGGGATCGGAAGAAGAGGGAGGTGAGGTCCGAACAGTCATGCGCAATCGTGGTCGTTGATAAGGGGAGGATCCCCCGGAACAGGGGGCCATGCGGTGATTGTCGCCGCACCATCCGGCATCCCGATGACGCCAGGCCGGGCCAGCGCCACGAAGGTACGGACGGTATCTCACTTGCGCATCAGGGTGCTTTTGCCGAACAGGCTCTCGATGAGATCGACGGCCAGCTCGGCCGTCCGGTTGCGCAGATCGAACGCCGGATTCAGCTCGACCACGTCCAGCGACGCCAGACGCCCGGTGTCGGCGATCATCTCCATGCAGAGCTGCGCCTCGCGGTAGGTCGGCCCGCCCGGCACGGTGGTGCCCACGCCGGGCGCGATGTCCGGATCGAGGAAATCGACGTCGAAGCTCACGTGCAGGTGGGTATGGTCGTCGAGCGTGGCCAGTGCCAGCTCCATGGCGTGTCGCATGCCCATCTCGTCGATGTAGCGCATGTCGAACACTTCGAGGTCCTGCTGGTGCACGAAGCGCTTCTCGCCCTCGTCCACGCTGCGGATGCCGATCTGGCGGATCACCTTGGGCGAGATCGCCGGCACGTGACCGCCGATGCGGGTCAGCTCGTCCGGTCCGAACCCGCAGAGGCACGCCACGGGCATGCCATGGAGGTTGCCACTCGGCGTGATGGTGCTGGTGTTGAAGTCGGCGTGGGCATCCAGCCACAGCACGCGCAACTTGCGACCCTGCTCGCGGCAGTGACGCGCCACGGCGCTGATCGAGCCGATGCCCAGGCAGTGGTCGCCGCCCAGCATGATCGGCAGGCGACCGGCCACCAGTTCAGCGTACACGGCCTCATGCGTCAGGCGATTCCATGCGGCGACTTCGGGCAGGTGGCGGTAGCCATCGACCGGCGGTTGCCAGGGATTGGGCGGGCCGGAGAGATTGCCGGTATCGCGCACCGACAGCCCGTGGGCCTCCAGACGCGCGCGCAGTCCGGCGACCCGCAGGGCTTCCGGCCCCATGGAGGCACCGCGTGCCGAAGCGCCGACATCCGTCGGCACACCGATCAGGGACACCACCGTCTGGCGGGTCGGCACCATGCTCACATGTCCTCGGCAAACGGGCCGGTCTGCGTGTCGGGGAGATCGAAGCCGTAGTGGCTCGACAGGCAGGCCCAGGCCTCTTCCGCGGTCTCGACGAACTGGAACAGCTCGGTGTCGCGCGGGCCGATCATGCCGGTCTCGATCAGCCAGTCAAAGTCGATCAGCCGGGTCCAGAAATCGCGGCCGAACAGCAGGATCGGCCGGCGGCGCGACTTGCCGGTCTGGATCAGGGTCATCGTCTCGAAGAGCTCGTCGAGCGTACCGAAGCCGCCCGGGAAACAGACGAGCGCGATGCTGCGCATCAGGAAATGCATCTTGCGCAGCGCGAAGTAGTGGAACTGGAAGCACAGCTCGGGCGTGATGTAGGCGTTCGGCTCCTGCTCGTGCGGGAGCACGATGTTCAGCCCGATGCTGCGACCGCCGACCTCGTGCGCACCGCGGTTGCCCGCCTCCATGATGCCGGGTCCACCGCCGGTGACGACGTGGATCGGCGTCTCCAGCTGCGCCGATTCGCGCGTGATGATGGCCGCGAAGGCCCGTGCCTCCTCGTAATAACGGCTCATCTGCACATGGGCACGGGCGCGGGCCACCGCAGCGGCATCGCTGCCCGCCTCGGCCTCGACCAGGCGGGCCGTCGCGACGTTCAGCGGCAGGATGCGCGCACTGCCGAAGATCACGATGGTGGATTCGATGCCCTGCTCGCGCTGCACCAGCTCCGGCTTGAGCAGCTCCAGCTGCATGCGCACCGGTCGCAACTCCTCGCGCAGCAGGAAGTCGTTGTCGGTGAACGCCAGGCGGTAGGCGCTTTCCGGTCCGCTGTAACGGGACGCCGGCTGGGCGGCGAGCGCTTCTTCCTCCGCGCTGGGGAAGTTGCGGGCTTTCAGGTCAGAGTGAGTTTGGTCCATGTTGCTCGGTGTAACGATCCGCGCAGACGGGGCACGCGGGGTCGCGGCCCATGCGGATCTCGGTCCATTCCATGCGGCGCACATCGAGCATCTGCAGCCGTCCGGCCAGCGAGGTGCCGAAGCCGGCCAGGATCTTCAGTGCCTCCGCCGCCTGCATCGTGCCGATGATGCCGACCAGCGGCGCGAACACGCCCATCGTGGCGCAGCGCACCTCGGGCACCTCGGCCGACGGCGGAAACACGCAGGCGTAACAGGGGTCGGCCGAGAGGCGCGGGTCCCAGACCGATATCTGGCCGTCCAGCCCGATCGCCGCCCCCGAGACCAGCGGCTTGCCGTGCCGCACGCAGGCGGCGTTGACGGCGTGCCGTGTCGGAAAGTTGTCGCTGCAGTCCAGCACCACGTCGGCCTGCGCCACCAGCGTGTCCAGCATCGCGGCGTCGGCCCGCGCGGCAATCGCGTGGACGCGCACCTCCGGGTTGATCGCCGCCATCGAGGCCGCGGCCGACAGCACCTTGGACTGGCCGACGCGCGCCTCGGTGTGGGCGATCTGGCGCTGCAGGTTGGTGCGGTCCACCGTGTCGTGGTCGACCACGGTGACCTGGCCAACGCCCGCGCTGGCCAGGTAGAGCAGCACCGGCGAGCCCAGCCCGCCGGCGCCGATCACCAGCGCATGGGCCGTCAGCAGCCGCTGCTGCCCTTCCACGCCGATCTCGTCCAGCAGGACGTGGCGGCTATAGCGCAGCAGCTGGTCATCGTTCATCTCGTCGAGGGTGTCCAAACGCAGGCTCCGCACCGACTCAGTTCGACTTCGGCTCGTCGGGCTTGCGCTCGACCTGCGTCTTCGAGGCCACCACCGGCTTGCCCTTCAGGCGGTTGAGGGCCTGCTGCAGCGGGAAGTCCTCGGGCGCGCCGTACTCGGGCAGCCGGGCAACCGGCTTGTCCTTGTCCTTCGCATCCTTGGCCTTCGCGTTGGCCTCTTCCAGCTTCTTGAGCGCCTCCTCGCGGGCCTTCTCGCGGGCGGCATCCTTCTTGTCGGCTTCCGGACCGTTGACCAGGTGCTTGTCCAGATCGGCCTCGCGCAGGCGCAGCGCGGCGTAGGGGCTGCCTTCCGCGGTCTCGTCCACCGGCACGTCCGGCAGGATGCCCTTGGCCTGGATCGACTGGCCGGACGGCGTGTAGTAGCGCGCGGTCGTGATCTTCAGCGAGGTGTTGGGCATCGGCAGGCGCGCCATCTCGCTCTGCACCGAGCCCTTGCCGAAGGTCTGCGAGCCCATGATGACGGCGCGCTTGTGGTCCTTGAGCGCGCCAGCCACGATCTCGCTGGCGGACGCCGAGCCTTCGTTGACCAGCACGACCACCGGCACCGTCTTGATCAGCGCCGGCAGCCCCGCCAGCACGTCGCTGCCGTCGCGCGAATAGAACATCGGCGAGGCCTTGAGCACGCTGCGCGACTCGGGGATCTGGCCGTTGGTCGACACCACCACCGCGTCCTTCGGCAGGAAGGCCGCCGAGATGCCGACCGCGCTGTCGAGCAGGCCGCCCGGGTCGTTGCGCAGGTCGAGCACCAGGCCCTTCAGGTTCGGCTCGGTGCGGAAGATCTCCTTGAGCTGGTCGACGAAGTCGCGCAGCGTCGGCTCCTGGAACTGGTTGACGCGGATCCACGCGTAGCCTGGCTCCATCACCTTCGAGCGCACGCTCTTGGTCTTGATCTCCTCGCGGATGATCGTGACCGGGAAGGTGCGGTTCTCGGCCTTGCGGTAGACCGTCAGCAGCACCTTGGAGCCGCTCGGGCCGCGCATGCGCTTGATGGCCTGGTCCATGTTCAGGCCCTTGACGGCGGTCTCGTCGATGCGGGTGATCAGGTCGCCCGTCTGCAGACCGGCACGGAAGGCCGGCGAGCCCTCGATCGGCGAGACCACCTTGACGAGGCCCTCTTCCATCTCGATCTGGATGCCCACGCCCGTGAACTTGCCGCTGATGCCTTCGTGGAATTCCTTGTAGGCCTGGCCTTCGAAGTAGGCCGAGTGCGGATCCAGCCCGGACACCATGCCGCCGATCGCGTCGCGGATCAGCTTCTTCTCGTCCACCGGTTCGACGTAGGAGCGCTTGACGAGGTCGAACACCGCGGCGAGCTGCTGCATGTCCTCCAGCGGCAGCGGCGACAGCGCGCTGCGCGCCGTGGCCTGCAACTGCATCGTGGCCAGCGCACCGGCGACGGCACCCACAGCCACCCAACCCGCAACCTTCAATTTGCTACCCATTTCGGACACCTCTTGCGTTGCAGACCACGCCAGCCTGCACACCATGAATCGATCAGGCAGTATAGGACGGGCCATGCGCGCAGCCCCTGAACAGGGGGCATGCCCCTGTCGCCATCCGTCAAGAACCCGAGGAAATCCGGAGGAATGCGGAGAAATGCGGAGTTTGACCGGCATGGCCTGGCGCGCGGACGCTGCCAGCCGCCAGTGCAGAACTCGCTAAACTTCACACACGCTTCACGCACGTCCCTGCCCACCGACCACCCACGTCCGAGCCACTCCGAGCCACCGCGATGCACACCGCCAGCCTCTCCAGCAAGGGCCAGATCGTCATCCCCAAGGCGCTGCGCAACGAGTTGAACCTGCTGCCCGGCACCCGGTTCGCGCTGAGCATCGACGCCGGCCGCCTCGTGCTGGAGCCGCTGCGCGAGCCGGAGTTCGACCTGGACGCCATCCACGCCGCGGTCGACCAGCTCGCGGGGTGCCTGTACCGCCCTGACGTGGCGCCGACCAGCGCGCCCGAGGACGAAGCCGCCATCGTCGCCCTGCTGGGCAGCGAAGACCGCCGCCTGGACCGGAGCCAGCCATGATCTTCCTCGACAGTTCCGTGCTGGCGCGGCTCATCCTGCGCGACCAGCCCGCCGCCTACCTCGCCGCACGCGAGCTGCTGCGCCAGCCCAGGCGCTACGGTGTCACCGGCACCGTGCTGCTGGAGCTGGTCTGGCTGCTCAAGAGCAAGCGGATCGGCAACAACGACCTCAGCCGGGCCATCGCCGCCATCCTGGCGCTGCCCAACCTGCACTGCCCCGACATCGAGGCCGTCTGGACCGCCCAGATGGCCCACACCGCCGGCATGGACTTCGCCGACGCCCTGCACCTGGCGATCAGCGCCGAAGCGGGCGCGACCGGCTTCGTCACCGCCGACCCGCTGCTGGCCCGCCACGCGCAGCGCCTGGGCCTGCAGCCGCCGGTCGAGCTGCTTGGCTACCATCCCGAACCATGACCAACCAAGCCCACGCCCACCGCGACCCCGACGCCTCGCCTCTTGGCAAGGTGGTGGCCACCTACCGCGACACCTACGCCCCCGAGCTGCTGTTTCCGATCTCGCGCACGCCCAAGCGCGAGGAGATCGGCCTCACCACCGCCAACACCAGCGGCCGCCTGCCCTTCATGGGCGCCGACCTGTGGACCGCATTCGAGCTGTCCTGGCTCACGCCGCGCGGCAAGCCCGAGGTGGCGCTGGCGACGTTCACGGTGCCGTGCGAATCGCCGAACATCATCGAGAGCAAGTCGCTCAAGCTCTACCTCAACAGTTTCAACATGACCCGCTTCGCGTCGGTCGACGCGGTGCGCGAGATGCTGGTGCGCGACCTGAGCGCGGCCACCGGCGTGCGCGTCGGCGTGAAGCTGGTGCTGCCCGAGGCCTTCGACGCGCAGCCGATCCACGAACTCTCCGGCCTGTGCCTGGACCGCATGGACATCGACTGCGACGTCTACCAGCCCGCGCCCGCGCTGCTCACGGCGGCGCTCGACGAGCTGCCCGTCACCGAGACGCTCACCTCCCACCTGCTCAAGAGCAACTGCCTGGTCACCGGCCAGCCGGACTGGGGCAGCGTGCAGATCCACTACAGCGGCCCGCAGATCGACCAGGCGGGCCTGCTGCGCTACCTCGTGAGCTTCCGCGGGCACAACGAGTTCCACGAGCAGTGCGTCGAGCGCATCTACATGGACATCCTGACCCGCTGCCAGCCCGTCAAGCTGCAGGTCTACGCCCGCTACACCCGCCGCGGCGGCCTGGACATCAACCCCTGGCGCACCAGCCACCCCGCAGCCGCGCCCGCCAACGCCCGGACGGCGCGCCAATGAGCCACCCGGTCGCCCTCACCCTGTACGGGATTCCGAACTGCGACACCGTCAAGAAGGCCCGCGCCTGGCTGGCCGAGCACGGCGCGGCGGTCACCTTCCACGACTTCAAGAAACAAGGGGTGCCCGCAGCGGCGCTGGACACCTGGATCGCCCAGCTCGGCTGGGACACGCTGCTCAACCGCAGCGGCACGACCTGGCGCAAGCTCGATGACGCCACCAGGGCCGCGGTCACCGACGCGGCCAGTGCCCGCGCGCTGATGCTGGCGCAGGCCAGCATCATCAGGCGCCCGATCGTGCAGTGGCCGGACGGCCGCTGCACCGCCGGGTTCCGCCCGGAGCGGTTCAGCCAGCAGCTGGGGCTGGGCTGAGGCCCTGCGGTGCCCCGGCTCGGTCATCGGCGCACACCGCCAGTCCCCGCGTGAAGTCAACCCCTCCCACGCACCGGCGCCGGTGGCAGGCCGTGCGCACGACGGGCAAGGCGGTGCTCGCGCTCGTGCTGGCCGTGGCGCTGGTCGCCAGCGTGACGCTGGGGGTGCTCATCGCCCTCCTGTGGCCGGAGCTGCCCCCGCTCGACAAGGTCACCCACTACGAGCCGCAGCAACCGCTGGTCGTCTACACCGCCGACGGGGTGCAGATCGGGCAGTTCGGTGCCGAGCGGCGCCAGTTCGTGCCGATCGAGAACATCCCGGCGATGCTGCAGGGCGCCGTGCTCGCGATTGAGGACACGCGCTTCGAGCAGCATGTCGGCATCGACCCGATCGGCATCGCGCGGGCCCTGCTGGCCAACCTCGGCGGCGGCATGCGCCAGGGGGCCTCGACCATCACGCAGCAGGTGGCGCGCAACTTCTTCCTCTCGCCCAGCCAGACGCTGGAGCGCAAGCTCAAGGAAGCCCTGCTGGCGCTGCAGATCGAGCGCCAGCTCAGCAAGGCGCAGATCCTGGAGCTGTACATGAACCAGATCTACCTCGGCCAGCGCGCCTACGGCTTCGCCGCCGCGGCCCAGGTCTACCTCGGCAAGCCGCTGTCGGCGCTGTCGATCGCCGAGTCGGCGATGCTGGCCGGGCTGCCGCAGAACCCGAGCTACGCCAACCCGGTCACCAACGGCGCCCGTGCCCGTGCCCGACAGGCGCTGGTGCTCGCCCGGATGGAAAAGGTCGGCCTGATCACCCCGGACGAGCACACCGCCGCGCTGGCCGAAACGCTGGCGATCCAGCTGCCCACGCACACCGAGGTCCACGCCGAATACCTCGCCGAGATGGTGCGCCAGGCGGTGGTGGCCCGCTTCGGCGCCAGCGCGAACACGCAGGGCTACAAGGTCTACACCACCGTGCGCGCCGCCGAGCAGCAGGCCGCCTACACCGCACTGCGCGCCACCGTGATGGACCACGAGCGCAACCAGCCCTGGCGCGGCCCCGAAGCGCATGAAGCGCTGCCCGTGCTGCAAGGGGCCGCGCTGGAGCGCGCAGCCGCCCAGGCCCTGCGCGACCACCAGGACGACACCGACCTGCGGCTGGCCATCGTCACCGGGTCCGGTCCGCGCAGCGTGACCGCGCAGCTCGCCACCGGCGAGACCCTCCAGCTGACCGGCGCGGGCCTCGCCCGGGTGCGGGCCGCGCTGCTGCCGGACGCTCCAGAGAACCTCGCGATCCGCCGTGGTGCCGTCGTCCGGCTGGAGCGGCGCGACTTCGGCTGGGCCATCGGTCAGTGGCCGCAGGTGCAGGCCGCGTTCGTCGCGCTGGAGCCGGCCAGCGGGCGGCTGCAGGCCCTCGTCGGCGGCTTCGATTTCACGCGCAGCCCCTTCAACCGGGTAACGCAGGCCTGGCGACAGGCGGGCTCCAGCATCAAGCCCTTCCTCTACTCCGCAGCGCTGGAGCAAGGCGTGATGCCCGACACCCTGGTCAACGATGCGCCGCTGCTCTCCGCCAGCGAAACCGCGGCCACCGGCTGGCAGCCGCGCAATGCCGACGGCCAATTCGATGGTCCGATCACCGTGCGGCAGGGGCTGGCGCGCTCGAAGAACCTGGTCAGCCTGCGCCTGCTGCAGCAGATCGGCCTGCCCAGCGCCCGCGACTGGATCAGCCACTTCGGCTTCGACCCGGCGCGGCTGCCGAACGACCTGACGCTGGCACTCGGCTCCGGCAGCACCACGCCACTGCAGCTGGCCCAGGCCTACGCGCTGCTGGCCAACGGCGGCCGGGAAACGACCCCGGTCTTCATCGACCACATCACGAATGCACAAGGCGTGGTCGTGTTCCAGCCACCGCGCCTGCCGCCACACGAAGTGGACAGCACGGCCATTCCGGCACGCAACGCCTTCCTCGTCAACACGATGCTGCAGGACGTCACCCGCAGCGGTGGCACGGCCGCACTCGTCCAGCGCACGCTGCAGCGCAGCGATCTCTGCGGCAAGACCGGCACCACCAACGACGCCGTCGATGCCTGGTTCGCCGGCTTCCATCCCGGCGTCGCCGCGGTGGCCTGGGTCGGCCACGACGAGCCGCGCAGCCTGGGCGAGCAGGCCTCCGGCAGCGCACTGGCGCTGCCGATCTGGATCGGCTTCATGGCACAGGCCCTGGCCGGCCGGCAGGAGGTGGCCCCAGCCGTGCCGGACGGTGTCGTGCGTGTCGGCGAGGACTGGCGCTACACCGAGTGGGCACAAGGCGGCCACGTCGAGCAGATCGGCGTCGGGCCACCGGCGACCGCACGCGATCCGCAGGCGGAGCCAGCCGCGGTCGCGGCATCGGCCGCGACCGGGGCTTGACCCCACGCAACGCCTGGCTGGTCCGGGTCCGTGAAGCTGGCGCTCTCGGCTGACGCCAGGAGCACGCCCTTGAGCATCCCCCCGCACGCCACACCCGCCAGCCAGGGCCTGTCCGAGGACGCCGCCCGCCGCCGCCTCGCCGCCGAGGGTCCGAACGCGCTGCCCGGTGCCCGACCGAAGTCCACCGCCGCGCTGGTCCGGGAGGTGGTGACGGAGCCGATGTTCCTGATGCTGCTGGGCGCGGGCGGCCTCTACCTCGCACTGGGCGACCGGGCCGAGGCGCTGTTCCTGCTGGGCTTCGTCGGCGTGGTCATCGGCATCACGCTGGCCCAGGCGCGGCGCACGCAGCGGGCGCTGGAAGCCCTGCGCGACCTGTCCGCCCCCAAGGCGCTGGTGCTGCGTGACGGCCAGCCACGGCGGATCGCCAGCCGCGAGGTGGTGCGCGGTGATCTGCTGGTGCTGCACGAAGGCGACCGGATCGCTGCAGATGCGTGGCTGTTCGAGGGCCAGCTCTCGGTCGACGAGTCGCTGCTCACCGGCGAAGCGGTGCCCGTCGACAAGTCCTCCGCGCCCGCGTGGCCGGCCACCGGACTGGGCGCACCCGGTGGCGACGGCACGCCCTTCCTCTTCGCCAGCACGGTGATCACCCGAGGCACCGGACTGGCCGAGGTGCGCGCCGTCGCAGGCGGGACGGCGGTGGGCCGCATCGGCCTGGCGCTGGACACCACGCCCGAGAGGCCCTCGGCGCTCCAGACCGGCTCCCGCCGCCTCGTGCGCCAGCTGGGTCTGACCGCCGCGGTGCTGGCGAGCGCCCTGGTGCTGCTGGGCTGGCTGTGGGATGGCCGTTCGCTGCTGGAGAGCCTGCTGTCCGGCATCGCGCTGGCCATGGCGATCCTGCCGGAAGAGATCCCGGTGGTCCTGACCGTGTTCCTGGCGCTGGGGGCCTGGCGCCTGTCCCGGCAACGGGTGCTGGCCCGGCGCGTCTCGGCGGTGGAAGCGCTGGGGGCGGTGACGGTGCTGGCCGTCGACAAGACCGGCACGCTCACCCGCAACCAGATGGCGGTGGCCGAACTGCACAGCGGCGAGGCCCGCTGGACCGACGCACCCCAGGCGGCTGCGCTGCCGGAGGCGCTGCATCCGCTGGTCGAGTTCGCCATGCTGGCCACACCCCCCGACCCCTTCGACCCGATGGAGCAGGCGATCCAGGCCTTCGGCCAGCGCCACCTGTCGGAGACGGAGCATGTGCACGGCGCCCACCCGCCCGATGCCGAATACCCGCTCGGCCCCGATCTGCTCGCCATGACGCGGGTCTACACCGTACGCCCGCCGGCACCGGGTCCGCGGACCTGCCTGCTGGCGGCCAAGGGCGCCTCGGAAGCCGTGGTCGACCTGTGCCACCTGGACGCCGCGGCACGGGCACGGATCCAGCAGCAGGTGGCGTCCATGGCAGCCCGAGGATGCCGGGTGCTGGGCGTGGCCGAAGGTCGCTGGACCGCACCGGCCGTCGCAGCGGGCGACACCGCCGAGCCGGCCTGGCCCGTCCACCAGCACGACTTCGCGTTCACCTTCCGCGGCCTCATCGGGCTGGCGGACCCGCCGCGCGACGAGGTGCCGGACGCCATCGCGCAGTGCCACCAGGCGGGGGTGCGGCTGATCATGATGACCGGCGACCACCCGGCCACCGCCAGCGCCATCGCCCGCCAGGTTGGCCTGAGCGACCGGCCGGACGTGCTCACCGGCACGGAGCTGGCCACGCTGGACGACACCGCGCTGCGCGAGCGCCTGCGCCATGTCGATCTCTGCGCCCGGCTGCAGCCGGTGCACAAGCTGCGGCTGGTGCAGCGGCTGCAGGCGAGCGGCGAGGTCGTGGCGATGACCGGCGACGGGGTCAACGACGCGCCCGCGCTGAAGGCCGCCGACATCGGCATCGCCATGGGCGAGCGCGGCACCGATGTCGCCCGCGAGGCCGCCGCGCTGGTGCTGCTGGACGACCGCTTCACCAGCATCGTCGCGGCCATCCGTCAGGGCAGGCGCATCTACGACAACATCGGCCACTCGACGCGGTTCATCTTCGCCGTGCACGTGCCGATCATCGCGCTCGCGCTGGTGCCGGCGCTGGTGCCGGCGCTGGTGCATGCCCCGGTGCTGCTGCTGCCGGTGCACATCGTGCTGCTGGAGCTGCTGATCGATCCGGCCTGTTCGGTGGTGTTCGAGGCCGAGCCGGAGGCCGCGGACGTGATGACGCGCCCGCCACGTGCCGCAGGGGATTCGCCGTTCTCGCGGCGCCATCTGGTCGACGGCGGGCTGCAGGGCGCCTGGCTCGCCGCGGTGCTGCTGGCGGGGCATGCCTGGCTGGGGCCACGAAGTGCGGACCCGGCTCAGGCCCGCACGGCGGTGTTCGCGGCGCTGGTGGCCGGCGTCTACCTGCTGACCCTGGGCAACCGCAGTCCGCGCGCGCCGGACGCCGCCCGCAATCCCTGGCTGACCTGGATGGGCGCCGCCGTGGTGGCGCTGCTGCTGGCGCTGACCGGGGTGCCCTGGTTGCGCCAGCTGATGGGGCTGGCGTGGCCGACCTCGACCAGCGCGCTGGCCGGCGTGGCGATGGTGGCCGCGGGGGCGGTCGGGCTGGCGGCGCTCAGGGCCTGGCGTCCGCGCTGACCGCTGCGGCCGCGGCGCGCTGATCCAGGTGCGTCAGGTAGAGCCGCAGGTCGAACTCCAGCTGGTGGTAGTCGGACTCCATGTGGCAGCACAGAGCGTAGAAGGCCTTGTCGTGCTCGCGCTCCTTCAGGTGCGCGAGTTCGTGCACGACGATCATCTTCAGGAAGGCCGCCGGCGCCTCGCGGAACAGGCTGGCGATGCGGATCTCGCGCTTGGCCTTGAGCTTGCCGCCCTGCACGCGCGAGATGGTGGTGTGGGTGCCGAGCGCGTGCTGGATGACCTTGAGCTTCTGGTCGTAGAGCACCTTGGTGACCGGCTCGGCACTGCGCAGGTAGCGGCTCTTGAGCGCCTGCGTGTAGTCGTAGAGCGCCCGGTCGGTGCGGACCTCGTGCGGCTCGGGATGGCGCCGCGCCAGCAGCGCCCCGAGCTTGTCCTCGGCAAGCAGTTCCAGCACCTGCGCCTGCAGTTCGGCCGGGTAGCCGCGCAGGTACTTCAACGTGGTCACCCCGCCGGGTGCGGGGGTCACTTGTTGCCGCCCTGGTAGACGTCGCGCGGATCGTCGAGCGACGCCGCGTTCAGCACCTTGCCATTGAAGTCATACGTGACGCGGAAGACCTTGCGCGTCTGGCCATCGAGCCAGCGCCAGTCCCAGACCTCTTCCTTCTTGAGCTGGAAGGCCTGCTTCTCCGCGGGCTGGCCCAGCAGCCGGCGCACCTCGGCCACCGTCATGCCGGGCTGGACCTTGGCAAAGTAGCTCGGGTGCAGCACCTGGCGCAGGCCGGCCATCTTGCCGTCCGGGCCGATGGTGATGAAGTAGTTGGTGCTGCCTTCCGGCTGGCGGGTGTACTCGAAGACGCGCGTGCCGTCGTCCAGGCGCTGGATGTCGAGCGGCGTGCCGAACTCGCGCATCACGTCCATCTCGGTCGCGACGCCCTCTTCAAGCTTGGCGATCTTCTGCTGATCGCAGCCGGTCAGCAGCGCCGCGGCGGCCAGCAGGAGCGGCAGCACGCCGCGGGTGAACAGGTGTTTCATGGTGGTGGTGCGTTCTGCGTTGCGCGGTCAGAAAGACGGAATCGGCTTCAGCGGCCCGGTGAACGATTCTCGCGCGGGGGGCCCGGGCAAAGGTTCGAACTCGATGCGCTGTTCCGGCACGTCGCAGTCGGGCAACTGGTCCAGCAGGTGCCGGATCAGCGTCAGCCGGCCGCGGCGCTGGTCGTTGAAATCCACCAGCGTCCAGGGGGCGGACTTCGTGTGGGTGGCGTCCAGCATCGCGTCGCGGGCGGCGCCGTAGTCGCGGTACTTCAGCCGCGCCTTCAGGTCGATCGGCGACAGCTTCCAGCGCTTGAGCGGGTCGCTGCGGCGCTCGGCGAAGCGCTCCTCCTGCTCGGCCTGGTCCACGGTGAGCCAGTACTTGAACAGCAGGATGCCGTCGTCGACCAGCTGCTGCTCGAACACGGGCGCCTGCTTCAGGAAGCGCTGCACCTCGTCCTCGCTGCAGTAGCCCATCACCTTCTCGACCCCGGCGCGGTTGTACCAGCTGCGGTCGAACAGCACGATCTCGCCGGCCGCGGGCAGGTGCGCGGTGTAGCGCTGGAAATACCACTGCGTGCGCTCGACCTCGGTCGGCTTGGGCAAGGCGACGACACGGCACTGGCGCGGATTCAGGCAGTCGCTGACCGCGCTGATCGCCCCGCCCTTGCCGGCGGTGTCGCGGCCCTCGAAGATCACCAGCACCCGCTTGCCATGGTGCGCCACCCAGCGGGCCAGGCGGTTGAGTTCCACCTCCAGCGGCTCCAGCGCATCGGCGTAGTCCGACTTGCCGAGACGTTCAGGACATTCGGAGTGGTCCTCCGACTTCTTGCCGTTCTTGTCCTTGCCCATGGTGCGCGCTCCTTGTGTCTGACGCCTGACGATCTGTCCGTCTTTCAGCCGCGGGCCGCCGATTCGGCCAGCACGTCCTTGAGCATGCGCGCCTTCGCCTTGCGGCCCTTGAGGTTGCCCTTGCTCAGCCGCTCCGCGGCCTGACGCGCCACCTGGGTGTCCACGGCGACGTAGGTATGGAAATCGGTGACGTTGATCTTGCCGATCTGGTCGGCCTTGTAGCCCGCCTCGCCGGTGAGCGCACCCAGCACGTCGCCGGGGCGGATCTTGTCCTTGCGGCCACCCAGGATCTGGAGGGTCTGCATCGGCGGCACCAGCGGCGGCGCGTCCTCGACCTCGGCGCTGAACAGCTCCGCCAGCGGCGACCACACCGTCTCGCGGCCCTGCAGCACCTCGATGCGGCCGACGCGGCCCATCTCGTCCAGGCTGGCCAGGCTGAAGGCCAGACCTTCCTCGTCCGCCCGCCCCGTCCGCCCGACGCGGTGGACGTGGACCTCGGTGTCGGGCGTGATGTCGACGTTGATCACCGCCGCGAGCTGCGCGATGTCCAGACCGCGCGCGGCCACGTCGGTCGCCACCAGCACCGAGGCGCTGCGGTTGGCGAACTGGATCAGCACCTGGTCGCGCTCGCGCTGCTCCAGATCGCCGTGCAGCGCCAGCGCCTCGAAGCCGGACGCCACCAGCACGTCCACCAGATCACGGCAGCGCTGCTTGGTGTTGCAGAAGGCGATCGCGCTTTCGGGGCGGTACTTCTTCAGCAGCAGCGTCACGGCGTGCAGGCGCTGGTCCTCGGCGATCTCGTACCAGTGCTGGCGGATCTTGCTGGGTGCGTGCACCTCCTGCAGCTTCACCTCGCGCGGGTCGCGCATGAACTGGCGGCTCAGGTTGGCGATGCCCTCGGGGTAGGTGGCCGAGAACAGCAGCGTCTGGCGCTGGCGCGGGCACTGGCGGGCGATGGACGCGATGTCGTCGTGGAAGCCCATGTCGAGCATGCGGTCGGCCTCGTCGACCACCAGCGTGTTGAGCACGCCCAGCACCAGGCTGCCGCGCTCCAGGTGGTCGCCGATGCGGCCGGGCGTGCCGACGACGATGTGCGCGCCGTAGGCCAGGCTGTCGATCTGCGGGCGCATGGTCGAGCCACCGCACAGGGTCAGGATCTTGATGTTGTCCTGCGCGCGGGCGAGCCGGCGGATCTCCTGGGTGACCTGGTCGGCGAGTTCGCGGGTCGGGCACAGGACCATGGCCTGCACGTCCTGGCGCGCGACATCCAGCCGCGCCAGCAGCGCCAGCGCGAAGGCCGCCGTCTTGCCGCTGCCGGTCTTGGCCTGCGCGATCAGGTCGTGCCCGGCGAGCGCGAGCGGCAGGCTGGCGGCCTGGATCGGCGTCATCCGGGTGTAGCCGAGCTGGTCGAGGTTGGCCAGCATGGCCGGCGACAGCGGCAGGCGCGAGAAGGAATCAGGGGCGTTCGTAGGTGCTTGCATGGGCGGATTATCCGGTCAGGCGAGAATGCCCCCCCATATGCACCGCCCCATCTTCGACACACCCGGCCTCCGCACGGCGCTGGTGGCCGCCCTGCTCCTGCCGCTGACCGCCGCCGCAGCGGACCGGGTACGCTGCCACATCGACTATGGCGGCGAGACCCGCACCATCGAGGCCAGCCCCGTGGCCAGTGCGCTGACGGTCGCGCCGGTGGAGATCGGTTCGTACTTCCACTTCCGCGCCGTGCTGCAGCGCACGCGCGGGTTGCCCGACGAAGTGCGCATCGAGACCTTCGCCGACCGCGACGATGGCCCCGTGCTGATCCACCAAGGCCGCTACACCGCCCCGCTGCACCACACCGGCCACCGCGGCGGCGGCTTCACCGGACACCATGCCGTCTACGAACCGATCAGCCACAGCGAACTGCAGTACTGGTGCACATGGAAGGCCGCCCGATGAACACCCTGCCCCGACCGGGCGCCATGCGGGCGCTGGGAGCGGCCCTCTGTGCCGCCGCGCTTGCCGCGCACGCCGGCCAGCCCCCTGCGCGCGATGCCGCCGTGCGCCTGGTCTTTGCCGGCGACGTGATGCTGGACGACGGACCGGGGCGCACCATCGCGGCGGGCGGCGATCCGCTGGCGGCGTTCGATGCGGTGCTGCGTGACGCCGACTACACCATCGGCAACCTGGAGTGCCCGATTGCCACCACCGGCCAGCCGATGGAGGGCAAGGCCTTCAGCTTCCGCGCCGACCCGCGGGTGCTGCCGGTGCTGCAGGGCCGTTTCGACGCCGTGGCGGTGTCGAACAACCACTCCGGCGACCACGGCCGTGGCGCCTTCGCGGAAACCCTGCAGCAGGTGAAGGCGGCCGGCATCGCGGTCTTCGGCGGCGGAGAGAACCTGCACGCCGCCCATGCACCGCTGTGGATCGAGCGCCACGGCCTGCGCATCGCCGTGCTGGGCTACAACGAGTTCAAGCCGCGGGCGTTCGAGGCGGGCGCCAGCTGGCCGGGCATCGCCTGGAGCGACGACCGCGAAGTCGTGGCCGACATCCGGGCTGCGCGGCGGGCGGGCGCCGACGTGGTGATTCCTTTCATGCACTGGGGCTGGGAGCACGAACCACGCCCCAGCGTCCGCCAGCAGCAGCTCGCCCGGCGCATGATCGACGCGGGCGCCGACGCCGTGGTCGGCGGGCATCCGCATGTCACCCAGGGCGCCAGCACCTACAAGGGCCGGCCGATCGTCTGGAGTCTGGGGAATTTCGTGTTCGACGGCTTCGATCAGCCGCCAGCGCGCATCGGCTGGGTGCTGCGCATGACGGTGGACCGCCGCGGCGTGCGCGCCTGGGACACGGTGGAAGCGCAGATGGACGACGCCGGAACGCCCACGCCACGCTGGGGCCGCGACACGCCCTGCGGGAAGCGGGGTGAATCGACGGTCATGCGCTGTCAGGCACCGCCGCCGCCAGAACGCTGACTGTCGAAACTGACACGGGGGCCTTCCGGCAACTCGATCTTGACTTCGAGCACCTCCAGGTTGTCGTGTCGTTCCAGATGGACCTTGATGTCGTTCGGGTTGATCGACACATACTTGGTCACCACGGCCAGCAGCTCGCGCTGCAGCGCGGGCAGGTAATCCGGGCTGGCACTGCGCGAGGTGCGCTCGTGGGCCAGGATGATCTGCAGGCGTTCCTTGGCCACCGTCGCGGATTTCTGCTTTTCACCGAGCATGAATGATAGAAACCCCATGGGGTCACCTCGCGCCAAACAACCGCTTGAAGAAGCCCGGCTTCACCAGTTCGATGAAGCGCATCGGCTTTTCTTCGCCCAGGAAACGCGCCACCACGTCCTTGTAGGCTTCGGCAGCATCCGCCCCTGCCATGTGGATCACCGGCACGCCCTGGTTCGACGCCTGCAGCACGACCTCCGACTCGGGAATCACGCCAATCAGCTTGATGCGCAGGATCTCGTGGATGTCCTCGATCGACAGCATCTCGCCGCCCTGCACCCGGGTGGGGTTGTAGCGGGTGATCAGCAGGTGCTCCCTGACGGGCTCGCGGCCTTCGATCGCGCGCAGGGTCTTGGAGCTGAGCATGCCGAGAATGCGGTCCGAATCCCGCACGGACGAGACTTCGGGATTCGTCACCACCAGTGCCTCATCGGCATAGTGCATCGCCATCATGGCGCCCGTCTCGATACCGGCCGGCGAATCGCAGACGATGTAGGCGAAGTCCATCTCGGCCAGTTCCTGGAAGACCCGGCCGACGCCTTCCTTGTTCAGCGACTCCTTGTCACGTGTCTGGGAAGCTGCCAGCACGAAGAGGTTGTCGCAGTGCTTGTCCTTGATCAGGGCCTGCTGCAGGTGCACTTCGCTGTTGATGACGTTGATGAGGTCGTACACCACGCGGCGTTCGCAGCCCATGATGAGGTCGAGATTGCGCAGGCCGACATCGAAATCGATGACAACCGTCTTGTGTCCACGGAGCGCCAGTCCTGAAGCAAAGCTGGCGCTGGTGGTGGTCTTGCCGACGCCGCCCTTTCCGGAGGTCACCACAATGATCTTGGCCATCCGTCGAGGTCCTTTCTGTTGACTAGTCTGTTATGTGCCGAATTGGGGGAAACCCCAACCCTGAAAATGCCACGCACGCATCAGGCCTTGATGGGCTCGATGATCAGGGTGTCGCCATCCAGCCGAACCTGGGCGGGTTTTCCGAGCACCTCCAGCGGCAGTGGCGGATCGGTGGTCTGGTATATCCCTGCAATGGAGATCAATTCCGGCTCCATGCAGGTGGTGAATATCCGCGCATTCACGTCTCCGGTCGCCCCGGCAATGGCCTTGCCACGCAGCGGGGCATAGACGTGGATGCTGCCGTCCGCGATCACTTCGGCACCGTGGTTGACCAGCGCGAGAATGACCAGGTCCGCGCCCTTGGCATAGACCTGCTGCCCGGAGCGCAGCGGACGGTCGATCACCATGATCGACGACGCCTGCGGCACGACCGCAGGCACGGAGGCGGAAACCCGTGCCGGCGGCGGCCCCTCCTGCGGAGGCACCTCGCACAGACCCACGGCCTGGGCGGCGTTCATCTGCGCAGGCGATCCGCCGCGGACCGCCACCGGCACCATGCTGTAGCTGCGCAGGAGGTCGATCAGCCCGCGGAAATCGATCTCGTCCGGAGAATCATGGATGTGCGCCAGATCAACCAGGACGGGATCCTGATTGAAAAATTCAGTCGACGGCCCCAGGCGCACCTTGAGTTGTTCCGCCAGTTCCGACAAGTGGGGGGACTTCACCACCAGAGCGACCAGCGTGAGCGTGGCGCTTTTCAGATCAAACACAGCGGGTGGATTTCCCGGAGAGGCTAGAGCCATGTGGCATCAATCGACGGCAGGTAATTTGGCGAGTGTACCCATTCGATGGCACCAAAATGACGCACCTTGCCACGCAAATGAGAACTGTAGCGAGAAGGGACGATCGAACGGTCAAAGCGGTGAATTTTCACCGTTGCATTCGGTTTCCTCCTCGCCCAGAAATCCGCCACTCTGCCGCGCCCAGAGCCGCGCATACAGCCCCCCTTGTGCCAGCAGGCTCTGGTGGTCGCCCTGCTCGACGATGCGGCCCTGGTCGAGCACGATGAGCCGGTCCATGGCGGCGATGGTGGACAGGCGGTGGGCGATCGCCACCACCGTCTTGCCCTGCATCAGCGCGTACAGGCTGGCCTGGATGGCCGCTTCGACCTCGGAGTCGAGCGCGCTGGTGGCTTCGTCGAGCAGCAGGATGGGTGCGTCCTTGAGCATCACCCGGGCGATGGCGATGCGCTGGCGCTGCCCGCCCGAGAGCTTCACCCCGCGCTCGCCGACGTGCGCGTCGAACCCCTGGCGACCGGCAGGGTCGCTGAGCGTGCGGATGAATTCGGTGGCCTCGGCACGGCCGGCGGCGTCGACCATGGCATCGTCGCCCGCCTCGGGGCGGCCGTAGAGGATGTTGTCGCGCACCGAGCGGTGCAGCAGCGAGGTGTCCTGCGTGACCATGCCGATGTGCTCGCGCAGGCTGTCCTGCGCGACGTGGGCAATGTCCTGGCCATCGATCAGGATGCGCCCCGACTGCACATCGTAGAAGCGCAGCAGCAGGTTGACGATGGTCGACTTGCCGGCGCCGGATCGCCCGACCACGCCGATTTTTTCCCCCGCCCGAATGCGTAGCGCCAACCCCTGGATCACGGGGGGGCGGTCGGTCGCTGCGCCATACGAGAAAGTGACATCGTCGAACACGATCTCGCCGTGCGGCACCGCCAGCGGCGGCGCGTCCGGCCGGTCGACCACGGTGCGCGGGCGCGCGAGCGTGCCGATGCCGTCCTGCACGGTGCCGATGTGCTCGAACAGCGAGGTCATCTCCCACATCACCCAGTGCGACATGCCGTTCAGGCGCAGCGCCATCGCGGTGGACGCCGCCAGCGCGCCCACGCCCACCTCGCCGCGCATCCACAGCCACAGCGCCACGCCTGCGGTCGACACGATCAGGCCCATGCTCAGCAGGTGGTTGACCACCTCGAAGCCGCTGACCAGGCGCATCTGCCCGTGCACCGTGCCCAGGAATTCGCCCATCGCGCTGCGGGCATGGCCGGCTTCGCGCCGCCCGTGCGAGAACAGCTTGACGGTGGCGATGTTGGTGTAGGCGTCCGAGATGCGCCCGGTCATCAGCGAGCGCGCATCCGCCTGCTTCTGCCCGATGCGCGACAGCCGCGGCACGAAAAAGCGCACCGACAGCGCATACAGCACCAGCCACAGCGCGAACGGCCACAGCAGCCAGAGGTCGAGCCGCCCGGCCAGCGTCGTCATGGTGACGAAGTAGATGGTCACGAAGACCAGGATGTCGCAGGTGATCATGGCGGTATCGCGCACCGCCAGCGCCGACTGCATCACCTTGGCCGCCACCCGGCCTGCGAACTCGTCCTGGTAGAAGGACATGCTCTGGCCGAGCATCAGCCGGTGGAAGTTCCAGCGCAGGCGCATCGGGAAGTTGCCCGCCAGCGTCTGGTGCTTGAACAGGGTCTGCAGCAGCACCAGCACCGTGCTGCCCAGCACCAGGGCAGCCAGCCCGAACAGGCGGCCCCGCTGCTCGGCCCAGAGCTGCTGCGGCGGCGTGCGGCCCAGCCAGTCGACCAGCTCGCCGAGCACGCCGAACAGGTAGGCCTCGAAGGCGCCGGTGGCCGCGGTCAGCAGCGCCATGGCCAGGACATACGGCCGCACGCCCGCCGTGCAGCTCCACATGAAGCGCAGGAAACCGCGGGGCGGCGTGGCCATCTCCGCCGCCGGAAACGGGTTGATCAGGCGCTCGAATTTCTCTAAAGCGAAAAACACTTTTTGGTTCTCTCTGAAACGCTCGGGGTCAAATTGTGGGGCTGCGACACCGGCATTACGCAGCTGCGACAAGTCTGCACAGACGCTTGCGAGACACGCGCGAAGAATGCGAGGCATGCAGACACACCACCACCCCACCTCCTCCGATCCGGACCTGCCGCGCCGCCAGCTGCTGATGGCACTGGCCGCAACGGGTGCCGGCCCCGCGCTGTGGCCCTCGACTGCCGCCGCGCAAATCGCCCCCATCTACGGCAATTTTCGCGGCGCCAGTCTGGGCAACAACGCCAACCTGAACGGCGCCGTGGCGTTCCCCGCCGGCCACGCTTTCAACACCGACATCACCCAGGCGGCGGTCGATTCCACGTCCGCCTCCATCCTGAGCAGCATCGGCCTGACCGCCAACCTGCGTCCGGACTTCGGCTCGGGCACCTGGGATGGCGGGCCGATCGGCATCCCGTACACCGTCGTTTCGGGCACGCAGGCCAAGGTCGCCATCCGCTTCACGGCCTACGGCAGCGAAAGCGACCCCGGCCCCTACCCGGTGCCGCGCACGGCGCCGGTCGAAGGCGGCTCCAGCAGCGCGGGCGACCGCCATGTGATCGTCATCGACCGCGACAACCAGCGGCTCTACGAGCTCTACCGGGCGTTCCTGCAAGCCGATGGCAGCTGGAACGCCGACTCCGGCGCCATCTTCGCGCTCGACAGCATGACGATCCGCCCGGGCGGCCAACCCGGCTGGACCAGTGCGGACGCGGCAGGGCTGCCGATCCTGCCCGGTCTGGTCCGCTACGAGGAAGCCATCCTGGGTGCGGGCGGCATCCGCCATGCGCTGCGCTTCACCGTGTCGCGCACACGCAAGGCCTATGTGCCGCCCGCAACACACTGGGCCTCCAGCAGCACCAGCACGTCGCTGCCCCCGATGGGCGCACGGTTCCGGCTCAAGGCCGGCTTCGTGATCCCGTCCACCTTCAGCAACGAAGCCAAGGCCATCCTCACGGCGCTCAAGACCTACGGCATGATCGTGGCCGACAACGGCAGCAACTACTACCTCAGTGGCGTGCCGGATCCCCGATGGAACAACAGCCGGCTGATCGCCGAGCTGAAGACGGTCAAGGGCAGCCACTTCGACGTGCTCCGGATGGACGGACTCGTCAAGGGCTGAGGCCCGTCAGCGTCAGCGACTCTTCTTCGGTCCCGGCCGAGACGCCGGCTTGGCGCCCCCGGTGACCCGCGGAGGCAGGCCGGTGTGCTGCGTCAGGATGCGCCCGGCGCCCGGCACCACGATCCCGGCCTTGGCCGCCGGCTTGGCCACCGAGGTCTTGATGCCCACCGGCGTCGAGTTCTTGCGCCGTGCGCTCTGGTAGCTGCCGTCGGTGGTGGGCTGGTAGGTCGGGATCAGGTGGTGCTTGCCGTTGCCGATCAGGTCGGCGCGGCCCATCTCGCTCAGCGCCTCGCGCAGCAGCGGCCAGTTGTTGGCGTCGTGGTAGCGCAGGAAGGCCTTGTGCAGGCGGCGACGGCGGTCACCGCGCACGATGTCGACCTTCTCGGCGCGGCCCGCCTCACGGCTCAGGCCCTTGAGCGGGTTGAAGCCGGAGTGGTACATCGCGGTCGCGGTGGCCATCGGGCTGGGGTAGAAGGTCTGCACCTGGTCGGCGCGGAATCCGTTCTTCTTCAGCCAGACGGCGAGGTTCATCATGTCCTCGTCGCTGGTGCCGGGGTGGGCGGCGATGAAGTACGGGATCAGGAACTGCTTCTTGCCCGCCTCTTCGCTGAACTTCTCGAACAGCTGCTTGAAGCGGTCGTAGGTGCCGATGCCGGGCTTCATCATCTTGGACAGCGGGCCGCCCTCGGTGTGCTCCGGGGCGATCTTCAGGTAGCCGCCGACGTGGTGCGTGACCAGCTCCTTGATGTACTCGGGCGAGCGGATCGCCAGGTCGTAGCGCAGCCCCGAGCCGATCAGGATCTTCTTGACACCCCGCAGCGCCCGCGCGCGGCGGTACATCTGGATCAGCGGGTCGTGGTCGGTGTTCAGGTTCGAGCAGATGCCGGGATAGACGCAGCTCGGCTTGCGGCAGGCCGCCTCGATCTCCGGCGACTTGCAGCCGATGCGGTACATGTTCGCGGTCGGCCCGCCCAGGTCGGAGATGACGCCGGTGAAGCCCTTCACGCGGTCGCGGATGTCCTCGATCTCGCGGATCACCGAGTCCTCGGAGCGGCTCTGGATGATGCGGCCCTCGTGCTCGGTGATCGAGCAGAAGGTGCAGCCACCGAAGCAGCCGCGCATGATGTTGACGCTGAAGCGGATCATCTCCCACGCCGGGATCTTGGTCGCACCGTCATGGCCGCCCTGCTCGTCGGCATAGGCCGGGTGCGGGCTGCGGGCGTACGGCAGGTCGAACACCAGGTCCATCTCTTCCGTGGTGAGCGGAATCGGCGGCGGGTTGATCCAGACGTCGCGCTCGCCGTGGCGCTGCACGAGGGCGCGGGCGTTGCCGGGGTTGGTCTCCAGGTGCAGCACGCGGTTGGCGTGGGCGTAGAGCACCTGGTCGCTCTTGACCTGCTCGTAGGCCGGCAGGCGGACCACGGTGCGCTCGCGGGGCGGCAGTTGCACGCGGCCGGTGGCGCGCGCCGTCGGGATGAAACGGATCGGCTGCACGTCGCCCTGCGCAGCCGCCACCGCGTCGCCGCCCTCCTCCTTGGCGCAGGTCGTGCCCTGCTCGGCGGCCTGCTCGGTGGTGGTCTGGTACGGGTTGATGTGCGCGTCGATGCGGCCGGGCAGGTCGACATCGCTCGAATCCAGCTCGAACCAGCCTTCGGCACTCGGGTCATTGGTGCGGCGCATGAAGGCGGTGCCGCGCACGTCGGTGATCTGCTCGACCGGCTCGCGCGCGGCCAGGCGGTGGGCGATCTCGACGATGGCGCGCTCGGCGTTGCCGTACAGCAGCAGGTCGGCCTTGGAGTCGACCAGGATCGAGCGGCGGACCTTGTCCTGCCAGTAGTCGTAGTGCGCGATGCGGCGCAGCGAGGCCTCGATGCCGCCGAGCACGATCGGCACGTCGTTCCACGCTTCCCGGCAGCGCTGGGCGTAGACCAGCGAGCTGCGGTCCGGCCGCTTGCCGCCCAGGCCGCCGGGGGTGTAGGCGTCGTCACTGCGGATCTTGCGGTCCGCGGTGTAGCGGTTGATCATCGAATCCATGTTGCCGGCGGTGACGCCGAAGAACAGGTTCGGCTTGCCGAGCGCCCTGAACGGCTCGGCGCTCTGCCAGTCGGGCTGGGCGATGATGCCGACGCGAAAGCCCTGTGCCTCCAGCATCCGGCCGATCACGGCCATGCCGAAGCTCGGGTGGTCGACATAGGCGTCGCCGGTCACCAGCACGATGTCGCAGGAGTCCCAGCCGAGCTGCTCCATCTCGGCGCGGCTCATCGGCAAGAACTTGGCCGTACCGAAGCGCTTGGCCCAGTAGGGGCGGTAGCCGTTCAGGGCTTTGGGCGCGCGGGGCATGGTGGGGGCGGTCAGGTTGGCGGCCAAGGCGGGACTCTCGATGCATGAAGAAATCAACCCTCGATTGTCTGCGGTCAAGGCCGGCGCCGCCAGCACGACATGAATTCACCTTCCGAACCGGCGGACACCCGCCACCAGGGACGACCGCAGCGCGACCTCAGACGCAGAGGTGGCGGCGCAGCCGCGCGAGGCGCTTTTCACCGACGCCCTTGATGTCGAGCAGGTCGTCGATCGACGCGAACGGACGCACGGCGATCACCGCCCGGGCCAGCGCGCGGTTGAGACCGTCGATGGCCACCAGCTGCGCCTCGGTCGCGAGGTTGACATTCAGCAGATGCGCATGGGCGGGCCGGGCCTTGGGCTTGACCTCCGGCACCGGCACCGGCACCGGCACCGGCACCGGCTCCACCGCAGGCTCCACGGCCGGCGGCTCCACCACGGACGCCACCGCTGGCACCACGACCGGCGCAGCCGCCAGCGCCACCACGCGGTGATCGCGCGTCAGCAAACCATCCTGCGTCCACTCGCGCAGCATCAGCACCAGTTCCGCCGCGGCGTCGGTCGGCTGCGCCCAGAGGTCACCCAGACCATCGCAGCGCGTCTGGCCACCGAGTTGTCCGATCTGGACGGTACCGAGGCACTGTCCGGCAAAGGCCCCACCGGTGTAGGGTTGTGCCAGCGCCCACAGTTCCAGGCAGAGGCTGCCGCTGAGGTTGTCCGCGGGGCGCGGATTGGTGACGGCCACCGGATCGATCTGCAACCCGTCCACCACCGGCAGGGCCACCAGCGCACGCGCCTCCACCAGCGTCGGCTGCAGGAAGGATTGCGTCATCGCGAAGACACGGGTGTCGCGCTCCACCGCCTGCCCATCGGTCCCCGGCACCGACAGCGTCAACACCATCTGCCAGTCGGCTCGACCGGAGGGAGCCGCCGCAGGAGCCACGCCCTCGACCAGCACGGCACCGGCACCGTCCAGCGTGGCGCAGATCTGCGCCACGAGGATGGGGAACGCCGTCCCGGTGATCTCGACAGGCTGCGCCCACAGCGCCAGCAGCACATCGGCCGGACCACCCGCGACCTCCGCCCAGAGCGTGATCTGGTCACCGTTGAGGCGATAGCCATGGGCGCCGACGATGTGCGGCGCAGCCTCGGTGCGGTCCGTGGCAAGTTCCGAGAAAAGAGGGTCGTTCAAGAAGGTCATGTGCGGTGTCGAGCCGAAGGGCTCTCGATAGGCGTGTCAAAACGCTCAAGGGTAATCCCGAAGCGGCGTCATTTCCATGACTTGATGTGCGAATGTCATAAATAAAAATGCACCCAAAGCGCACCGAATTTGTGCCTATTGAGTGCAAAACAAGATCAACCCCATCGATTGCACAAACAAGGTGCATGCATGGGCCGGTTGAACCCAGGCATCGACCAAGCATGCGATGCGTGTCACTGGAGTGCGGTGGCGGGGATGCCTTATGCTGCGAGCCACTTTTCGGCATCCCGCGCGAGGCCGGCCAACCGGTCGGCACCGCGTTCCGACCACGGATCGCGACGCCGAAGCTGCGCCGGGTGATCTGTGGGGGATGCCTCGTCCACGCCACGCTCAGGAGCACGCCATGGCAACACCCAACTATTCCTACGAAAAACGTCAGCGCGAACTCGCCAAGAAGCGGAAGACGGAGGAGAAGCGCAACCGCAAGTCCAACCCCGGCCGCGACGAGGACCAGGCCCCGGCCGATCCGTCGGCACCCGCGGAAGGCGGAGCACCGCCGCAGTCCGGCACGGGCGAGCCTGTCAGCGCAGGCTGACTCTCGGCCAGGGCGCGTTCAGCAGCGCCTTCGGGTCAGGCCTGTCGACCGGCCTTGCGCCGGCCGAACAGCACAGCACCCAGCCCGGCCGCCAGCATCAGCCCGGACGCAGGCTCAGGAACCGGGGCGATGGTTTCCCCGATACGGAGCACCTGCGTCACATTCCAGCCCAGCTCCGCCAGGCGGACCTGTTCCCGATAGCCATCACTGAAGGTCACCTGCACATAGGCCTGGTGCAGCGAGGCGCCGCCGAAGTCCAGATTCCGGCTGTCGACCTCACCGGTCGATGCATCAACGATGCGGTCCAGATCCAGGCCGCCAAAGGTCCATGTGGCCTGACTCGCCAGCTGCAGACCAGACCAGATCTGCGACGAGTAGTGGGTGCTGCTGCCGGCCAGGCGGTCTGCGTGGAGACCATCGCTGAGGTAGTCCTCCCACACGCCAGCGCCGTCCACCTGCGCCCCCATCGAATAGGTGACTTCCGTCACGAATATGCCGGCATCAGACTGGTTCACCACGTCTCCTGCCTGCAGATACCAATTGCCGTCCAGCGTCACCGTCGCTGCGTGCAGCGTCTGGGCCTGCCCCACCACCGAGATCGAAGCAGCGAATATCGCCGCGATCATTTTGCTGTTCATGCCAGTTCCCGTGTCTGCCCAAGGCTGCGTGGCTCAGACCTTGAGCTATTTATGATTGAAATCAATGTTTGCCACTGGCTCCAACCGTAACGGGATTGCGCGGCAATATTTCATCTGCTAACCCCTTGAATGCGGGGCTTACCACAGCCTGAGCACCCACAATCAATGAGTAATTCACGTTCGTAACCCCCTGTTTCGCGGGACTGCAGAGCTGTTGCATCCTGTATTGGCGCCTTTCATGGCGTACAGACCGCCGGAACACCCAGCGCCACAGGCTCACCCGATCAGCCACTCGTCGCGCAGCCGGCGCATGAATTCAGGGGCGGGAACCGGCCGCCCCAGCAGGAAACCCTGCGCCACATCGCACTGCTGCTGGGCCAGGAAGTCGAGCTGCTCCTGGGTCTCCACGCCTTCGGCGACCAGCCCGACCTCGAGACTGCGCGCCATGGAAATCATCGCGCTCACCAGGCGCGAACTGCCGGCATCGCGCGGCACGTTGGCGAGGAAGGATCGGTCGATCTTGAACCGCTGCACCGGAAGATCCCGCAGGTAGGACAAGCTGGAATAACCCACCCCGAAATCGTCGATCGATACGCTGACCCCCAGATCAGCCAGCCTGTTCAGCAACCCGCGGGCCTGCACCGCATCGGTCACGGCGGAGCTCTCGGTGATTTCCAGCTCCAGCAGGGAGGCCGGCAGCGCATGCCGCGCCAGCGACTCGCGCACCGCGCTGACGATGTCGTCGTCCACCATCTGCCGACTCGCCAGATTCACGGCCACGGACAGCGGCCGTCCGGCCACCGCCTGCCAGGTGAGCGCATGGCGACAGGCCTCGTCGAGCACCCAGCGACCGATCGGCACGATCAGCCCGGATTCTTCGGCCATGGGAATGAACTCGACCGGCGAGACCATGCCCTGGCTGTGATGTTTCCAGCGCAGCAGGGCCTCGGCACCGACCAGTGCACGGGTCCGGCAGTCGAACTGGGGCTGGAAGTACAGCTCCAGCTCCTGGCGCTCCAGCGCCCGGTGCAGATCGACTTCGAGCTGCAGCTGTGCGGGGGAGTGCTGGTGGTCTTCGCGGCGGTGGACATGCAGCTGGCTGCGTCCTGCGTTCTTGGCAACGTACATCGCCGAATCGGCCTGGCTCATCAGGGCCACGTCATCCACGCTGGCCAGATCTTCTCCACCCTCGACCCCGGCGATCCCGATGCTGCCGCTCACCCGCAGCCGGTGGCCGTCGATCTCCAGCGGCTCGGACAGCAGCCGGAGAATGCCGCGGGCGTGTGCCTCGATGTGGCGCAAGGCATCGGGCTCGACCAGCAGCACGGCGAACTCGTCCCCGCCGAGGCGGGCCAGCAAGGCCTGGTCGTCCAGCGCCCCGCGCAGACGTGCGGCGATCTCGAGCAGCACCCGGTCCCCGACCAGATGCCCGAGCGTCTCGTTGATCTTCTTGAACCGGTCCAGGTCGATGATCATCATGGCCAGCGGCACCGATGCCCCGGTGGCCGCACCGGCACGCAGCTCGGTCAGCGCCTGCGCCAGACGCTTCTGGAACGCCTCCCGGTTGATCAGGCCGGTGAGCGCGTCATGCTGGGCCAGCTTGCGCATCGCTGCCGCCGCACGCAGGCTCACGCTCTGGTCGTGCAGCAGGCCCAGCCATTCGCCACGCGGCGCAGCCAGCAACAGCGTCCGGCAGTTCAATGACATCGGGAATTCGGACCCATCCCCACGCAGTGCCCGCAACTCGATGCGGACATCCTCTGCGCTCGCGCCCGCATGGCCCAGCCCGCGCAGGCCATCCAGCAGCACGGGCCGGTCCTCCGGGGCGATCAGGTCCGACAGCAGCTCTGCGCACAGCGCCCCGCGCCGGAACATGGCGTGCGCGGCAGGGTTGGCCGCCAGCACACGCCCGTCGGCATCGAACGTGATGATGCCCTCGGTGCTCTGGTCGATCACGCCACGCAGGCGGGCATTGTCGAATTCGGCCTGCCGGTCCATGGCACGAACGACATCCACCGAACGGTCCGCCCGGCGCTGCATCTGGCGCAGTGTCATCGCCAGCACCAGCGTGCCCAGCGCACCCGACAGCAGCACCAGCAGCGCCTCGGCACGCAGCAGATACAGGACAGGATCCTGGTGGAGCGACAGCATCCACAGCCGCTGCCCCACCTCGATCACATAACGCCGGTCCAGCACAGGTCCACGCAGCGCATCAAGCCACGGCAGCGCCAGCAGGCGGTCATCACCGCCCCCGCCGCCCTCGAACAGGACGATCTCCGGCTGCCCTCGGCCACCGTCGATCGTCCCGATGTCGCTGAACTTCACCCGGTAAGACAAGGCGACCCCTTCGGGCACCACATTGGCGATCAGGCGGCCCAGATCGACGGACACATGGACCAGGCCCATGAACCGCTGGCGACGCAACCCGGCCGAGCCCGGATCACCCTGGAGACCGATCGGCCGGTAGATCGGCACCCCGATGTCGATGCCCTCGAATCCTTCGGGCAGCCGGTGCGGCAGCGTCAGGGTGCAGGCATTGCTGTCGCGGGCCAGTTCGATCCACCGGGCGCGGTCGGCGTCGACCACCGGATCGGCGTGCGGACCGTTGTCACCAGGCTGGCGATAGCGCGTCGAGAGCCGGCGTCTCCCGGCATCCCAGACATCGAGGTGCACCGAGACCACTTCCGGCAGGTTCTCCCGCACATGGAGGATGTCGTAGTGGACATTGAATCCGGCAGGCGACACGTCTTCGCTGGACAGGAACAGGCCCTGGAAACTGCGGGCCACATCGACCAGACGCTTCACATGGCGGTCGAACAGCAGCTCCCGCGCCTCCGCGAACGCCGTGAATCGCGCCTGCGCGTCCTGCGCCAGGCGCTCCGCCACCACGCCCCAGGACACCAGCGTGACCACGCAGCCCAGGGCGACCAGCCAACGACCGAGCCACCGGCTCGTCCGGGCATCACCGGGTACCCCGTACCCGTCCTGTCTGGCTGTTCTGTCGGTCAAGAGCGTCCTCATCCATCCCACGGTACCGGGACATCGGCAGTGCCCGTGAAAGCTGAAGTTCGCCACCCGCCTGACAGACCCCCATATCAAAAAAACAGCCACTCATCAACACATTCGCGAGAAAAGTTTGCATGGATTCGCTGCACGGACAACACCGACCTCGCTGGAGATGCACCTCAAAAGGAACAAAACGCGCACTAAATCACGAATTTTCAGATTACATTACGAATAGAGACAATCAACCCATCCAGATCGCCTCCCCGAACCCACTCTCGCCACCATGCCCCCCCCTGTTCCGATGTGGCTCGATCGGGACCTCCCTGGTGCTGGCGGCCTACACCGTCCGCCACTACTGGTTCTCGCTGAGCCGGCTCTTCGGCGCGCAGCGCCATCCCTGCGCCAGCATCGTCAGCGCCGACTGGCCGCGGGTGACGATCTTCGTGGCCGCCCACAACGAGGAAGCGGTGATCGTCACCCGCTACCCGGGGCGCATCCAGCCCTTCCACCGCACCGGCGGCAAGCCCGGCAAGGCCGCTGCGCTGAAGGACGCCCCCGAGACCGACGGCACGGTGGGCGGCATCCGGCTGTCGGCGCTGCAGGAGGTCGGCGGCTGGCACGACGACGTGCTGGCCGAGGACACCGACCTGACCTACCGCCTGCTGCTCGGCGGCTAGAAGACCGTCTACCAGAACCGCGCGGAGTGCTACGAGGAGGTGCCGCAGAACTGGTCCGCCGGGCCAAGGGCCACAACCAGGTCCAGGTGTGCTCCTACACCGCGCAGGAAGAAGGCCACCGGCTGCAGACGATGACCGACGGGCAGCTCCTGGCAGTCGGCAACACGTCGGCGGCCAACAGCGGCACGCAGCTGCGCTTCGCGGCAGCGCCACGCCGACAGGACAGAAGCCCGGAAGCCGCCGAGGCGAATGGGCACTTCAGGTACGGGGCGGATGGATGTCGCAGAATCAGGATGCTCGTCGTCCGTCCCGGAGGTGGAACATGTGGAAACGTATCGCGGTGGTGTGGACCCTCGTCAAGGTGGATGCCCGGGTGCTCTGGTACGCCCTGCAGCACCCGCAGTCGCCGCGCTGGCTCAAGGTCGGCGTGTTCGGTCTGGTGGCCTACCTGCTGTCGCCGGTCGATCTGGTCCCGGACATGCTGCCGGTGATCGGTGTGGTCGATGACCTGGTGCTGATCCCGCTGGCCATGCGCTGGCTGCGCAGGCGCCTGCCCGCGGCGATCCGGGACTACGCCGAACGCCGCGCCCGCGGCGAGTCGGCGGACCAGCCGGCACACCCGACGAGCATGCATGTCGTGGATTGAGGGCAGGCCGCTCGCCGCTGGCGTACGATCGGCTCCATGAACCTGATCGATTTCGAACTCCGCGGCGAGTTCATTCCTCTGGATGCCCTGCTCAAGGCCACCGCCGTCGCACACAGCGGGGGCGCCGCCAAGACCCTGGTGGCCGATGGCCAGGTTCAGGTCGATGGCCAGCCCGAATCGCGCAAGACCTGCAAGATCCGCGCAGGTCAGGTCGTGACCGTCGAGATGGCGCACACGCGCATCCGCGTCCACGCCCCCGCCCTCTGAACCTTCGGCTCCGGTCCGGCCCCGGAACTTTCCGGCGGCCAGGCAGTCTCATGTGCTTGATGGGCGCTCCTGCCCAGACATGTCCACCCTAGAGGAAATGATGAACCGATTCTGGCGTACCGCGGTGTGTGTCCTTGCCCTGAGCACGGCTCTGGCCCCTGCACTGTCCGAGGCCAAGCGCTTGGGCGGCGGTGGATCGTCCGGCATGCAGCGCAGCCTGCCTTCTCGCAGCACGCCGATGCAGAACGCTCCGGCGCCCACCCCGCAGCAAGCCGCACCGACAGCGCCGATGGCCGGTGCCGCCGCGACGGCGGGTGCCGCGGCGACGGGCAAGCGCTCCTGGATGGGTCCGCTCGCGGGTCTGGCGGCAGGTCTGGGCATTGCCGCCCTGATGAGCCATCTCGGCATGGGTGAAGCGTTCGGCAACTTCCTGATGGTCGCGATGCTGGTGATGGCCGCACTGGCGGCCTTCGCGTGGTTCAAGCGCCGCTCGGGTGGTCACGGATCGCGTCCGGCCATGGCTGGCGCGGGAGCAGGCCCCGGATTCGGCACAACGCAGGCGGACACCCCGGTGCAACGCTCGGCGCACAGCGTGAGCTGGCCCGGTGCGGGCGCCCCGGGCAGTGCAGCAGCGAGTTTCTCCCCGGCAGGTCCGGCTCCGGCTGCAGCGAGTCTGCCGGCGGATTTCGACCGCCCCGGCTTCGAACGCATCGCCCGCATGATCTTCATCCGCATGCAGGCCGCCAATGACCGCGGCGACCTGAACGACCTGCGCGAGTTCACGACGCCCGAGATGTTCGCGAGCATCCGCACCGATCTGCAGGACCGCGGCAGCCGCCCGCAGGAAACCGACGTGGTCGAGGTGCGCGCGGAGATCATCGACTTCGACCGCGAGGCGCAGCGTGACGTGGTCAGCGTGCGCTATACCGGGCTGATCCGCGAGGAAGCCGGCGCGCCGGCGGCCCCGTTCGATGAAGTGTGGCACCTGATCCAGCCGAGCGACCGCAGCCGGAACTGGGCCATCGCCGGCATCCAGCAAGCGGTCTGACCGCCACGGTGTCACCCGACATCCTGACCGCAGCACCGGCCATGCCCATGTCGCACATGGACGATGCCTTGCTGGCGTTGTTGCACAGCCGCAGCACCGCTGCACTGGGCACACGGACGCAGGAGGGGGACGTGGCCGTGTCGCTGGTTCCCTATGCGATCGATCCGGTCAGCGGCGCGTTCGTGATCCTGATCAGCGGACTCGCCGCACACACCCGGCAACTCCAGCACCATCCGCGCGCCAGTCTGCTGGTCTGCGACAGCGAAGACCGGGCGGACAACGTGCATGCCATCGCCAGAGTCAGTCTCGACGTGGAGGCCTCCTGGCCGGCTGCCGACTCGGCACAGGCTCGGCACGCATCCGGCGCCTATCTGGCGCGGCACCCGGCAGCCATGCAGCTCACGCAGCTGCCCGACTTTCGCTGGGTGTGCCTGCACCCGCGGCAGGCTCGGCATGTTGCCGGCTTCGGCGCCGCACGCACAATCGATCAGATCCACATTTTCAGGCTGATCGTCAATCACTCAAGCGAAAGAAGGTAGCTTTAATTCCGGAACTAATCCACAGTCAGCTTGTGCAATTTCGCACTTGGCGACTGAGGACTTCCGCGATGGACATGAACGCGATCCAGAACTTCCTGAGCACGACCGCTCTGGACCTGGGCATCAAGATCCTGGCAGCGATTGCCTTCTGGATCGTGGGCCGGTGGCTGATCGGCAAGGTGGTGGGGCTGATCCAGGCGGGCATGAACCGCAACTCGATCGACCCGACGCTGACCAAGTACCTCGGCTCGATCATCACGATCGCCCTGAACATCACCCTGGTGCTCGGCATCCTGGGGTACTTCGGCATCCAGACCACCTCGTTCGCCGCGATGCTGGCGGGCGCCGGTGTGGCGATCGGTGCGGCCTGGAGCGGCATGCTCGGCAACTTCGCCGCTGGCGCCTTCATGCTGGTGCTGCGCCCGTTCAAGGTGGGTGACTTCGTGAGCATCGGCGGGATGACGGGCACGATCCACGAACTGGGCCTGTTCGCCACCACGATCATCACCCCGGACAACGTCATGACCCTGGTCGGCAACGGCAAGGTCTTCGGCGACACGGTGCAGAACTTCTCCGCCCTGCCCTCGCGCCGCGTCGAGCGCACCGCACAACTGGCCCAGGGCGTCGATCCGCTGGACGCCATCGCGCGTCTGAAGGCCGCGGTCGCCAGGATCCCGAACGTGGTCGCCAGCCCGGCGCCGGAAGTCCACCTGCTCGACCTCAAGCTCGAAGGCCCGGTGATCTCGGTGCGCCCCTACACGCACACCGACCACTACTGGCAGGTTTACTTCGACACCAACGAAGCCATTGTCAAGGTCTGCCAGGAAGCCGGCTGGCCGGTGCCTGCCGTCTACCACAAGGTGGTTCAGGGCTGATCAGACCCTGCTGCGGCCAGCTGGCTGGACATCTGCCGCAGCAGCAGGCGTGCCGTGCTCACATTGGTGGCACACGGCACGTCGTGCACATCGCTGGCCCGCACCAGGGCGTTGATGTCCGGCTCGTGCGGCTGCGGCGTCATCGGATCCCGAAGGAAAATCACCACGTCGATCTCCCCGACCGCCAGGCGTGCGCCGATCTGCAGATCCCCACCCAGCGGGCCGCTGAGCAAGCGCTCCACCACCAGGCCGACTTCGGCCTGCAGCCGTGAGCCCGTGGTGCCGGTGGCACACAAGGCACACGTGTTCAGAAAACTGCGGAATTCCGTGGCAAGCGCCACCATGTCGTTCTTCTTGCCATCGTGGGCAATCAAGGCAATACGGCAGGGGATGGAAGGCATCGCTGGGTCTTTCTTGCTCGAAATCAAAGACCCATCGTAGTCAGCAGCGGTTACACACCAGGCTCTTTCTGCGCTCAATTGGATGATGCGGCGCAACATCAACTCCGGGAATACGCTACAATCTCGTCTGCTGTCTCTGACGCAACTGCCGCGGCGCTCTCACCAGCCACCGCATGGCAGCAACGACAACAGGCACAGCTGTTTCGTTCATCCCCTCTGACCTTCCTCTTTCCCCTCATCCCTCCGGCATTCGAATCCTGAACTTGTTCAGGGTCTCGTTTGCGGGGCTGCAGGCGCGGTCGGCGGCGATGCTGTTCGACCCGGGCGGGCTTATTTCTCCACCCCTTTGAAGCTGCGAGCGTGGCGCGTTGACGGATGACGCCCCATGGACGCTGGCCCGCCATTGCGCTTGTCGCACCTGTTGTGCTGACAGCGCTAGCCTGAACGGCGCCCATCAACGGCGCCAGATGAGAACCCATGAGCTTTGATACCCTTGGCCTGAACGACGTCATCCTCAAGTCCCTGACCGATTCCGGTTACGAGACGCCGACCGAAGTCCAGGCACGCACCATTCCCGCCGCCCTGGCCGGCTCCGACCTGCGCGTGTGCTCCAACACCGGCAGCGGCAAGACCGCCGCCTTCGTGCTGCCCGCGCTGGAGCGCGTGCTCGCCGCCCGTGCCGATGCTGCTGCACGCGGCGTCAAGGGCTTCCAGCCGAACAAGGGCCCGCGCGTCCTGATCCTGACCCCGACGCGTGAACTCGCCCTGCAAGTCTCCAAGGCTGCGATGACCTACGGTCGTCACGTCCAGGGCCTGCGTGTGGCCACCGTCGTCGGTGGCGTGCCTTACGGCGCCCAGCTGGCGGCACTGCGCGGCCAGCTCGACCTGCTGATCGCCACCCCGGGCCGCCTGATCGACCACCTCGACAGCGGCAAGGCCATCCTCGGCCAGGTCGAACTGCTGGTGCTCGACGAAGCCGACCGCATGCTGGACATGGGTTTCATCGAGGACATCGAGCGCATCGCCGAATCGCTGCCCGCCGAGCGCCAGACCGTCATGGTCAGCGCCACCTTCGCAGGTCAGGTGGGCCGTCTGGCCGACCAGATCCTGAAGAACGACGCCCAGCGCATCGAGGTCGCCAACCACACCGACAACCACGCCAACATCGAGCAGCAGCTCCTGTGGGCCGACAGCCTGGACCACAAGTCCGCGCTGCTGGAGCACCTGCTGACCGACAAGGACATGCAGCAGGCGGTGATCTTCACCAGCACGCAGCGTGATGCCGACGACCTGGCCGCCCGCCTGTATGACCTCGGCCATGCCGTGGCTCCCCTGCACGGCGGCATGCCGCAAGGCCGCCGCACCCGCACGCTGATGGCCCTGCGCCGCGGCGAGCTGCGCATCCTGGTGGCCACCGACGTCGCAGCCCGCGGCATCGACGTGCCGACCATCAGCCACGTCATCAACTACGGTCTGCCGATGAAGGCCGAGGACTACGTGCACCGCATCGGCCGCACCGGCCGCGCCGGTCGCACGGGTCGCGCCATCACGCTGGCCGAGCGCCGTGACGTGTCGATGATCCGCCGCATCCAGCAGTTCACGACCCGCTCCATCCCGATCAGCATCGTCGAAGGTCTGGAGCCGACCCGTCCGGCACCGGAAATGAACCCGAACCGTGGCCCGATGCGCGAAGGTGGTCGTCCGCCGTTCCGTGGTGCCCCGGGCCGTGGCGCTCCTGGCGGCGGCTACCGTGGTGCCAACCCCGGCTATGGCGCTCCGCGTCACGACGGTCCGCGCATGGACAACCGTTTCGACGGTCCGCGTGGTGGCGATGCCCCGCGTTTCGACAGCGACCGAGGTGCTCCGCGCAGCGCCCCCCGTTTCGACAACGACCGTGGAGCCCCGCGCAGCAGCTTCGGTGCGGGCCGCCCGGCCATGCGCCCGCGCAGCAACGGTCCGCGCTGAGCGCTGATCCGGGCGGCCCGCGCCGCCCTTGCATGGAAAACCGGCCAGTGGCCCAACGCCAGTCAGCTAAGCCCTGACTGGCGTTTTTTTGATGGGTACTTGCCACGGCAGGCACGTCTGACCTCACGCGGTAAGCTGCGACCTCAGCGGCGAGGCGGGAGCGCGAAGTGGCGGGCCTGCTCAAGTCGGCGCTGAAGGTGCTCAGGCAAGGCACCCGCACGCGCCAGATGCACCACACGTTGAGGGCGCCCACGATCGCGTGCTGCGCGGCGTGGAGGCTGATCCGGGTGGGCTCGACATGTCGAGCCATCGGGTCGGAGTTCGCGCGCGCGCAGACACGGGCATGCGGATCAACCAGTCGCCCTCGCCCAGCGTCTGCACGATCTCGTGGCGCAGAGAAGTACGCGCGGTCGAAGCTCGCCCCGGGCTTCGGTGAGCAAGCCGAACCAGTGCGCCAGGGGCTCGGCCCCCAGCCTCTGGCGTGTCTGAACACTGGCACTGGGGGCGCCCCAACTCGGCCATCCCACTGGCGGGCATGCCCGTGGCCGGTTCTTTTGCTTCAGCGTGACCGCGTCAGTCCCGACGCCACGCACCGCCACGCCGCTCCCAGCCGCGCTGACCATGCTCCCAGCGGTGAGGCTCCCAGCGTTGACCTGGTCGATGCGGTTCCCAGTGTCCGGGCATCCAGACATGGCGCCCGCCCGACCAGTTCCAGAATCCATCGATCCAGATGTAGCCGACCGCTGGCGGCGGACCCGGCCGCTCGATGCGCACGGGGGGAGGCTCGACCAGCACGACGCCCCCGTCATCCATGTGCCTGGGATAGGGGGCGACCACGCAGCCGGTCAATCCGGCGCCCAGCACCAGCATCGTCACGGCCAGCGCGCGCCGCACCGGAAAAGTCACCTGGGTCGTTGTCATGGCAGTCATAGCGCACGGCGGCGCAGAAATGGTCGAACACATGGATTCAACGTGCCAGCACGGCCCTGCGCTGACTCAGGCGCCCTGGGCGCGGACGGGTTCCAGCGTCACCCGGACACCGCCCTCCGTCACCTTGAGCGCACCAGGGCGCAGACCTTGGCGGGCGGCCTGGTCGATGAGGGCACGGGCGACCGTGTGCACGACCGCCCCCTCCAGCAACTCCTCGGCGAGCAGCCCGCCCCAGCGGTTCACGCTCGACGACAACAGGCTCGGCAGGCCGTCGATCGACAAATTCTCGCAGCGCACCCGGTCGAGCCGGACCGTCGCGTCGCCCGCCTCGAAGCGCAGTCCGCTGCTGAACATCAGGCTGCCCTTGAACGCACGCGATGCGAGGATGCGCTCCTGCACGCCGAGGTCAAAGCCCAGCATCAGACGGTCCTCGGTCGGCAGCAGCTTCAGCCGGGGCGCCGATAGCCGGACCTCGAAAATCTCCAGCACACGCCGACTGGCAGGGAATCGCTCCGACAGCGCGGCGAGGATCTGGCGTTCACTCAGCGTGAACTCGCGCGGCCCGACCGTGGCACATCCGGTCCAGCCGACGGACAGCCCGAGCAGCGCCAGCACCGCCCCACCTTGCAGCCACTGGCGCCGGTCCCGCACCGGCGCGCAAACAGGAAAAACGGATGGCTTGACATCCATGCATGCACTCTTTGGACGGGTCATCCGATCCATTCTAGTGTCGCGTCACACCGCGATTGACGGATAGAGCCGCCGAAGCTTGACCCGCGCCGTGTCGGTGGTGAACTGCCGGTTGACCGTGGCATGGAGCTGATCGCGGTGCGCCTGCCAGGCCGCGACCT
>Ga0228699_1000176_pt1 | contig 58621 bp, 64 predicted proteins | sample McNCre217_Aug_MG_FD_178016 | JGI IMG/M metagenome (GOLD analysis project Ga0228699, IMG submission 178016) | Freshwater microbial communities from McNutts Creek, Athens, Georgia, United States - 2-17_Aug_MG | ecosystem: Environmental > Aquatic > Freshwater > Creek | place: USA: Georgia... | reverse complement strand
CGCTAACCGCTTGGGTACCAACTCCTTGCTCGACTTGTTGGTGTTCGGCCGCGCGGCTGGCAACCACATTGTTGAGTTCAACCAAAAGAACAAAGAGCACAAGCCTCTGCCAGCCAACGCGGCTGACATGACCTTGGCCCGTTTGGCGCGCTTGGAAGCCAACAAAACAGGCGAATACGCACAAGACGTGGCCAACGACATTCGCAACACCATGCAGTCACACGCCAGCGTGTTCCGCACACAGGCGTTGATGGACGAAGGTGTCAAACAAATCGCGGCCCTGCGCGAGCGCGTGAACAACATCGGCTTGAAAGACAACTCCAAAGTCTTCAACACCGCACGCATCGAAGCCTTGGAAGTGGAAAACTTGATCGAAGCTGCACAAGCCACCATCGTGTCTGCTGCTGCGCGTAAAGAAAGCCGCGGCGCTCACACCGTGAACGACTACGGCGACACGCCTGAGCATCCCAACGGTCGTAACGACCAAGACTGGCACAAGCACACCCTGTGGCATAAAGAAGGCAACAAGCTGACTTACAAGCCCGTGCAAATGAAGCCCTTGACCGTCGAGAGCGTCAAGCTCCAGACCCGTACTTTCTGATCAGGTAAACACCATGACAAAACGCACGTTCCAAATCTATCGCTACGACCCAGACACCGACGCCAAGCCGTACATGCAGACCATCGAGGTCGAATTGGATGGCAACGAGCGCATGCTCTTGGATGCTTTGATGAAACTCAAAGCTGTCGACCCCACCATTTCGTTCCGTCGCTCATGCCGTGAAGGCGTGTGCGGTTCAGACGCGATGAACATCAACGGCAAAAATGGTCTGGCCTGCTTGACCAACATGCGCACCCTCCCCGACATGATCGTGTTGAAGCCGCTGCCAGGTCTGCCTGTCATCCGCGACTTGATCGTGGACATGACCCAGTTCTTCAAGCAATACCACTCCATCAAGCCTTACTTGGTCAACGACACACAAGCGCCAGAAAAAGAGCGCCTGCAGTCGCCCGAAGAGCGTGATGAGTTGAACGGCTTGTACGAGTGCATCTTGTGCGCCAGCTGCTCCACCAGCTGCCCCTCGTTCTGGTGGAACCCCGACAAGTTCGTGGGCCCTGCTGGTTTGTTGCAAGCCTATCGCTTCATTGCGGATAGCCGCGACGAAGACACCGCTGGCCGTTTGGACAATTTGGAAGACCCTTACCGTTTGTTCCGTTGCCACACCATCATGAACTGCGTCGACGTGTGCCCCAAGGGTTTGAACCCCACCAAGGCCATCGGCAAGATCAAAGAATTGATGGTTCGTCGCGCCATCTAAGGCTCGGCAAAACATCACTCGGAGCACCAAGATGGACGCGGACGCACCATTTCGCGACACCTCAGTCGGTGATCCGACGCTGGACGGCCTAGACGGCAAGCAAATGCTTGGCGAACGGGCCCTCAGCAAACTGCACTGGCGTAGCCGGCGCGGCCTGCTTGAAAACGATTTGTTCATACAAAAGTTTTTCGAGCGGCATGAATCTCGCTTAACCGTGGGCCATGCCAGAGGCATGTACGAGTTGATGGACTTGTCTGACAACGATTTGCTCGACATCTTGTTGCGACGCAAAGAATTGCCAGAGAAGCCCCTGACAGAAGAAGCACTCGAAGTGCTAAATATGTTGAGACACTGAACCGAACACCGCTTTTAAAAAGACATTTAGGAATCACCATGAAACTTGCAGACAACAAAGCCACCCTGTCGTTCAGCAACGGCAGCCCCAGCATCGAAATGCCCGTCTACAGCGGCAGCGTCGGTCCTGACGTGATCGACATCCGTAAGTTGTACGGCCAAACTGGCATGTTCACTTACGACCCAGGTTTCTTGTCAACCGCCTCTTGCCAATCTGGCATCACCTACATCGACGGTGACAAAGGTGAGTTGCTGTACCGCGGCTACCCCATCGAACAACTCGCCACCAACTGCGACTACCTCGAAACTTGTTTCTTGTTGCTCAAGGGCGAGCTGCCCAATGCAGCACAAAAGGCCGAGTTCGAAAAGACCGTGACCAACCACACCATGGTCAACGAGCAAATGCAATTCTTCCTGCGTGGCTTCCGCCGTGACGCACACCCCATGGCTGTGTTGACGGGCTTGGTGGGTGCTTTGTCGGCGTTCTACCACGACAGCACCGACATCAACAACCCAGAGCACCGCGAAATCGCGGCCATCCGTTTGATCGCCAAGATGCCAACCTTGGTGGCTATGGCCTACAAATACGGCGTGGGCCAGCCTTACATGTACCCACGCAACGACCTGTCTTACGCTGGCAACTTCCTGCGCATGATGTTCGGTACACCTTGCGAAGAATACGTGGTCAACCCCGTGCTCGAGCGCGCCATGGACCGCATCTTCACTTTGCACGCAGACCACGAGCAAAACGCTTCGACTTCTACCGTGCGTTTGTGCGGTTCATCAGGCACCAACCCCTTCGCAGCCATCGCTGCGGGCGTGGCTTGCTTGTGGGGCCCAGCACACGGCGGCGCTAACGAAGCTTGCTTGAACATGTTGGAAGAAATTCAAGCTATGGGCGGCGTCTCTAAAGTGGGTGAGTTCATGGAGAAGGTCAAAGACAAGAACTCTGGCGTCAAGCTCATGGGCTTCGGTCACCGCGTTTACAAAAACTATGACCCACGCGCCAAGTTGATGCAAGAAACTTGCGACGAAGTGTTGAAAGAACTCGGCCTCGAGAACGATCCCTTGTTCAAGTTGGCCAAGGCTTTGGAAAAAATCGCTTTGGAAGACGAATACTTCGTCAGCCGCAAGCTCTACCCCAACGTCGACTTCTACTCTGGCATCGTGCAACGCGCCATCGGCATTCCAGTGAACTTGTTCACTGGCATCTTCGCCTTGGCACGCACTGTGGGCTGGATCGCTCAGTTGAACGAAATGATCAGCGACCCCGAGTACAAAATCGGCCGTCCACGTCAGTTGTTCACAGGCGACGCACACCGCACGGTTGAGCCATTGGCCAAGCGCAAGTAATTGCCTAACTGTCGCGCTTTATGCGCGACAGCCCAAAAGCCCTGCTGTTCCGCACGAACTTCGGGGCTTTTTTGTTGCTCGACTCGCTTCAAAGGCTGGCAGTGGTAGGCTCTGCCGCTATGAGTTCTGTTCCGTTTCTAAACACGCCCGACGCCCTGCGCCAACTGGCCAATCAACCCCACAGCCCCTGCCAATGCAGCTTGCAACATTGCGCTGGTTGGGAGAGCATCAACGACACCGCTTGGCCTGCCGCACACATGCAACACGTGGCCACGTTGCGCAACCCTGATGTGTATGAACCCACGTTTGAAGAACAGCATCCCAACGGCACACGCTACGAATCATCCGATGCGCCTGTGGCTTTGAAGTTTTTTCCCTATAACCGATGCGATGTGCATGCTTGCAGTCAATGTCAGCAGCATGTACTGCGCTACACCGAGTTTGGTGGCTACTACGTTGACCACCGTGCGCGCCGCTTAGACGCCGCGCAAATCAGCGATTAAGCCAACGCCATCTCACCGCCCAAGGCTTCAAACAAATCGGGCAGCAGCTTGCTCAGCTCACCGGTAGCAATGGCCACGTCGGCGTCAAAGCCTTCGTCTTTCTCAGTAGACGTGGCCTCAAACACCACATCTAAGAACGTGATCTTTTTCAGCTGCATGCCTTCGGTCAGCGAAAACGACACACGCCCTTCCCATGTCAACGCCAAACGCGTGGGCAGCTTGCCCCCTTCAACGTGGTGTTTCACCTCATCGGTATCGAGCGGGTGGCGCACGTAACGCACCACAGACTTCGATTCATCAGCGGCCTTGAGTTCACACTCGCGGTCCACGCTGAATGCAGCGGGTGATTCTTGCGTGCTCAGCCACGAAGCCATCGCCGACTGCGGGGACATCTCGGTGTTGATCAAGGTCAGGCTTAAGCCTGCGAACGACTTGATGAGCATGGTCACCACTTCGTCTGCTTTGGCTTGACTACCTGCATCCATCACCAATAAATTTGTAGCGGGGTCAACCCACACCAGCACCGATGATTCTTTGCTGAAGGCCATGGGCATCAAAGACATCTTCACGTCTTCTTTGATTTCTTTCATTTCCTTCTTGCCAGGCTTGCGGCCTTCGGCGGCCTCAATCTGAGCGCTGCGCTCTTTGGCCTTGCGCGCCACCACCGATCCGGGCACGCCTTTGGACTCGATCTTGAGTTTCAAAATGCGTTGACCATTCACCGCCTCAACCAATGGGCCATGCGCTTCGCCACGTGGCTCAACCCAACCAATCGCTTTTTCTTGGCTCGCACCACAAGGCACAAAACGCTCAGCATCCAACGCCTGCTCGATTTGCTCAAGGCTAGGGCTCCAGCCCTCAGCGATTCGGTACACCATCACATTTTTAAACACAGGTCGCCTTTGCTTGTCGGCATTTGCCGAAATAAAAAAGCCAACCGCAAGAGTTGGCTTTGGGAGTTGTGGTGATTTTAGCGTGTGCTATTTCATCAAAGCGCTCAGCTCTTCATCCGTGACAAGTTGGGTCGGTGACTCACGAACAACCGCTCCCTTGATGTCTTTTTCAATGCTTGCCAGTGCAGCACGTTGGTTTCGAAATGCAACAGCCAATTCGTTGGCTAGATCCGGGTTGGGTAAGTCCTTTAATTTCTGTTGACGCGCCCAAGCCACTGTTTGCGCCTGCACTTGATGAAGCGCCGTTTGCAACTCTTGGCTGATGGCTTGAATGCGGTCAATTTTGGCGCGTAGCTGTGCGTTTTCAGGTTGACGCCGATTTTCAGAATTCATGGATTGACCTCTTTGAAAAGCCCTCACCCATTATGGCCATCTGGCAAACATGCAAGACATGCAGTCTTCATAAATAAAAGTTAAAACCATAGAACTCAAAGCTAAGTATTTGCCTGTTTAAAACTGCAAATCCATCACCGTTTTTGTAAAACTTCCCACATTGAATAGGAAAATAGCCAAATGGACCTCGATGTTTTGACAAGCCGCACTCCCGACATACAGCAAGCGCTCTTGTCCGCCATCGAACAAGAAAAAATTGATGTGGTCTACCAAGGTCAAAACGCTTTACCGTCTCAGCGACTGGTCGGCGTAGAAGCCTTGTGCCGCATGGCCCCAAGTCAGTGGGGCGAGTTCTCGCCAGAACAGTTCATACCCGTCGCCGAGCAAACTGGGTTGATTGCTCCGCTTGAGCGCTTGGTCTTTGCTCAGCTAGCACGTGACTTGCCAGTGCTATTGCAACGCCACCCCGATATTCGCGTGGGTGTGAACTTGTCCATTCACCACATCACAGGGCCTGACTTTTTGCCGTTCATTCATGGCTGGCTGGATGCACAAGCTCAAACCACCATTGAGCGCTTGGATTTTGAAATCACCGAAACCTATTTCCAACGCATCTCACCCACCGTGATTGAGGGTTTGCACACACTGCGTGCGCGCGGCGTGCGCATCGTCATGGATGACTTTGGCTCTGGTCAATCCAGCCTGAGTCGTTTGCACACGCTGCCGTTTGATGTGATCAAACTCGACAAACAATTTGCACAGCAAATTGATCACCCGATGGTCTATGCCATCGTGAAAGCTGCACTCAACTTTGCCAAAGAGTTTGGCATCGAGCTCATTGCCGAAGGCGTCGAAACGGCCGAGCAATGCAAAACCCTGCAAGACTTGAACTGCCATCTGGTTCAAGGTTTTTATTTCTCTCATCCTCAGCCTTTGGCGCATTGGCTCAAGCCGTGATCGCGCCCACTCCTTGAATGCCTTACATCACGATTCGTTGGAAATTCATCATCACCGTCGTCGCCTCCACCGCGTGGATGTTGCTCTCCATCTGGCTGTCTATTCCTTGGTATGAGCAACTCAGCGAACACACCACACCAGCCATTGCAGCGTTTTTGATTGGCTTCATCGCCATCATCCCCGGCTTCATGAATGCCTTCATCATGGTGGCCTTGGCGCTCGATAAACGCCCGCGTGTGCCGCTGCACAACCACTACCCCAGCGTCACCGTGCTGGTGGCAGCCTATAACGAAGCAGCGTCCATTGAAGATACGGTGCGCAGCCTCATGCGCCAAACCTATCCAGGTGAGCTGCACGTCACGGTCATCAACGATGGCTCTGCCGACAATACGGCCGACATCGTGCGCACGCTGTTGCCCGAGTACCCCAACCTGAGTTTGTTAGACGTGCAACCCAACGGCGGCAAGGCCAACGCACTCAATCAAGGCTTAGCGCAATGCACCACCCCCTTCGTCATCACGGTCGATGCTGATTGCTGGATTTGGAAAGACGGCATTCAAAACCTAGTGGGCCGTCGCTTGGCCGACCCGCCTAACACGCGTGCCGTGGCCGGTGCAATTTTGATTCGCAACTCCCGCCAAAACTGGTTGACCAAAGCGCAAGAGTGGGACTACTTCTTGGGCATTGCCGCCATCAAGCGCATTCAGTCGCTGTTTCAAGGCACGCTGGTGGCGCAAGGCGCGTTCTCGTTGTATGACCGCGAGACCTTGGTGGAAGTGGGCGGTTGGCCGCACACCGTGGGCGAAGACATTGTGCTCACTTGGAAAATTTTGCGAGCTGGCTACCGCGTGGGCCACGCCGAAAACGCCATTGCCCTCACCCGCTGCCCTGACAACTTGACGCAGTTCATTCGCCAACGCCAGCGTTGGTCGCGTGGCTTGATTGAAGCCTTCAAAATGACGCCCGACATCTTGCTACAACGCCGCCTGCCTGTGTTTTACATCTGGTGGAACACGCTGTTTCCATTCATGGACTTGGCCTACAGCTTGGGCTTCATTCCAGGCTTGGTGCTCGCCATGTTTGGGCATTACTGGATCGTCGGCCCCATGACCTTGGCCTTATTGCCCATCAGCTTTTTGATGAACTCGCTCATGTATGCACGCAGCAAAGCGACGTTCGACGAAGTCGGCCTCAAGGTGCGCCGCAACCGTTTGGGCTTGCTTTCGTACACCTTGGTCTACAGCATCATCTTGCAGCCCGCCTGTGTGTGGGGCTACATCAGCGAAGTGTTGAACTTGCGCAAAACATGGGGAACGAAATGACACGACGCACCACGCCACACATCACAAGGCTTGCTGCTTTATGCGCCGCCTTTGTCGCGGTCCACACCAGCACGCCCGCGCTTGCCGACGACACTACATGGGCCGCTGCACCTGCGTGGAGCCAGTCCAGTGACAGCGATGGGCTGACCATCCGCAAAGCCTTTGTGGCGGGGCTGCCCAGCTACACCAACGGCCTCAAGTGGCAAGGCGTGGAGTGGCAAGAACAACGCTACGAACAAAACGGCAACGCCTTGAGCGGCCACGGCGTGAACTACACCGCCCAAGACTTGGATGCACTCACAGGTCTGGGCTATACCCTGAAAGTGGGCGTCAACCAAGGCCCAGAAAAAACCACCGCCATTGGAGAATGGAACTACAACCGCGCCTACAACACCCAACTGCACTGGGGCGTGTTTGCCAGCCGCGATTGGGTGGAATCGTTGAACGCTTTGCAGCGTGGCATCCATTACGACTTGGTGGGCGGCAATGTGGATTACCAAGTACATCCGCGTGTCACGGTAGTGGGTTCACTCGCACAAACCCGTTTCTCAGATGGACAAGACCGCCAACAACAACGCGCACGTGCTGTGTGGGACGCATGGCCAGACCAAGGCATCACCTTGCAATGGGCCTATAAACACCAGCTAGGTGATACCAACGGCGCAACAAGTGGCAACTATTTCAACCCCGACCACTTGAATGAATCCATGGGCATCATCGGTTGGCGTCGCCGCTTTGAGGGTTGGCAGTGGTATGCCCGCTTGGGCGAAGGTCGCCAATCGGTCAACAACGACAGCCACACGCCCGCGCGCTTGGCTGAGCTTCAACTCACCAGCCCTGTGGCTGGCCACTCGTATTTCAAACTACGCGCAGGCCGTAGCGAAACCGTGGGCCTCAACGGCCCTGGCTATGTGTACCGATACCTCGATGCACAGTGGATTTGGCCACTAGGTCATTAATAGAAATCACGTCACGGGCAACGCCAAACCTACGTCATCCGAGCCAAAGGTGGATACACGGTTGCGGCCACCGCGCTTGGCTTCATACATGGCTTGGTCAGCGTGTTGCTGAATGGCCTGCATGGTCTCCTGATCAAAGCGCTTAGCGGCTACGCCGATGCTGGCGGTAATCTTCAATCGCACGCCATTCACCTCGATGTGAATCGACTCAACGGCCAAACGCAATGTTTCGGCCAACTGCTGTGCCCCTTGCACAGATGTATTGGGTAAGAAAACAGAGAACTCTTCGCCACCAATGCGCCCCACAATGTCGCTGCGACGCACTTGAGCTTGCAGCGTCTGCGCCACCGTGCGCAGCACATCGTCGCCCACCGCATGGCCATAGGTGTCGTTAATCGATTTGAAATGGTCTAAATCAATGAACAGCACCGAAAACGCCAAATTGGCTCGTTGGCTGGCGTGAATTTGCTGATCGCACGCACGGTAGTAAGCCCCTGCATTGAACACCCGTGTGAGTGGATCATGACTGGCCAAGTCATGCAACTGTGCGTTGTAGTCGCGCATGCGTTTGAAGTAAGACATCGAGCGATCCACATAGGCATGGAACGACACGCCCAGATACACCATAGCCAAAATACCCGTCGCCATCGCACTGGGCGAGTACGGTTTCTCAAGGTATTCGTTCCCCATCAAAAAAACCGCCATCGTCAGCCCCGTCACGCCCCAACCTGCACGCTGCCCCAACAAAATGAACACACAAGGGATGTTGGTGTAGAACCACAAAACTCGCAACTCATCGATAGGCACATAGGCCAACGCGGAGCCGTCCTCGAGCAAGCTCAGTACCTCATAGGTCCACCCGATCGTTTTAAAGCGTTGCGGCGAACCTCGCAACAACAGCCACAACAACACGGTTCCCGTGACGTAAGTGATCATCATGCGTCCATGCGCCCAGCCGATCAGGTTAATCTGGCTGATCAAGCCCAAAATAAACAGCCCCGTCAAAGCCGTTGCGGTGAGCATGAGCACGATCAGAAACTTGTAACGGAACTCCAAATACTCTTCTTGTTCTGAAAACTGAACCGAACCAAACGCCAGCCACTTCAAGGCCCGAAAAGGAAAGGAGACGACTCGCTTAAACATAGAATTCCTACCAAAGGCATCAGTCTTTATGATAATTAAATGAACCACTCATTCACCATGACCCATGTCAATTCACGAGCAAGCCTCTAAAAAAGCCAAATTCGCCGACATGAAGTTTCAAGTGGGTCAACGCGTGCAGTTGATCCAAGACGGCAAAAGCACCCACAAGCACTACACCAGTGTCATTGGCTGGGTGGACAACGAGTTTTTGATGCTGCGTGTACCGCAAGACGACGGCTGGATCGTGCACCTGAGCGAAGGCATGAACGTGGAAGTGCGCTTGTTCTCGGGCCTCTCCATCTTCACCTTCAAGAGCCGCATCAACACCATGCTGCTCAATCCGCGCAACTACATGCTCATGAGTTTTCCAGACGACATCTACGAAAGTCCCATGCGCGCCCATTTGCGCGTACGCACCTCGTTACCCGTCGAAATTTTGGAGTCAACGTCCGGCCACAACCTAGGCGATTTTCATTTGCACGACATCAGCGGCGGTGGCACATCGGTCGTCGGCCCCCACAAACTGGGCGAAGTCGGCAGCACAGTGCAACTGCGCCTGCGGTTTGACCTGCAATCCACCGGCAAATCAGAACAAGCCGACATGAGAGGCAAGGTACAAAACGTGGAACTCGTCCACCGCAACAACCAAGCCAACACCCAACCTGAATACCAACACGGCATTCACTTTGACGAGCCCGATGCACGCGTGGTGTTGCTGGTGCATGAGTTGCAACAGCGCACGCCCTGAGACGCAAGTGTTGAACCACATTTATCCGCGTTTATGGCTTTTGGCGAGCGTCCACGCTCACGCCCAACAAGGCGACTGCGGATTTATTCGCGGCCACGATATGCAAACTGCTTGCAGAACGAAGACGCGTTAAGCCCGCGTATCTACAAAATGCATGCCGTCTGGCGTGTGCGGCTTAGGTAGGTGCGGCACATGCACAGCGTGCGCGGCCAAAGGCGTGGCATTGATTAACTTGGCTTTGATGTCACGCACGACCTGCAGCGCCAAGTACACACTGCCCGCGTCTAGCGCTTTGGACAAGCGCACAAACTGCGCATCGGTGCTGAGCGCGTGGTCGAAATTCATCAACATCTTGAGGGCGTGCTTGGAAGCTTCTAGCTGGCCGTGCTCTACCGCGTCAAACAGCGCCAGTATTTTTTGACGCCGTTGGTGCTGCCGGTCTTGCGGCGTACTGCCGTGCCCACCGTAACTGCCGGGGTGGGCGTTGACACGCATCATGCTTGTGGGTTCCATAGAAAGCTCCTTCAAGATGTTCAGGTCATTTCCGTGTGTTCCTTGTTGCGGTAATTGGGTTGTCCAATTGGTGGCAAACATGCATAAGGCGTGCCAAAGCATAAACGGCAATGGTTTGCCGATGTTCGAGCTTTAGGGGATGTGTATGGGGAAGAAAAGAAAAAACGCACCTCGAAGGGTGCGTTTTTTTATTTGGCGGAAGCGGTGAGATTCGAACTCACGGAAGGCTCACACCTTCGCCGGTTTTCAAGACCGGTGCATTCAACCACTCTGCCACGCTTCCAGTTGAATTCAGCCAACATTGTAATGTGTCTTTGGCCTGCTTTTGCTTCAGGCTTCGGACAAAAACAAAGATTGCAAATCACTCAAGAAGTCAAAGCCGCGCTCGGTGGGCACCACGCGTTGAAAGTCCCGCGTGATGAAGCCTTTGGCTTCGGCCTCAACCAGCGCAGATTGAATCGCCGTCACGGGCAGGCCCGTGCGGTCGGTGAAGTCGGCCAACGAAAAGCCGTGGCGCAGGCGCAGCGCATTGAGCATGAACTCAAAGGGCAGCTCGGCACGCGCCACTTCGGTGCTTTGGGCCACGGCGCGGTCAGCGCGGCGGGTGTCTAGCGCGTGATCCATGAACAGGCGTGGGTCACGGTTGCGCACTTGGCGCAGCACGCGGTGCGCGAAGCTGAGTTTGCTGTGGGCGCCAGCGCCTATGCCTAAGTAGTCGCCAAACTGCCAGTAGTTGAGGTTGTGCCAGCAACGGTGGTTATCTTTGGCGTAGGCCGAGACTTCGTAGCGGTGCAGGCCCACGCCGGCGGTGCGTTCGGTGATGCGGTCGAGCATGGCGTAGGCGTCGTCGTCTTCCGGCACTTGGGGCGGGAATTTGGCAAACACGGTGTTGGGCTCGATGGTGAGGTGGTACACCGACAAATGCGGGGGCTGCAAGGACAAAGCCATGTCAAGGTCATCGTCCAACTGCGCCAGCGTTTGGCCGGGCAAGGCGTACATCAGGTCGAGGTTGAAGGTGTCAAAGGCTTCACGCGCTTCCTCTACCGCGGCAATGGCTTGGGCGCGGTTGTGTACGCGACCCAAGGCTTGCAAGTGTTGGTCATTAAAGCTTTGCACGCCCACCGACAGGCGGGTAACGCCGGCTTTGCGGAAGGCTCGGAATCGGTCTTTTTCAAACGTGCCGGGGTTGGCCTCTAACGTGATTTCACAATCGGCCTCTAGGCGCAAACGTGCGCGCATGTCGCTGATGAGCCGGTCAATCGCCGCAGGCGAAAACAAGCTGGGCGTACCGCCCCCAATGAAGATGCTGTGCACACTGCGGCCCCAGATGAGGGGCAGGCTGTGTTCGAGGTCGGCACACAGGGCATCGAGGTACCGTTGCTCAGGCAGCTCGCCGCCCACGCTGCTTTGTGCTTCGTGCGAGTTGAAATCGCAATACGGGCACTTCTTCAAGCACCACGGCAAATGCACATACAGCGAGAGCGGCGGCAAGCTGCTGAGCGACAGCGTGCCGGGGCGCATGAGGTGTTGGATGTCTTGGGTCATCGACGTAGCTTTTATGCGCGCTTTAAGCGAACCAACGTTCGCGCATGAGCGCCAGCATTTGCTGCGCGGCTTGGCCGCGGTGGCTGTTGGCATTTTTCACTTCGATGGGCAGCTCGGCAAAGGTTTTGCCGAAGCGCGGGATGAACATGATGGGGTCAAAGCCAAAGCCATTCGTCCCCACTGGCGCACGCGTGATTTCGCCCACCGCACTGCCCACGGCAATGAGCGGCTCGGGGTCGTCGGGGTGACGCACGGCCACCAAGGTGCTCACCAGCGCGGCGCGTCGGTTGTCGATGTTGGCCATTTGTTCGAGCAAGGCACGCACGTTGTTGTCGTCGCTTTTCTCGTAGCCAAACTGGGTGGCGTAGTAAGCGGTTTGCACGCCGGGCAGGCCGCCAAAGGCGTCTACGCACAGGCCCGCATCATCGGCCACAGCGGGCAAGCCGCTTTCACGCGCGGCGTGGCGGGCTTTGGCCAAGGCGTTTTCAACAAAGGTGTGAAACGGCTCTTCGGCTTCGCCAATGTGCAAATCGCCTTGGCGCACCAGCTCGACACCCAACGGCGCAAACATGGCTTGCAACTCGGCGAGCTTGCCTTGGTTGTTGGAGGCCAGAACGATTCGCTTCATGGGCTGCGTCATGGTTTAAGAAGGTGTTATTGATTAAGACTGCAAAGCCTCTTGTTGCATGGCGATGAGTTCGCGCACGCCTTTTTCGGCCAATGCCATCAAGGCATTCATTTGGTCACGGGTAAAGGGCACGCCTTCTGCAGTGCCCTGCACTTCCACAAAGTGGCCTGCGCTGGTCATCACCACGTTCATGTCGGTGTCGCAGGCGGAGTCTTCGGTGTATTCCAAATCGAGCAAAGGCAGGTCGCCTAACATGCCCACAGAAATCGCGGCCACGCCTTGAATGATGGGGCTCTCGGTGAGTTTGCCTGCAGCAATGAGCTGGTTCACTGCGTCTTGCGCAGCCACAAACGCGCCGGTGATACTGGCCGTGCGTGTGCCGCCATCGGCTTGCAACACGTCGCAGTCCAAGTGGATGGTGCGTTCACCGAGTTTCTTCAAGTCAAACACCGCGCGCATGGAGCGGCCAATGAGGCGCTGAATTTCTTGCGTACGGCCCGATTGCTTGCCGCGCGCGGCTTCGCGGTCGCTGCGGGTGTGGGTGGCGCGGGGCAGCATGCCGTATTCGGCGGTGACCCAACCTTCGCCCGAGCCTTTTTTGTGGCCGGGCACTTTTTCTTCCACCGACGCGGTGCACAGCACTTTGGTGTGGCCAAACTCAATCAGCACCGAGCCTTCGGCATGCATGGTGTAGTGGCGGGTGATGCGCACGGGGCGCAGTTGGTCGGCAGCACGGGTGTGGCGAGAGGCGGGCAAGGTGGTGGTCATTTGTTTGGCTTTGAATCAAGCGTTTGAGGGGTTCAGTAAAGCATTGATTGTCGGGCAATCCGCATTACCCCTGCCCGCGCCCCAAAGTGCAGCGGCGAGCCTGAGATAATCTCGTCTTTGATACAAAACGCCACACCATGCCTATTTACAGCATGACCGGTTATGCCAGCGCGCAAACCGAGCTGACTTCTGACACCGCCAACAGCCCAGCCCTGCGCTTGGGGCTAGAGATTCGCTCGGTCAACAGCCGCTTTCTTGACCTGACGTTCAAGATGCCCGAAGAGCTGCGCCAGCACGAAGCAGCCATGCGCGAACTCGTCACCAAGCACCTCAAGCGCGGCAAAGTCGAAGTGCGCGCCAACATTGAAAGCACGGCTGACACCAGCTTTTCCGAGCCTACCCCCGCCCTGCTGCAACGCCTGCTGGGCCTGCAAGAATTAGTACACGCTCACTTACCTAAGGCCAACGGCCTGTCGGTGGCCGATGTGTTGCGCTTGGCCACGGCCCAATCAGCCGCGCCCGCCGACATTGGCCCTGCCGTGTTGAAACTGGCCCAAACCACCCTGACTCAACTGAGCGACGCCCGCGAACGCGAAGGCGCACGCCTTGCCCAAACACTGCGCGAGCGCATTGGCCAACTGCGCGTGCTGGCCACCCAAGCCGCACCGCTGGTGCCACAGCTGGTCGAGCAACAACGCTTGCGCTTTTTAGAGCGTTGGCGCGAAGCCATGGCCTTGACCGAAGGCGCCGCCCTGCCCGAAGCCGCGCAAGACCGCGCGTTGACCGAGGCCACCTCGTTTGCCATTCGCATTGACGTGGCCGAAGAGCTGACCCGTTTGGTGTCGCACTTTGATGAGATGGACGACTTGCTGGCCAAAGGTGGCAAAGCCGAAGGTGTGGGCAAGCGTTTGGACTTCCTCATTCAAGAGCTGCACCGCGAAGCCAACACTTTGGGCTCGAAGTCGGCCACCATGGAAATGACCCGTATTTCGGTGGACATGAAAGTGCTCATCGAACAACTCCGCGAACAAGTACAGAACATCGAATAATGGACAACTTCCCAGGCAACCTCTTTGTGGTCGCGGCCCCCAGCGGGGCTGGCAAATCGAGCCTCGTCAAAGCCTTGATGGAGCTAGACGCCAAAGTGCGCCCCTCCGTGTCGCACACGACGCGCCAGCCTCGTGGCCAAGAAAAGCATGGCCGCGAATACTTCTTTGTGTCACCGCCCGAATTCGATCAAATGGTCGAAGCCAACGCGTTTTTGGAATGGGCCAATGTGCACGGCCAGCGCTATGGCACGTCGCGCAAAGCCATTGAAGACCGCATTGCCCAAGGTGCAGACGTGATTTTGGAAATCGACTTCCAAGGCGCCATTCAGGTGAAAAAGCTGTTTGCCAACGCAGTGCTCATCTTCATCCTGCCGCCAAGCTGGGAAGAGCTGAAATCCCGCTTGCACAACCGTGGCGAAGACGCCACCGACATCATTGACCTGCGCCTGAAGAACGCCGCAGACGAGATGGCACAGGCCAAAGAATTTGACTACGTTATAATCAACGAATTGTTTGAGACTGCCTTGTTCGACCTGAAAGCGATCGTGCATGCACAGCGCCTCAAATACCTGGCGCAGCGCCGGGCTCGGGCTGATATCTTTCAAGCCCTGAACATCACCTAATTTCCGGAGTACCCACATGGCCCGCATCACTGTTGAAGATTGCCTCGAGCAAATCCCTAACCGCTTTCAATTGGTGCTGTGCGCCACTTACCGCGCTCGCATGCTCAGCCAAGGTCACACACCCAAGGTCGAGAGCAAGAACAAGCCAGGCGTGACCGCCTTGCGCGAAATCGCAGCTGGCCAAATCGGCATCGAAATGCTGAAAAAAGTACCCGGCTAAATCGGGGTAAGCCCCACATGAAAAGCACCGCACTGCGGTGCTTTTTTATTGCGGGTAAAGTATTCACCATGAGCGTCACCCAATCCACGTTAAAGCCCCCTGCTTCCCTGTCTGGAAGCGCGGCTGCAGCCAATGCGGCAGCGGCCAGCTTTGCTGCGTTGACGGAAAAACTAGGCTACCTCAACCCGGAAGGCCTAGACATGGTGCGCCGCGCCTACCGCTATGCCGACGAAGCCCATTTGGGCCAGTTGCGTAACAGCGGTGAGCCCTACATCACCCACCCCATCGCCGTGGCTGCGCAGTGCGCAGAGTGGAAGCTCGATGCACAGGCCCTGTCGGCCGCACTGCTGCACGACGCGATGGAAGACTGCGGCATCACCAAAACCGATTTGATTGAGCGCTTCGGCATCCAAGTGGCCGAGTTGGTGGATGGACTGACCAAGCTGGACAAACTAGAGTTCAACACCCGCGAAGAAAACCAAGCCGAGTCGTTCCGCAAAATGCTGCTGGCCATGGCGCGTGATGTGCGCGTCATCCTCATCAAGCTGGCCGACCGCAGCCACAACATGCGCACCATGGGTGATATGCCGCGCAGCAAATGGGGCCGCATCTCGAATGAAACCCTCGAAATTTACGCGCCTATCGCTCACCGGTTGGGCTTGAACCAAACCTACCGCGAACTGCAAGAGTTAGCGTTTCAACACCTATGGCCTTGGCGTCACAAGGTGCTGAGCAAAGCCATCCAAAAAGCCCGCCACCGCCGCCGAGATTTGATGCAAAAGGTAGAGCAAGAGGTGGAAACCTCGTTTGCCAAAGCAGGCTTGAAGGTACGCATTTCAGGCCGTGAAAAAACGCTGTATTCCATCTACAAAAAGATGGACGGCAAGCACCTGAGCTTTGCACAAGTCACCGACATTTACGGCTTCCGTCTCATCCTGCCAGACGTGATTGATTGCTACACAGCCTTGGGCGTGCTGCACCAAATTTATAAGCCCGTGCCGGGCAAGTTCAAAGATCACATCGCCATTGCCAAGCTCAACGGCTACCAATCGCTGCACACCACCATTGTGGGTCCATCGGGCTTGAACGTGGAGTTTCAAATGCGCACAGAGGCCATGCACTTGGTAGCCGAAACCGGCGTGGCTGCACACTGGCTGTACAAAGACAAAGGTTCGAGCAACGAAACCAACGAGAACTTGGGCAACAAGTGGTTGCAATCGCTACTGGACATTCAAGACGAAACGCGCGACGCCACCGAGTTTTGGGACCACGTCAAAGTCGACTTGTTCCCAGATGCAGTGTATGTGTTCACACCCAAAAGCAAAATCATGGCAATGCCACGCGGCGCCACCCTCGTCGACTTTGCTTATGCTGTACACAGTGATGTGGGCGACCGCACCATGGCTGGCAAAGTCAATGGCGAACAAGTCCCACTGCGCACCGAGCTACGCAGCGGAGACATCGTCGAAGTCATTACCTCTGCCGTGGCTTCGCCTAACCCTGCATGGTTGGGCTTTGTACGCACAGGCCGCGCACGCTCAAAAATTCGCCATTACCTCAAGACCATGGCGCACGCCGAGTCGCAAGGCTTGGGTAAAAAACTCTTGGCCCAAGCCCTGCGCGCCGAAGGCATTGAAGACTTGCCCGCACAAGACGACGAGCACGCCCAAATTTGGGAAAAACTGCTGCACTTCACGGGTAGCAAAACCAAAGAAGAATTACTCACCGATATTGGCCTAGGCAAACGGGTGGCCAGTATTGTGGCCAAACGCTTGGCGACCTTGTTGTCTGACATGGGGCACAAACCAGATGCGTTGCTGCTCAGCCGCGAGCGCTTTACCGCGCACGAAACCGTATCGCAAGGCGGCGTAACAGTCGATGGCAGCGAAAACGCCTCGGTGCAATACGCCACTTGCTGTCACCCCGTCCCGGGTGACGCCATCGTGGGCTACCTAGGCCGCGGAGAAGGTTTGGTGGTACATACCGACCAGTGCGGTGTGGCGCAACGCTTGAAATACAAAGACAGCGAACGCTTCATCACCGTGGAATGGGCCGAAGAGCCTACGCGTGCATTTGAAGTGGCCGTGGTGGTGACGGTCAGCAATGGCAAAGGCGTGTTGGCGCGTGTGGCCTCAGCCATCACCAACGCTGAAGCTGATATCACTCACGTGTTGATGGCTGATGAGGTGAGCGGCCAAGAAGCCACCGACTTGCGGTTTATCTTCACGGTGCGCGACAAGGCCCATTTGGAAGCAGTGCTGGGTAATTTGCGCCGCGTACCGTCTGTGTTGCAAGCGCAGCGCGTGGTGTCAGGCGCGGGACGCGAGGCCTAGGCTTTTTCAGCCGCAGGTGCGGGATAGTGCACCTCGACCACTTCCACCTCTTGCACGCCCACGGGCGTGACCAACTTCACCACATCACCTTCGCGCGCTTTGAGCAAAGCACGTGCAATGGGCGACACCCACGTCACTTGGCCTTTGAGGCTGTCGGCCTCATCAATGCCCATGATGGTGACGGTGCGCTCCACATTCGCCTCATCCACATACGTGACGGTAGCCCCAAAAAACACTTGATTGCTGCCGTGGTGCACGCTGGGGTCGGTGACCTCGGCAATTTCTAGGCGTTTGGTCAAAAAACGAATGCGTCGGTCAATCTCGCGCAAGCGCTTTTTGCCATACAGATAGTCGCCGTTCTCCGAACGGTCGCCATTGCTAGCGGCCCAATGCACGATATCGACAATGCGCGGGCGTTCGTTGTCGATCAGCTCAAACAACTCGTCGCGCAGCACGGCATAGCCTTGCGGCGTGATGTAGTTCTTGCCACCTGCGGGCAAGGGCGGCAAGGTGAGGTCATCGTCCTCACCATCGGTCTCACGGGTGAAGGCTTTGCTCATTGGCGCTTAAATGAGCCACTCAGTGCCAGCCAATGACTTGATAGCCGCGCTCAGCCAAACATTGCTGCACGAACTGGCGGTACAAACCACTGCCCCCCACCGACTGCCCCGCAGCCGTGGCTGCAGCCCCACCCGCACCAATGGCAGCAGCACCTGCGGCAATATTTTTCAGATCTGGTTTGTGACCGCTGAGCAATGAACCGACCACACCGGCTGTACCTACCCCCGCAGCGCCAGCGGCAGCGGAACGTCCTGCATCAACCTTGTTCACGGCTGTCACCTCAGATTGCTGTGCCAGATCAGCGCAATACTGCGCATCCGCATTGGCTTGAGCTGGCCCCATGCGTTGGTAGTGCGCGTTTGGATAAAACGCAGGCTTCGCCACAGGCGTGGCACAACCCGTCAACAAAACGGCTGCGATTGCCGTGAAAGAGATAGCGAGATGATTTTTCATAAGAGAAATTCTAGGCAAGTAGCGTAATCAACGCAGCAAAAGAAAAAGGGTTTACATCCGAAGATGTAAACCCTTGTTCAATTTGGTGCGGCTGGCAGGAATCGAACCCACGACCCCTTGGTTCGTAGCCAAGTACTCTATCCAGCTGAGCTACAGCCGCTCTGGAAAACCGAAAGTATATCACAGATATTTGGTAGGGCGACACGGACTTGAACCGTGGACCAAAGGATTATGAGTCCTCTGCTCTAACCAACTGAGCTATCGCCCCAACCGAAGCTGGGATTGTAGTTTGTGCGCTGAAAGGCCATTCAAGTATTCAGGTTTGGAGTCGAAACATCTGTGACGGCGCGAATTTCTGCGCCCAGATTGTTTGAATTCACGCCCCATGACCTACGAGATTTTTAGCTCCTTCAAGAGCCACATCATTCGCTGGCCACGTCATTTGTTGATGGTGGGTGGCATTTGCATGCTCGCTGCGTGCGGTGGCGGTGGTGGATCCAGTAGCACAGGTGGCGTAGCCACCTTGCCAACCATCACATTGACACGCTCAGACAGTGGGGGGGCGGTTTACCCAGGCAATACCGCCATGGTTCTGCCACAGTTCAATTACGGCTCAGGCACATTGAATTGGGTAGACAGCTCCAACATCAGTCACAGTCAGCCCGTCGTGGCTGGTACACCAGTGTCTGTGACACCGTCGCAAACCACCACCTACACGCTCTCGGTCATCTATCAAGACCCGACGACAGTGCGCACGTCTATGCTCACCGGCACAGCTGCCTTGACAGTCACAGTGGTTTCACCTCCCAGCTTAGCAGCCAGTTTGAGCTTGTCGACCTCACCCACAGGCACGGTCACCACAGGCACGGCCATTCAGATCACTCCGACTTTTTCAGTCCCCACAGGACTCACCATGACATCGAGTGTGATCTTGGTCAACGACGACACCACAGCGCCCATCGCAGCGACTTCAGGTACACCGGTGGTGCACACACCCACGATCAATACGACTTACAAACTTAAAGTTTGTTACGTAGATACACGCGTCACGCCATCTGTGTCCAATTGCGAAAACACCAGCGGCAACACCATTCAGGTGGTGTCTGGTCCTGCCAAGTTCACTACAGGCGGTTTATTAAACATTGCACGCAGTGACTTCACAACAACGCCCTTGCAAAACGGCATGATTTTGGTGGCGGGCGGCATCAGCAGTTCAGGCGTAGAGAAAACCGTCGAGCTTTATGACCCTGTCACCAACAAATGGAGCCGCACGGGCGATATGAAAACCGCACGTCGTGGTCATGCGGCAACGCTGTTGCGCGATGGGCGTGTGCTCATCACAGGCGGGTATGACGGAACTGCCGCCACAACCGCACTCAACAAAGCAGAAACCTACGACCCTGCAACTGGAGTCTGGACCAATACCACCGGCACATTGATACAAGCGCGACGTTGGCACACCAGTACTCTGTTGAACAACGACAAAGTGCTGATTGTGGGCGGCAGTGTCAGTTCTGGCAGCGGTACTGTGGTGGAATTATTTGACCCCACAGCTGGCACCTTCTCTGCCACAGCATCTCTGCGACTGCCGCGTCAGGGCCACACGGCCACGTTGCTACCCACAGGGGAGGTATTGGTCGTAGGACGCAACAACAGCGATGGTTCGACCTCGACAGTCAATAGCGTGAACGTGTTGTCTTCTCGTACGACTGAGATTTACACACCCACCGGCACCCCCGCTTGGACAGATGGCCCCGTGTTGACTTTCGGTCGTTACTCTCATGCCGCCACCTTAGTTGGAAACTCCAATCAATTGCTGGTAACTGGTGGCTACGATGCTGGCACCGATAAGGCTGAAATACTGGACGTGTCCACTGTCCCAACCGCTAGCAGAACTTGGACAGCCACCACAAACCCCATGGCGGTCGCACGCGCACTGCACACAATCACCTACCTCCCTGCCAGTGACAAAGTCTTGGTGATCGGTGGCTACAACAACGCCACATCATCCATGTTGGTGAGTACCGAACTCTTTACCTTAGACACCACAACGCCAGCAAACAGCACGTGGTCGACCACAGGCAACAAGGCGCTCACACTCGCACGCGCCATGCACACCAGCACCCTCATGAGCAACGGTAATGTGTTGGTACTAGGCACCTACTACGCCACCACGGGCACCGTCTCAAACACCACGGAAATTTGGACGCCTTAAACAAACGTCTGATTTCCTCACACTTAACGTTCCCCCACTCATCACTAAAAAGGGCTTTGTATGAAAAAACTTCTCATCTCGACCGGCCTCCTGCTGACAGCCTCACTGGTTTTTGCACAACCGCAAAAACCCACCTACGCCTATTACGAAGGCTTCAACCTGAGCATGGGTGTGGCTCAAAACAAGACGGATGCCACCAGCAGCTCATCTACAACCAACGCCAACACCAGCATTGGTTTGGCCAAGCTCAACTACACCTTTGCTCTCGCGTATCCAGCCAAACTCGGTGTAACGGCAACAATGGACTTAAAAAGCTCCAAAGTCAGCGACACAGAAAATCTCGCTGTGAATGGTCCGACCGAAGTGACGATTGAACCCGGTGTTTTGTTGTTGAGCAACTCCTTGTTGTATGGCAAGTTCGGCACTTACAGCAGCCGTTACGAGTCTGGCGCAAACCCCACGCGCAACCTCACAGGTACAAGCGTGGGCATCGGCATCAAACACTATGTCTACGGCCAAAACTTCATCCAAGCCGAATGGACACAGCGCAAAGCAGATGACAACGGCGCAGGTTTATCTGGCATTAAGTTCAAGCAAACCTCCGCTGCGGTGTTGGTCGGCTTTAACTTCTAAACCTTCCAAGGTTTGATGCAGCGAGGGATTTATCATCCCTCGCATGAAACTCTCTCCCAGAGCCCTTGGGCTTACCGCTGCAGTGGTCACGGTCCTCATTTGGTCATCGTTCATTGTGGTGGCGCGCGCATCTGCCGCACACAACTTGCTTCCTCTTGATATTGGTTTTCTGCGCATCATCGGCGCGGGCTGCGTGTTGCTGCCTTGGGGTTGGTGGCTCATGCGTTCACACCAGCAATCGGGTGAACAGCTTGGCTCGTTGATGGGCTTGTCGCCCCTACCCTTGCGCATCACCGCCTTGGCGGGACTTTTTGGCAGCATGCTTTATGCCATGCTGGCTTACTCTGGTTTTTTCTTTGCACCTGCTGCGCACGCCTCCGTGCTGATGCCCGGCAGCTTGCCGCTGTGGACCTCGCTCTTGGCCATCGTGGTTTTGCACGACCACATCACCCGTGCGCGTGCCATGGGCCTCGCTTGCATTGTGTTGGGTGATGTGCTGGTGGGTGGCGCGAGCTTGCTCAAAGCGTTTGACGGCGGCGAGGTGTGGAAAGGCGATGTGCTATTTATGAGTGCAGCGTTTTGTTGGGCCTGCTACACCGTGCTGGTACGCCGCCACGCACTAGAGCCGGTACGTGCCACCATTGCCATCACCGCATTTGCGTGTGTGAGTTTTGTGCCCATCTATGGCTTGGCCGCTTACGCAGGCTGGGTGCCTACACACCTAGGTACCGCGCCAGTCGAAGAAATGGTGTTTCAAGCGATTTACCAAGGCGTGGGCTCGGTCGTGATTTCAGGCATCACCTTCAACGTGATGATTCGTCACTTTGGCCCTGTGCGCTCCACCATGATCACCGCCTTGGTCCCGGGCCTGTCCGCGTTGGGGGCTGTCGTGTTTTTGAACGAACCCATGAGCCTCAACCTGTTAGGCGGCTTGGCTTTGGTGACCTGCGGTATTTTGTTTGGCGTGCGCTTGCCAAAAACCTAAAGCGCTTATTTATCCGCCTGCTTACTTGTGGCTGAGCGCGTTGCTCACCAGCTTGGACGTGATGTCCACAATTTGAATCATTCGGTCATAGGCCATGCGCGTGGGGCCAATCACGCCTAAGGTGCCCACCACGTGGCCATCCACCTCATAAGGAGCGCTCACCACGGACAGTTCTTCCATCGGCACGATTTTGCTTTCGCCGCCGATGTAAATCCGCACACCTTCAGCTTGGGCTGAGCTATCCAGCAAACGCACCAGCTGGGCTTTTTGCTCAAACAAATCAAAGGCGCGGCGCAGGTTCCCCATGTCGCTGGAAAAGTCACTGACTGACAGCAAATTGCGCTCGCCGCTGATGACCACATCGTCTTGCGCTTGGGTCAGGGCCTCTGTACTGACCTGCACCGCCGCTTGCATAAGCGTGGCAATTTCACCGCGCAACGACTCCACCTCAGCCAACAGCTTTTCGCGCACTTGCTCAATGGCCATGCCAGCGAAATGTTGGTTCAGGTAGTTCGACGCCTCCACCAACTGCGAGGCGGTGTAGTCGGTCTCGGTAAACAACACGCGGTTTTGCACATCACCCTCGGGCGACACGATGATGACCAACAGACGGCGATCCGACAAACGCAAAAACTCAATGTGGCGAAACACCGAGCTGCGACGCGGTGCAATGACCACCCCCACAAACTGCGACAAGTCCGACAACAAATGCGCCGCATTGGCAATCACCTTTTGCGGTTGGTCAGGCGCCAAGGTGGGGGTTTGCAGCTGACCACGCTCGGCAGTCAACATGGTGTCCACAAACAAGCGGTAGCCCAGCGCAGTAGGAATGCGGCCTGCCGAGGTGTGCGGGCTGGCAATGAGGCCCAACTCCTCCAAATCCGACATCACATTGCGGATGGTGGCGGGCGACAGCTCAATGCCTGTGGCGCGAGACAACGTGCGCGAACCGACGGGTTGCCCGTCGGCGATGTAGCGCTCTACCAGCGCTTTCAGCAATAACTTGGCGCGATCGTCTAGCATGGTGAATCTTTGGCGAATTTTAATGATGTAATTTACCCATGAAATCCAAGTTTCGTCAGATCGCATTGCTTGGCAAATACCACCAATCTGTGGGCATTGCCAACGCCTCCTCCCGAGAGACCTTAGAAGGCATCGCCCAGTTCTTGCACACACTAGGTTGCGAGGTCGTCATTGAGCAAGCCACAGCCTCGGGCTCAGGCCTCAGCGGCCACACGGTGATGGCCATTGAAGACATTGGCAAATCGTGTGATCTGGCCATTGTGCTGGGCGGCGACGGCACCATGCTCGGTTACGCCCGCCAACTCGCACCGCACAACGTGCCGCTGATTGGCATCAACCAAGGCCGCTTAGGTTTCATCACAGACATTCCGTTGAGCGAAGTGAAAACCGCGCTCAGCGCCATGTTGGGCGGTGCCTACGAAGAAGATCGCCGCGCCTTGATGCGCGCCAAAGTGTGGCGCGATGGGCACTGCGTGTTCAATGCCTTGGCCTTGAACGACGTGGTGGTCAACCGTGGCGCCACCAGTGGCATGCTGGAAGTGCGCGTCGCGGTAGATGGCCGCTTTGTGGCGAACCAACGCGCGGACGGGTTGATCATCGCCACGCCCACAGGCTCAACCGCCTACTCGCTGTCGGTGGGCGGTCCTTTGTTGCATCCATCCTTGCCGGCATGGGTGCTGGCCCCCATTGCACCGCACACGTTGTCGAACCGCCCCATCGTACTTGCCGATACAGGCGAGATCACGATTGACTTGGTCGCAGGCCGCGACGCCAGTGCCAACTTTGACATGCAGTCGCTCGCGTCACTCTTGATTGGCGACCGCATCACGGTCAAACGCTCCAACTACCACGCCACCTTCTTGCATCCACGTGGCTGGAGCTATTACGACACCTTGCGTCAAAAACTGCACTGGAACGAGGGCGTGGCATGAGTTTGCAGCACATCGTTTTGCGCGATTTTGTGATCGTGCGCGAACTGGACCTCGATTTGTCGAGCGGCTTTTCTGCGCTCACCGGCGAGACAGGTGCTGGCAAATCGATTTTGATAGACGCCCTGCAACTGGTGCTGGGCGCACGTGCTGAAAGCACAGTGGTACGCGAAGGCGCAGCGCGTGCTGAAATTTGCGCTGAGTTCGACACCACGCCCGAGATCGTGAAGTGGCTAGACGATGAAGGCTTTGCCGACATCGCCACTGACGATCACCTGCTGCTCAAGCGCACGATTGATGCGCAAGGCAAAAGCCGTGCGTGGATCAACGGCAGCCCGGCGACCGCGACCCAGCTACGCGCCTTGGGTGACATGGTGCTGGACATCCACGGCCAACACGCTTGGCAAAGTCTGACACGACCCGAAGCCGTGCGCGGTTTGCTCGACGCCTACGCAGGCATCAACCTGCAAGTTTTGACCCAAACCTGGACGCAATGGCGTCAAGCCACCCAAGCTTTGCATGAGGCACGCACCGCGCAAGCCACGTTGCAAGAAGAGCGAGAGCGTTTGCTGTGGCAAATCGCTGAAGTCGAAAAACTGAGCCCTGCCGAAAACGAGTGGGACGAGCTCAACAGCCAACACACCCGTCTGTCCAACGCACAGACGTTGATGGATGCAGCGCAAGCTGCTATCCAAGCCTTAGAAGATGACGACAACGGCGCACTGCGCCTACTAGCCAAAGCGCAAGACACGCTGCAAGACCAAACCGATGTCGAGCCTGAGTTCACGTCGCTGGTTGACGTGTTGGCCTCTAGCCTCGCGCAAGCGGGCGATGTGGCGCACTCGCTCAACGCCTACCTGGGCCGCACCGAGCTTGACCCTGCACGCTTACAAACACTGGATGACCGCATGTCGCTGTGGATGTCTTTGGCGCGCCGCTTCAAACGCACGCCGCAAGAGCTGCCTACGCTATACCAAGAGTGGAAAACCCGTTTGACGCAGCTCGACGCCGCCACTGACCTTGAAGCCCTTGAGGCCACAGAAGCCAAAGCAGCCTCTGCGTACCAAGCTGAAGCCCGCAAAATTTCGCAAGCCCGCACACAAGCCGCACCCAAGCTAGCGACCGCCATCACCCAAGCCATGCAAGGCTTGGGCATGCAAGGTGGCCGCTTTGAGGTGCAGCTCGACAAAACCGAGCAGCCCACTGCTAGCGGGCTTGAGAGCATCACCTTCTTGGTGGCAGGCCATCCCGGCAGCACGCCACGCCCTGTGGGCAAAGTAGCCTCGGGCGGTGAGCTGTCGCGCATTGCCTTGGCCATTGCCGTGACCACCAGCGAGCTGGGCACGGCGCAAACCCTCATCTTTGACGAGGTCGATTCAGGCGTAGGCGGTGCTGTGGCCGAGACTGTGGGCCGCTTGATGAAACAACTCGGCATTGATCGCCAAGTGCTGGCCGTGACCCACTTGCCACAAGTTGCCGCGTGTGCGGACCACCACTTGGTGGTGTCCAAACACAGCGATGCGCAAGGCACTTCGAGTCAAGTAACCGCTCTGAATGCCGATGCAAGGGTGAACGAAATTGCGCGCATGTTGGGCGGCGAAAAAGTGTCAGACACCACCCTCGCCCATGCGCGTGAAATGCTTCAAACCTCGGCAAAGACTGGCAAAAAATGAAACAAGAACTGGTGCTCATCACTGGCATGTCGGGCTCGGGCAAGTCTGTGGCCTTGAACGCGTTGGAAGATGCGGGCTACTACTGCGTGGACAACCTGCCGCCAGAGTTGCTGCTGCCGTTTGTGCAACTGGAAGAACAACAAAGTATCAGCAAAGTGGCCATTGCGATGGACGTGCGCAGCGCCAACTCGTTGCCATTGGTTCCTGCACAACTGGCTCATTTGCGCCTGATGGATGTGGATGTGCGCATGCTGTTCTTAGATGCGACCACCGAAATTTTGGTGCACCGTTTTTCGGAAACACGCCGCCGCCACCCGCTGTCGCGTCAAGATGGCCAAGACGTGGTTCGCGACCAACAACGTGACTTGGTCGAAGCAATTGAGTTGGAGCGTGAACTGCTGTCTGAGCTGCGCGAGGAATCACACATCATCGACACCAGCTTGTTGCGCAGCAGCAAGTTACAGGGCTACATCAAGTCGCTCATCTCAGCCCCTGCCACGCAGCTGACTTTGATGTTTGAATCCTTCGCGTTCAAACGCGGCATCCCCGTGCATGCGGACTATGTGTTTGATGTGCGTATGTTGCCCAACCCGCACTATGAACCTGCCTTGCGCCCGCTCACGGGTCGCGATGCGCCCGTGGCTGACTGGTTGGCCGAACACGGTGCGGTCGAAAAAATGGCCAGCCAAATCACCGACTTCATGAACACCTGGCTGCCTGACCTGAACCAAGACCACCGCAGCTATGTGACGGTGGCCATTGGCTGCACCGGTGGGCAACACCGTTCGGTGTATTTGGTGGAATTGCTGTCAAAGCGATTTGCGGCTGAGTGGGTCACGCTCAAGCGTCACCGCGAACTGGACGTGACGCTTTAGCGCGTCAGCAGTTTTCGCACAGGGGCGGGCAAGCCCAGCCCCGTCCAATCGGCAGCAGCCACCCACTGCCCTTCCCCCATCGCTGTGCCAAGCTTGACCGTATTGGGCAAATGCAAGGTCACGGGATGCAGATGCAAATCTTTGTGCGTCAGCACGTGCTTGAACACCGCACCCTCTTGCAACTGCCCGTGGTGCTTGGCTGGTAAGACGGCTAGCAAAGCATCAAAACTTTCAAACACCGGCAGGCAATACAAGCCTGCCCACACGCCTGTTTGCGGGCGCTGCATCAGCCACACATCGCCATGACGCGTCACGACATGCAACAACCACAACTGCTCAGACGTGCGTTTGAGTTTGCGAGTTTTGACGGGATAGGCTTCGGGCTGGCCTTCGGCCTTGGCCACACACGCATCGGCCACGGGGCATTGCCTGCATTGCGGTTTTTTGGGCGTGCAAACGGTCGCCCCCAAATCCATCACACCTTGGGTGTAGCGCGGCATGGCGGTCTTCACGTCACGCAGGGGCAACATGGTTTGGGCAATGGCCCACAATTCTTTCTCGACCTTTGATGAAGCCAAGTCTTCTTTGAAGCCCAAATAGCGGGTGAGCACGCGTTTGACGTTGCCATCCAAAATGGCAATTGGTTCGCCAAAGCACAACGAGGCCACAGCAGCCGCGGTGGAGCGGCCAATGCCGGGCAAGGTTTGCAAGGCTTCAGCGCTGCGCGGAAACACACCGCCATGCAAAGCCACCACATCTTGTGCCGCACGGTGCATGTTGCGGGCACGGCTGTAGTAGCCCAAGCCACTCCACAAGCCCAGCACCTCGTCTTGGTGCGCAGCGGCCAAATCAGCCACCGTAGGAAAACGTGCCATGAAACGCGCGAAGTACTCACGCACCGTCACCACTTGCGTTTGCTGCAACATGATTTCCGACAGCCAGACGGCATACGGGTCTTGCGTGTTTTGCCACGGTAAGTCGTGGCGGCCATGTTTTTTTTGCCACGTCACCACGGTGTCGCCAAAGCTTTTGTTTTTTGCGGTCATGGTTTTTGGCAAGTGGGGCAGTAATAGGTGGAGCGCTGGCCCTGTTGGATGCGACGAATCGTCGTGCCGCACACACGGCAGGGCTCCCCCACGCGGTCGTACACATGGGCTTCGAGTTGGAAGTAACCGTTTTTGCCATCGGCAGCAGAGAAATCGCGCAAGGTGCTACCGCCTTTTTGCACCGCACGTGCCAACACATCCATGACCGCGAATCGCAACTTTTCGGCACGAGGGCGGCTGATGCGGTCAGCACGCGTGGTCGGACGAATGCCGGCCAAGAACAAAGCCTCAGACGCGTAAATATTGCCAACACCCACCACCAGCTCACCGGCCAACAGCACTTGCTTGATGGTTGATTTACGTTTGCGCAGGCCTTGATGAAAAGCGTCCAACTCAAAACCACCGTTCAATGGCTCCACACCCAAGTGCCCCAACAGCTTGACGGCCTCGGCGCTTTGCTCGCTGGGCGCATACACCACCGCGCCAAAGCGGCGCGGGTCGTTCAGGCGCAGCAGGCCTTGGGTCGTATCTAAATCGAAGTGGTCATGAACCTGTGGTGTGCTTCGGTCATTGCCAAACAACAAACTGCCCGACATACCCAAATGCCACAGCAGCAGCCCTTCCTCCAAATCGACCAGTAAATACTTGCCGCGTCGTCGCACACCCAACACGTGACGGCCTATCAACGACTCGGGCGCACAGCCCAAAGGCCAACGCAAAGGCTTGCCCACACGAACCCCAGTCACGCGCGCGCCAGCAATGCGGTCAGCAAAGCTCAAACGGGTCACTTCAACTTCGGGTAATTCAGGCATAGACGGGGAAGAAAAATTAGCCAGCGATTATGATGCGAGGATGAAATTCCCCTTGTCCGCTGCACGTCTTTGGGCCTTGCGCCTTGCGCTCTTAACGGCCGCGTCTTGCGCCGTTCCCATCACAGGTCACACCCAAGCCAGCGAAACCGACAAAACCGAAAACTCGGCCATGAGCGGCGAGTTGCTTTACGAAATTTTGTTAGGCGAGATGAACCTGCGCCAAGGCGAACCCGCCGCTGGTTTCTCACTTTTGCTCGATGCAGCGCGCAAATCCAACGATGTGCAGCTGTATGACCGCGCGGTGGAGATTGCACTGCAAGCCCGCTCTGGCGATGGCGCATTGATGGCGGCCCGCTCTTGGTCTCAGGCATGGCCACAAGACCGCAAAGCCAACAACCAAGTGCTGCAAATTTTGTTGGCACTGAACCAAGTGGCAGAGAGCTTGGATCCGTTGAAAAAAGAAATCGCCCTCGCACCCGAGGCCGAACGCGATGCGATCATCAATTTGATTCCCCGCCACTACGCACGCGTGACAGACAAAAAACGCGCAGCCAACATCGTTCAACAAGCGCTTGAACCTTATCTGAACAAGAGCAACACCACAGGCGCTGTCGCTTGGACCAGCTTGGGCCGCATGCGTTTAGCAAGCAACGAGATGATCAGCGCTTTAGACGCCGCCAAAAAAGGCCAAGCTGCTGACAGCAAAGCACAAGGCCCTACGCTGCTGGCCATGGAGCTGATGGGCAAAAAAATAACCGAAGCCGAGCCGCTGGTGCAACAAGGCTTGCACAAACAAGACGGCACCGAAATGGCCATGAGCTATGTGCGCGTGCTGATTGAGCTTGAGCGTTACAAAGAAGCCACCGAACAACTGCAAGCCATCACGCGTAAAGATTCAAAGCTAGCTGATGCATGGCTGGTGCTGGGCTCATTGCAATTTGAGCAAGGCCAAGACAAAGAAGCCGAAGCCTCGCTGGCACGCTACGTCAGCCTTGCCAGCAAAGCCCCCACCGACACCAGCACACGTGGTTTGAACCAAGCCCAAACACGCCGCGCTGCGCTGCTGGCTCGCCAAGGCAAGATGGGCGAAGCACGTGAATTGATTCATCAAATTCCTGCCAACAACGCCGACGAGCAACGCAGCCGATTGCTGGCCGAGGTGCAGCTTTTGCGCGAGCATCGCCAATGGCAAGCTGCTTTTGATTTGTTGGCGGCCAACAGCGGCGAAGACACTGACTTGGTTTACGAGCAAGCCATGTTGGCCGAAAAACTCAACAAACTCGATGACATGGAAAAGCTGCTGCGCCAAGTCATCGCGCAAAACCCCAGCTACTACAACGCGTACAACGCCTTGGGCTTTTCGCTGGCAGACCGCAACATTCGCCTGCCCGAAGCCAAACAACTCATCGTCAAAGCCCTCACTTTTGCACCGGATGATCCCTTCATCACTGACAGCCTGGGCTGGGTGGAGTTCCGTTTGGGCAACTTGGGTTCGGCTCTGAGTTATTTGCAAAAGGCCTACAAAGGCCGTGCAGACGCTGAAATTGCCGCCCACTTGGGCGAAGTGCTGTGGAAGATGAAGCGCCAAGACGAAGCCGTCCAAATTTGGCGCGAAGGCTTGAACACCGCCCCCAACAACGAGACCTTGCAAGAAACCTTGCAACGCCTCAAACCCGCGCTGTAAACCATGCGCGGTTGGTGGCTTGCCCTGTGTATCGGCTTCACCCTAGCTGGGTGTGCCATGCCCAGCCGCACAGATAAACCTTTCAATACAGAGCAGACCAACAGCCCTGAATGGCAAGGCCGCATCAGCGTGCAAGTGTTGGGCGCCCCCCCTTCCTCCATGAACGCCAGTTTCTCTTTGCGTGGTGACGCCAAAAATGGCGAACTGGATTTGTATTCCCCGCTAGGCACCACACTCGGTGCATTGCAATGGACGCCGCACGTGGTGCAGCTCAGCGATGGCGGCAAGCACCAATACTTCAGCTCGCTGGCTGAGCTGACCGAAAAAACCATGGGAGCCGTCCTCCCCATCGATGCACTCTTTGGCTGGTTGCAAGGTCGTGATGTGCAAGCCACAGGCTGGCAAGCTGATTTGTCGGCCGTGTCGCAAGGTGCAGTCACCGCACACCGCACCAGCCCCGCGCCCGAAGTGACGCTGCGCATCAAACTCGACCAATAACCATGCGCTCGCTCCACCACGTCTTAGCCCCTGCCAAAGTCAACCTGTTTTTGCACATCACGGGTCAACGCGACGACGGTTACCACCTATTGCAATCGGTCTTCATGCTGATTGACTGGTGCGACACCCTGCACTTTGACGTGCGCGACGATGGCGTGATTGAGCGCGAAGACCTCACGCTTGCGCTGCCAGCGGACGACTTGGTCATGCGTGCCGCGCAATCGCTGCAACGCGCCAGCGGCACACGTTTGGGCGCGCACATCGCGATTGAAAAACACATCCCCGCACAAGCGGGCATGGGCGGCGGCTCCTCGGATGCAGCCACGACCTTGTTGGCACTGAACCGTCTATGGGGCTTGAACTGGCCGCTGTCCAAACTCATACCCTTGGGTTTGGCCTTAGGCGCCGATGTGCCATTTTTCTTGGGTGGCCACAACGCTTGGGTGGAAGGTATTGGCGAGCAAATCACGCCGCTGGATGTGCCCACTGCACGCTTTGCCGTGGTTAAACCTAACGCAGGCTTAGAGACTGCAAAAATTTTTCGTCACCCAGAGTTGGAACGGGCCACAGAAACTGCTACAATGTCGGTCTTCGCTGTTGATCCTTATGGCTTTGGCCGTAATGACTTGCAGCCAGTGGCTCAGGCGCTGTGCCCAGAGATCACCGAAGCCCTTCAGTGGTTAGGTTCTTATGGATTAAGCCCACGCATGACCGGTTCTGGCAGCGCAGTATTTGCCCAGTTACCCAACGGCGTGCTGATTAACTCAGCCCCACATGGCTGGCAAATGCGGATTTGCAGCAATATGGCAGTTCATCCACAAGCGGGATGGGCAGCTAGCGAAAGTTAACGGTTGGTCGCTGCAAAGCGCTTGACCTGTGTAGGGGATTCGCCAAGTTGGTTAAGGCACCGGATTTTGATTCCGGCATTCCGAGGTTCGAGTCCTCGATCCCCTGCCAAATTTTTAAAAGCACATCCGTGCCAGGTTTGCAAGTGACGACTTATTGCGTCATTGGTCTTGAAGCGAAAGTCATACGTCATCATGTCGAACCACACACCCGACTTCATGGTCTTTACCGGCAACGCCAATCCCACTTTGGCCGCCGAAATTGCAACACACCTTGGCATCGAAGTTGGCGCAGCCCATGTCGGCCGCTTCTCTGACGGTGAAGTCACCGTTGAAATCAACCAAAACGTCCGCGCCCGCGATGTGTTCGTGGTGCAAAGCACTTGCGCTCCCACCAACGAAAGTTTGATGGAGTTGCTGATCATGGTCGACGCTTTGAAGCGCGCCTCAGCAGAGCGCATCAGCGCAGTCATCCCCTACTACGGCTATGCCCGTCAAGACCGCCGTCCTCGTTCAAGCCGTGTGCCCATCTCCGCCAAATTGGTGGCTGATTTGCTGCAAACCGCTGGCGTGGCCCGCGTGTTGACCATGGACTTGCACGCTGACCAAATTCAAGGCTTCTTCAATGTTCCCGTCGACAACATCTACGCTTCACCTGTGTTGTTGGGCGACTTGCGTACCAAAAACTACGACGACTTGATCGTGGTGTCACCCGATGTGGGTGGCGTGGTGCGTGCCCGCGCTTTGGCCAAGCAACTCGGTTGCGATTTGGCCATCATCGACAAGCGTCGCCCCAAAGCCAACGTGTCTGAAGTGATGAACGTGATTGGCGACATCGAAGGCCGCAACTGCGTGATCATGGACGACATGATCGACACTGCAGGCACTTTGGTGAAAGCCGCTGAAGTGTTGAAAACACGTGGTGCCAAAAAGGTCTACGCCTATTGCACACACCCCATCTTCTCTGGCCCTGCGATTGAACGCATTGCCAAAGGCGATGCCCTCGACGAAGTGGTGGTGACCAACACCATTCCTTTGAGCGAAGCTGGCCGCGCCTGCAAAAAAATCCGCCAACTCACCGTGGCGCCGTTGATCGCTGAAACGATCCAACGCATTGCCAGCGGCGAGTCGGTCATGAGTTTGTTCTCCGACCAAGACCAGCTGTTCTAACAGAGCAGCATCCAAGTCGTCGAACATCGACCCCGGGCTGCATTCATGCAGCCTATTTTTGAAACTGGAGCCACACTGGTCGCGGTGGGTTCTTACTGGAGTTAATTATGAAATTTGTCGCTTTTGAGCGCGCTAAGCAGGGAACGGGTGCGAGCCGCCGTCTGCGTATCACTGGCCGTACACCTGGCATCGTCTATGGTGGCACTGCTGAACCCACGTTGATCGAAATCGATCACAACGCCTTGTGGCACGCCTTGAAGAAAGAAGCTTTCCACGCTTCTGTCTTGCAAATGGAATTAGACGGCAAAACAACCGAAGTGTTGTTGCGCGACGTGCAATACCACCCCTACAAGCAACTCGTGTTGCACATCGACTTCCAACGCATCGATGCCAACACCAAGATGCACAAGAAAGTGCCATTGCACTACAGCGGTCAAGAAGAGTCTCCAGCATTCAAGCAAGACAACTGCTTGATCACGCACGTGGCTACCGAATTGGAAATCTCTTGCATGCCTAAAGAATTGCCAGAGTTCATCGCTGTGGACTTGAGCAAGTTGACCAAAGGTCACTCTTTGCACGCCAGCGACATCGCCTTGCCAAAAGGCGTGACAGCTGTGATCCATGGCAAAAACAACCCCGTGTTGGTTTCTGTTGTGGCACCTAAAGCTGAAGCTGAAGCGCCTGCTGCAGCCCCAGCAGAAGACAGCAAAAAGAAAAAGTAATCTCTTTGTAGATTGCTGCAACGGCCCACCTTGGTGGGCCGTTTTCATTGGTGTGCACTCATTGATAATTCACACATGATCAAGCTCCTTGTTGGCCTCGGAAACCCCGGCCCTGAATACGAAGCCACGCGTCACAACGCCGGTTTTTGGTGGATAGACACCATCGCACGCGACCTCAAGGTCACACTGCAACCGGACCGGGCCTACCACGGCTTGATAGCCCGCACTTCGGTCAAAGGCGAGAACGTGTGGCTACTCGAACCTCAAACCTTTATGAACCTCTCGGGCAAATCGGTGGGTGCACTGGCGCGCTTCTTCAAAATTCAGCCGCAAGAAATTTTGGTGGTGCACGACGAGTTGGACATCACGCCTGGCGAAGCCAAACTCAAACTCGGTGGCAGCCATGCTGGCCACAATGGTTTGCGCGACATCCATGCACAGCTCGGCACAGATCAGTACTGGCGACTGCGCATTGGGATTGGCCACCCCGGTGTGAAATCAGAGGTTGCGAACTGGGTGCTGAAAAAACCAGCGCCTGATCAACGCACTGCCATTGAAGACTGCATCACACGCACCAGCTTGGCCTTGCCGCATTTGCTTGCGGGCGACATGGTGAAAGCCACGCAAATGATTCACACCGCCAAGCCGCCTCGGCCCAAACCACCTCGGCCGGCCACACTGCTTGGCACTGAGAAGACAGAGGGTACGCATGCTGAAACAACGCCAACCAAAGGGGCTAACGCCAGCTGATTATTTGAAGGGTTTAGCCTTCACTCTGAGCGCGTGCTGCATTCTGCCCACGCATGCCGACACGGTGTACCGCTGCGGCGAGGCCTACAGCACCTTAAATCAATGCGCCAACGCAACAGCAACAGAAGTCAAACCCGCCTCGATACTGCAGACCACTGGGCAAACGAGCCACGCCACCAGTGACTTGCGCGACGCACAAGCCTTAGAAAAGCAAAGACTGCAAGCTGAACGTCAAGCAGCCCAAACAGCACCCGTGCGAGTCGGCGCCCCCCATACACCTCCCCCGATCGCCACAAGCAACCCGCCTTTAGCGCCCAACGGCAAGCACCAAGGCAAACACGCCCGCAAACCAAACAATCCCTACTTCACAGCCGTAGATCCCAACGCAGCGCTCAAAAAGAAAAGCACCGCCAAAGCGGTGCCTGCTGCGTCTAGTCCATGAGGCGCAGCGCGCCACAAAGTCAAAAGCTGGATTACTGCGCGGTCTGCTGCAACAGCCGAAACTTGGCCAGCAGCGCATCACGTCCCTCGACCCGTTCGGGGTTCACAGGAATGCACGCCACGGGGCACACCTGCACGCATTGGGGTTCGTCGAAATGCCCTACGCATTCGGTGCATTTGTCGGGGTTGATTTCGTAAATCTCCGGCCCTAAGAAGATGGCTTCGTTCGGGCACTCGGGCTCACACACATCGCAGTTGATGCATTCATCAGTGATCATCAAGGCCATAAAAAATCCATTGGTGGACTAAACAAAGGACTAATTATCCCCGCTTGCCTAGTGCAGCCATGCTGCACGGTGTTTAGGCCACACCGCTGGCGTGTGTTTCAAGCGCTTGGCCATGCGTTTGACCACGCGCTTCAAGCAAACGTTTTTGGCTGTACACCGGTTGCGCAGGCAAATCCGCCAAATGCGCCGCATCGGCCCACAGCTGAATGTGCAACCCGCCATCACGCCAAGCCACTTGATTGAGGCCTGCATTGGGAATGTCGCATACACGTGGCCCATTCAGAGACAAAGCTTGCGCATGACGCCACACCATGTCGAGCACGCCGCCATGCGTGACCACCACCACATGTTCACCGACGTATTGCTGCGCCAGCTCTTGCAACGCGGCAATCACACGGTCATGAAATGCGCGGGTCGTCTCCGCGCCCTCCACCGCCACGTCAGCATCAAAGGCCAACCAGCGTTGCCATGCCTCGGGGTACTGGGCCTGAATGTCGGGACTGCGCATGCCTTCAAACACACCGTAGCACTGCTCGCGCAAGCCTGTATTCAAGATGCAGGTGTGACCCAGCACTTCGGCCACGGGTTGGGCAGTTTGTTGGGCACGCAGCAAATCGCTGCTGATGAGTCGGGTGGGCACACGGCCTTGCGTTTGCCATTCGGCCAAAGCTTGCACCATGCGAGTTTTCAAACGCTGGGCTTGTTGAAAGCCCATGTCATTGAGCGGCACATCCAACTGGCCTTGAAAACGCAGCTCGCGGTTCCACGCAGTTTCGCCGTGGCGAATGAGGAGAAAGTCAGTCACTTAGCGACGCGCTTAGCCAACAAGCGCTTGTACACCCCCGCCGAGACCAAGTTCTGGCCATCATCACCCGCCCCCAGCAAAGAGATTTCGCGCACAAAGGTGCTGGAGATGAATTGGTATTTGGCGCTGGGCGTGAGGAAGACGGTTTCCACCTCAGGCATCAGCTCACGGTTCATGCCGGCGAGTTGAAACTCATAGTCAAAGTCGGTCACGGTACGTACGCCACGCACCATCACAGTGGCGTTGTGGCTGCGCACAAAGTCACGGGCCAAACCGGTGAAGGGCACCACTTCAACTTGAGGATGCGCGGACATGGCCTCACGCGCCATGTCCATGCGCTCGTCCAAGGTGAACAGTGTTTTCTTGTGGTGCGCCGTGGCCACTGCCAAGATGACTTTGTCAAACATGGCCGCAGCGCGCAACACAATGTCTTCATGGCCCAAGCTGATGGGGTCAAAGGTGCCGGGGTAAATGGCCACAACTTGCTTGGACATGAGTGCTCCTAAGTGTTTCTAAAAGTCAAAACTGATTATGCAATCCGGCGTAGCAGGTGCGCATGCACCGCCCCCGCCTTGAGGTGGCGATGCAGCGACAAGCCCATGGGCTCAAGCTGCTCATCCGTCCACGCCACAGGGGCCTCGAGGTACACATAACCATCGGCCTTCACAGCTTTGGCGGCGGCTTGCAACGCGGGCTCAAACAACGCGCCATCAAACGGCGGGTCAATGAAAATCAAATCCACACTGGCTGCACTGAGCTGCTTCAAGCAGGCCACCCCATCGGTACGCAGCACGTGCACATTGGTGGCCTTGAGGCGGTTCACTTGAGTGCTGAGCTGCGCCACCAAAGTGGGGTCGAGTTCACACACCTGCACATGGGTCGCGCCGCGTGAGGCAGCCTCAAAGCCCAACGCACCTGTGCCCGCGAATGGGTCCACACAACGCCAACCCAACAGCGACTGGCCCAGCCAGTTGAACAAGGTCTCGCGCACGCGGTCGGGCGTGGGGCGCAGGCCGGGCTTCAACGCCACGGGCAGTTTGGTGCGGCGCCATTCGCCGCCGATGATGCGCACCTCGCCTGCACCTTTGTGCCGTTTCTCAACGGCGGGTTTGGCAGGGGTTGCGGAGAGGGAATGTGGTGTGCGGGTTTTCATAGAATGGACTGATTCTAGAAACACCCACACATGTTTAGCTTCTTCAAGAAAAAAATCGCTGACCAGCCTGCGGCCAACACCACTGGCAACAGCTCTGCCACACCCGCGAACGCAGCACCACAACAGATGCCTGCCGAGCGCCCACGCGCCAGCTGGATGGCCCGCTTAGGCCAAGGCCTGCGCCGCACGGGCCAAAGCATCAGCACCGTGTTCACGGGCACCAAGATTGATGACGACCTGTATGAAGAACTCGAAACCGCTTTGCTCATGGCCGATGCAGGCGTACAGGCCACCGAGTATTTGCTGGCCGACTTGAAAAAACGCGTCAAAGACACGGCCACCACCGAACCCTCAGCCGTCAAAGCTTTGCTGGCCGCATCCATTGCCGAGCTGCTCAAGCCTTTAGAAAAACCCCTCACCATCGGCGCACACAAACCCACCATCATCATGGTGGCAGGCGTGAACGGCGCAGGCAAAACCACCTCGATTGGCAAGCTCACTCGCCACTTGAGCGACAGCGGTGCCTCCGTGCTGCTGGCTGCGGCCGACACCTTCCGAGCTGCCGCACGTGAGCAGCTGGCCGTTTGGGCCACACGAAACACGGTGGAAATCGTCAGTCAAGAAGGCGGTGACCCCGCCTCAGTGAGCTTTGATGCCGTCACCGCAGGCCGTGCACGCGGCAAAGACGTGGTGCTGGTCGACACCGCAGGTCGCTTACCCACGCAGCTGCACCTGATGGAAGAGCTGAAAAAAATCAAACGTGTGGTGCAAAAGGCCGATGACACGGGCCCACACGAAGTGTTGCTGGTGATTGATGGCAACACCGGTCAAAACGCCCTTGCCCAAGTGAAGGCGTTTGATGAAGCCCTCAGTTTGACCGGCCTCATCGTCACCAAGCTCGACGGCACAGCCAAAGGCGGCGTGTTAGCGGCCATTGCCCTGTGGGGTCAAGGTCGTGCGGCAGCAGGTGGCTCGGCTGTGCCTGTGTATTTCATTGGCGTAGGTGAAGCCGTAGAAGACCTGGAAACCTTCAGCGCCCAAGAGTTTGCCGACGCCCTCTTGGGCTAAACCGCTCAGGGCTTTAAAACGCCCTTCAAGCTGTCGCGCCAGCGGCCACAACGCTCATTCGCCTCAACGACGGGGTAGCTGTCCATGCGGCCCTGCTTGCGCGTGAGCGGTGGCTGAATGTAATACCCCAAGCCGCAACGCAACTGGGTTTCGGATGAGTCGGAATTGAGCACATGCGCGCAGCTCTTGCAGCACTGCACGGCAATTCGCTCCAAGGTCATGGGCGGCATAAAGGGCTCCTTAAATACTGTGATTAAATTCAGTATATGTTAAAAAACACAGTATCAAAAGATATCCTTTACCAAGGGTTAACCCATAAACTTAGCAGGGTTTAGCACTCTGGATGCAGGAGTGCTAATATACGCTTTAGTTATCCGAAAGGACTAATTCCATGACCGCAATCACCCATCAGCCACTCGCCATTTCCAATCCTTGGGCACTGGTTCCGTCGCTGGGCAACCTTGATGCCTACATCACCGCTGCCAACCGTTTGCCCATGCTCACACCAGAGCAAGAGCAGGAGTTTGCACGTCAACTCAAAGACAACAACGACCTCGAAGCCGCTGGAAAGCTGGTGCTCTCGCACCTGCGTTTGGTGGTCTCTGTGTCACGCCAATACTTGGGCTACGGTCTGCCCCATGCCGACCTGATTCAAGAAGGCAACATCGGTTTGATGAAAGCCGTCAAACGCTTCGACCCTGACCAAGGCGTGCGTTTGGTAAGCTACGCCATGCACTGGATCAAAGCCGAGATTCACGAATACATCTTGAAAAACTGGCGCATGGTTAAAGTGGCCACCACCAAAGCACAACGCAAACTGTTTTTCAACCTGCGTTCGATGAAGCAAGGCTTCAAGTCTGACGCGCTCGACAACACACACCGCAACACCCTCAACCCACAAGAGGTAGATGCGGTCGCGACCAAGCTCAATGTCAAGCCCGAAGAAGTGTTGGAGATGGAAATGCGCATGTCTGGTGGCGACGTGCTGCTCGACCCCACGCCCAACGAAGACAGCGACGAAGCCTTTGGCCCCATCGCCTATTTGACCGACACCAACCACGAACCCACCGCCATGATCGCCGCGCATCAGCGCGATGTGTTGGCGTCTGATGGCATTGCCGCTGCGCTGAATGTGCTGGATGAGCGCAGCCGCCGCATCGTGGAAGAGCGCTGGCTCAAAGTGCAAGACAACGGCTCAGGCGGCATGACGCTGCACGACTTGGCTGCTGAATACGGCGTGAGCGCTGAGCGTATTCGTCAAATCGAAGTGGCCGCGATGAAGAAGATGAAAGCGGCTTTGGCCGAATACGCTTAAGCATCACGTATCAACAAAAGGGCCGCCATGCAAAACATGGCGGCCCTTTTTTGTTTAGCTCAGAACCAGCGTCACGGTGTGGTCTTGAGCAAAGTTTGAATGTCCTGCGCCAACACTTGCGCGCCTACACCATAGCGGCTGTAGAGACGCAAATTGCCTTGCGCGTCATACACATAGCTACCGGCAGAGTGGTCCATGGTGTAGCTGGTGGGTGTTTTGCCATCCACTTTTTTGTAATAAATCTTGTAGTCCTTGGCGACCACCGCCAATTGCTCGGGCGTGGGAATGAAGGCCACAAATGTGGGATCGAAGTTGGCCATGTAGGCCTTGAGCAACTCGGCGGTATCGCGCGCAGGATCCACCGTCACAAACACACCTTGGAGTTTGTCGCCATCAGCACCCATCAAACGTTTGACTTCAGCCAGCTCCACCATTGAGGTAGGACACACATCGGGGCATTGCGTGTAACCAAAAAACAGCACCACCACTTTGCCTTTGAAATCGGAGAGACCACGGCTTTGGCCGTTGTGGTCGATCAGAGTGAAGCCCTTGGCGTAGTCGGCACCCGTGATGTCAATGGCATTGAACTTTGGCTTATCTGGGCTGCACGCCGCCAAGGCGAGCACAGCCAAGGCAGACAACAAATATCGGCGTGTGTGTGAAAGCATCAGAGGTAATGGTCAATCAAAAGCGCTGCAAACAACAGGCTGAGGTGAATCAAAGAAAAGCGAAAGGTTTTGCGCGCTAACTCGTCCGAGTAATTGCGCCACAAAGCCCAGCCATAGCCGCAAAATCCGAAGCTCAATATCACCGCACCCACCAAATAGAACCAGCCGCTCATGCGATAGATGAAAGGCATCAAGCAAGCCGCAAACAACACAAAGGTGTAAAGCAAGATTTGCAAACGCGTGAATTCATTGCCGTGTGTCACAGGCAACATGGGCAAGCCCGACTTGCGATAGTCTTCCACGCGGTACAAGGCCAAGGCCCAAAAATGCGGCGGCGTCCACAAGAAAATGATGAGAAACAAAATCAAAGCCTCGGGGCTCACCTCACCCGCCATGGCCGCCCAACCCAATACCGGTGGCATGGCGCCTGATGCACCACCAATCACAATATTTTGTGGCGTAAGTGGCTTCAAGATGACGGTGTAAATCACCGCATAGCCCACAAAGGTGGCGAAGGTCAGCCACATGGTGAGCGGATTCACCCACACATACAAAATCAGCGAACCTACGACGCACATGAGCGTAGAAAACAGCAAGGTCTCGCGGTCACTCAACTCGCCTTTGGCTGTGGGCCGCCAAGCGGTGCGCTTCATGCGTGAATCAATGCCCTTCTCCACCAAGCAATTAAAGGCTGCTGCCGCACCGGCCACGAACCAAATGCCCAAACACGCCAACAACGCCAATTGCACCTCGGGCCAAGACGGCACGCCGGGCACCGCCAGCACCATGCCGATGAGGGCACAAAACACAATGAGCTGAATCACGCGTGGTTTGGTCAGCGCATTGAACTGACGCCAGCGAGAGAGGAAGGGGGAAGCGAGGCTCATAAAACGGGTCTCATCACAATCAATTCAACACCGTGCTGCGCGAAGGATGCGCACCGGTCAATATCCACATCAGCACCACCACAAGGGCAGCCGCGCCCCCCGTGTGCAGCACCGCAGAAAACAAAGGCCAATCGAACATCACGTTCGCCAACCCCGTGAGTAACTGCAATAACAAACACAAGCACAGCACATGCGCTGCAGTTTGTAAACCACGGACATGGCGCAGCAACATTGCAAGCACCGCCAAATACACCAGCACCACATAGGCTGCTAAGCGATGCACATAGTGAATGGCGGTGAGTGACTCAAACACCAACGGTTGGCCATTCGCATCCAAGCCTAAGTGACGCCATAACATGAAGCCCTGCTCAAAGTTCATCAAGGGCCACCAACTGCCCTGGCATTGCGGAAAGGTGTTGCAGGCCAGCACGGCATAGTTGGTACTGACCCAACCACCTAACAGCACCTGCAGCGTCAAGAGCAACAAGCCTAACAAGGTCGCAACATACAACAGGGGGTGCAACACAACCGATGCGTTGCGCTGGCTGGCCAAACCTTGGCGTTGCACCTGCAACGTCAACAACGCAAGCAACACCAAGCCTCCCATCAAATGCAGCGTGACAATGAGTGGAAACAATTTCATGGTGACCGTCAATGCACCAAATGCCCCTTGCACACCCACCCACAGCAAGGTGACCGTGGGCCACAACACACCGTGGGTGGCATCTGAGCGCCACCGCCGCACCCAAGCAAAAGCGGTCAGCGTCAAAATCAAACCACCCACCGCCATCGCCATGTAGCGATGCACCATTTCAATCCAAGCCTTGGTATGTGTGACTGGACCATCCGGCATTTGGCTTTGTGCAAAGGCAATGGCCGACTGAGCCCCCACAGGGCTGGCGTGACCGTAGCAGCCAGGCCAATCAGGGCAGCCCAACCCAGAATCGGTCAAGCGGGTGAAGGCACCAAACAACACCAAATCAAAGGTGATGAACAAAGTGATCAAGGTCAGTGCTTGCACGCGACGCGCTGTGGAAGCTTGTGGGTTGCGCAACCACACCCAGCACAAAGGCACCATAGCCACCAAAGCGCCCATGATGAGCAGGTGTAGCACCGGCGTGAGGTTGTACAGGTTTTCGGACATGCTCTTGGCGCCGTGAGGTCTTAGCGACCGGCCTCATCCCATGAAGCGGCGGCGCGCAACAAACGCTCAATGTCACGCTTGGTTTTCAATGCACCTTCGACAGACAACTTGGCACGAAAACGCATCATCCACTGACCATGTGGGTCTACCAAATACAGATGGTCTTCCAAATGTTGGCCCTGGGCTGGCTGCAACCACTGCGCCAAGGCATCAGGATTCACGCGCAACACCGTGGCTTCTTTCAAACCAGGCATGATGTTGTTTGGAATGTCTGCGTTGTCCGACACCAACCAAACCCACTCTGTGCGTGCACGGTCTTTACCCAGTCCTGTCAAAATTTGACGCTGCAAATACAACTGTTGCTGGCAATCGGCTTGGCAACTACCACCACCCACACTGATCAGCAGCCACTGACCTTTGAGCGATGGCAATGGGAACACATCGCCATTCAATGCTTGTGCGTTCACACTGGGCAAGGCGCGCACAGGCTCAATCAAGTCGCCAAAGTTGCGACGACCTTCAGGACGCACCACGTAGTAGGTGAAGTACGACGCCACCACAGGCGCTGCACACACCAACAACACCAGCAACATGCGCAAGCGGCCCATGGCGGTGCGCTTGGCATCGGCTTGCGCCACATCGGTGGGCGAAGGCAAGTCATACACCGTCATGCCCAAGGGGTGTTGTGATTTAGAACGAGGAGCGTCTTGCATGGCGATAAGGTTGAATGAATTGGAACCAAATGTAGAGCATCAGCTGCAACGCAGCGAGCGCAAACCACTGGAAAGCATAAGCAAGGTTTTTCTCCACCCCTGCCGCAATTTCCGGCCAGTCGCGCAGCAAACCTTCAGAAGCTGAATCGGTTTGCAACACAACGGCAGCCAATGCCCCACCTGTCTGGGCAGCATAAACATCTAGGTTGAGATTTTGCCGAATCTTCGAAGGCACTGATGCCTGTGCTGTCGCTTCTAGTTCGGTACTCAAGGCCATCAAATTTGACGGCGGCAGCGCAATGCGCCCGTGCACTTGCACCACGCCTGCGGGGGTTTGAATCGCGGGCAGCAGGGTTCTGTCCAGCTGGTGACGAGGCACCCAACCGCGTTGCACCAACACAAGCGTTGAGGCGTTCAACTGCAAAGGCGTGAGCACCCAAAATCCAGCCCGCCCGTTCATAGGTCGGTTATCCAAATACACGGTGTGCTCGGGCAACCATTCACCTTGCAGCGCCACACGCTGATTCAACTTCTCAAACAGAGCAGGTTGCGTCAACAAGGTGGCTGTATCAAGCACAGGTGCAGTCATCTGCGCCACGATGGCGGCATGACGGGCTTCTTTTTCAGCTGCACGCGAAAGCTGCCAAAAACCCAAGCGCACAGTCAAAGCCACCCCCACCAGCATGGCCAGTGTCACCCATGCAAAAGCACGGGTGCGTGGGATGGAGATAATGATGCGCATGAAATTCATTGTTGCACTTGCCTTCTTAGCCATTCTCGCCAGCTTGGGTTCTGCCTTGGTGTTCATGATGCGCAATGGACGCAGCGGCAAAACACAGTCTGGCCACATGGTGAAAGCTTTGGGGCTTCGGGTGGGTATTTCGATTGTCTTGTTTATTTGTATTTTGATAGGGTGGCATCTGGGCTACATACAGCCCACAGGCATTGCACCTGGGCAGTAAACACATCACCAAAAACAAAGGCCGCACATGCGGCCTTTGTTGCATTCAAGCAGGCAGTCACATCCAGTACACCAAGATGTACAGACCCAACCACACCACGTCCACAAAGTGCCAATACCAAGCTGCGCCTTCGAAACCGAAGTGCTTGTCAGCTGTGAAATGGCCTTTTTGTAAACGCAAGGTAATCACCAACAACATCAACATGCCCAAGAACACGTGAAAGCCGTGGAAGCCTGTGAGCATGTAAAACGTTGAGCCATACACACCTGAGCTGAGCTTGAGGTTCATGTCGCTGTAGGCATGGGCATATTCGTAGCCTTGCACAAACAAGAACACCAAGCCCAACAGCACGGTGAGCCACATGAATTTGATGGTGGTGTCACGCTTGTTTTCAATCAAGGCGTGATGGGCGATCGTCAAGGTCACGCCTGATGTCAACAACAACGCGGTGTTGATGGTGGGCAACCAAAACGGTGTCATGGTCTGGAAAGGCTCGATGATGCCAGCAGGTGACGCGGTGACGCCGGCCGCCGCTGTAGGCCACACGGCTTTGAAATCAGGCCACAACAAAGCGTTGTCCAAGTTACCCAACATCGGCACCGAATGCACACGCGCCCACCACAGAGCAGAGAAGAATGCGCCAAAGAACATCACTTCAGAGAAGATGAACCAGCTCATGCTCCAGCGGTAGGACAGGTCAATCTTGTGACCATATTGACCACCTTCGCTTTCGGTAATGGCGTCTCCAAACCATTGGTAGAGCACGCGCAACCAAAACACGAGGCCAAAGAACAAGCTGTACTTGCCCCACTCCACCCCGTTGACCCATTGGCCTGCGCCAAGAATCACAAAGAACAATCCCAACGCAGCCATCGCCGGATGGCGTGATGCATGGGGTACGTAGTAGTAAGGCGTTGAGCCGTGTGAGGTGCTACTCATATCCACTCCTTCTTTATTTCGCGACGACCAGATTGACCAAAACGATCAAACCGACCACAAACAACAAACCTGCAACCAAGCCCACCCCCAGCACATGCAAGGGTGTGATCTTGTCGATATCTTCTTGAAATTCGCTGCTTTTGCGAATTCCCAAAAATGACCATGCCACGGCTTTGACCGAACGCATGAGCGACACCTTCTTACTCATACGCCCACCCCTGTTTTGTAGGACACACCCAGCGCGGCCGTCGGTGCTGCTGGTGTTTTGGATCCCACTTCGAAGAAGGTGTACGACAAAGTAATGGTGGTCACGTCTTTGGCCAGCTTAGGGTCAATCACAAACACCACGGGCCATTGCTTTTTCTCGCCTGGCGCCAAGGTGTATTGGTTAAAACAGAAACATTCCAATTTGTTGAAATGCGCCGCCGCTTGACGAGGCGCATAGCTGGGAATGGCTTGGGCTGACATGACACGGTCTTGCACGTTTTCAAACTCGTACATCACCGTCATCATCTCGCCCGGATGCACTTGCATGGAACTTTGCGCAGGCTTGAACTTCCAAGGACCACGCGCATTGGCATCAAACTCAACCGTGATGGTGCGGCTTTCATCCACTTGCGTATTTTTGGCCTTTGCACGTGCATTGCCAGAACCTGGAATCTCACGCTCACCCAGCGCCAAGATGTTGATACCTGTGAATTCACAGATTGCTTTGTACATGGGCACCAAGGCATAACCGAACGCAAACATCCCAGCCGCCACAACGACGAGCTTTTTGAACATCAGCAGGTTATGACGTGGTGCAGCCATGATCTCAGCGATTCAACAGAACAACCTTGGCAAAGAAACCCACGAAGAACACCACCGCCACCGAGGCCAAGATCAGGCCTAAGCGGAGGTTGTTTTTACGTTGCTCGGGCGTCATGTGCTTAGCCAATCACGCGCGTTGCAGTGGCATCCAACTTGGGTGGGTTCTCAAAGGTGTGGAACGGTGCAGGCGAAGGCACTTCCCATTCCAAACCTTCGGCAGCTTCCCAAGGCTTGGCAACCGCTTTATCGCCGTGGCCACGCATCGCAGGCAACACCACAAACAAGAAGAAGTACACCTGAGCGAAACCAAAGAAGAACGCACCAATAGAGGCCACCGCATTGAAGTCCGCAAACTGCATGGGGTAGTCAGCGTAACGACGCGGCATACCTGCCAAACCCAAGAAGTGCATGGGGAAGAAGGTGACGTTGAACGAAATCAAGGTCCACCAGAAGTGAATCTGGCCGCGTGTTTCGTTGTACATGACGCCAGTCCACTTGGGGCACCAGTAGTAAAAGCCTGCGAACATGGCAAACAACGAGCCCGCCACCAACACATAGTGGAAATGCGCCACCACGTAATAGGTATCCTGCACTTGAATATCAATCGGTGCCATCGACAAGATGAGTCCTGTGAAGCCACCCATGGTGAACACAAAGATGAAGCCCACCGCAAACAACATGGGGGTTTCAAACGTCATGGAGCCGCGCCACATGGTGGCAATCCAGTTGAACACCTTCACACCTGTCGGCACAGAGATCAACATCGTGGCGTACATGAAGAACAACTGACCGGTCACAGGCATGCCCGTGGCATACATGTGGTGCGCCCAAACGATGAACGACAAAATCGCGATCGACGATGTGGCGTACACCATGGAGGCATAACCAAACAATTTCTTGCGAGCAAATGCGGGCACGATGTGGCTGATGATGCCGAAGGCCGGCAAGATCATGATGTAGACCTCAGGGTGACCGAAGAACCAGAAGATGTGCTGATACATGATGGGGTCACCACCGCCAGCAGGGTTAAAGAAAGTCGTGCCAAAGTGGCGGTCTGTCAGCGTCATGGTGATCGCGCCGGCCAACACAGGCATCACAGCGATCAACAAATAAGCGGTGATCAACCAAGTCCAGACAAACATCGGCATCTTCATCAAGGTCATGCCAGGGGCACGCATGTTGAGGATGGTCACGATGATGTTGATCGAACCCATGATGGATGAAGCACCCAAGATGTGCATGGCAAAAATACCAGCATCCATGGAGGGGCCCATTTGCAGGGTCAACGGTGCGTACAAGGTCCAGCCAGCAGCGGGGGCGCCGCCAGGCATGAAGAACGAACCCGCCAACATGACAGCCGCAGGAATCATCAGCCAGAAGCTGAAGTTGTTCATGCGGGCAAAAGCCATGTCAGACGCACCGATTTGCAACGGAATCATCCAGTTCGCAAAACCCACGAAGGCCGGCATGATGGCGCCGAACACCATGATCAGTCCATGCATGGTGGTGAGCTGGTTGAACAACTCAGGGTTGACCAACTGCAAGCCTGGCTGAAACAGCTCGGCGCGGATCAACAACGCCAAAACACCGCCAATCATCAGCATGGTGAAAGCAAACAGCAGGTACAAGGTACCAATGTCTTTGTGGTTGGTGGCATACACCCAACGGCGCCAGCCGTGTGGCGCGCCGTGGTGGTCATCGTGACCGTGGCCGTGGGAATCGAGTACTGCGCTCATGATGTGTTCCTTCTAAACGCTAGTTTTAACGGGCGGCCTTGACATCGGCAGGCTGAACCAGCTGGCCGGTCTTGTTCGACCAATTGTTTTTTGTGTAAGTGATGACAGCCGCAATGTCGGTGTCGCTGAGCTGTTTCCACGAAGGCATAGCCAAATTGTTTTGACCGTTCAACAGCACTTTGATTTGCTTGTTCTTGTCAGCATCCAACACCACAGCAGAGCCGTCGAGCGGCTTGATCGGGCCAGCGCCCTTGCCGTTGGGTTGGTGACAAGCGGCACAGTTAGCCGCATACACCTTCTCACCACGTTTAGACAAATCAGCCAAATTCCAAACCTTGGAAGGGTCGTCTTGCTTCGCAGCCATCTTCTTTTGCTCTGTGGCCACCCAGGCGCTGTAGTCAGCGGCACTGAGCACCTTCACATGAATCGGCATGTACGCGTGTTCTTTGCCGCAGAGTTCTTGGCATTGGCCGTAGTAGTCGCCCACGGCTTCAGCGCGGAACCAGGTGTCGCGCACAAAGCCGGGAATCGCGTCTTGCTTGACGCCGAGGGACGGCACAGCAAACGCGTGAATCACGTCATTGGCGGTGGTGATGATGCGCACCTTCTTATTAACGGGCACCACCAGTGGGTTGTCGACTTTCAACAGGTAGTTGTCGACGTCCACGCCCTTGGCGCCGTTGTTTGACATTTCGCGCTGCTCGTTGTCGAGCGTCGAAATGAAAGCAATGCCCTCGCCCTGCCCTTTGAGGTAGTCATAGCCCCACTTCCACTGGTAACCCGTGGCTTTGATGGTGAGGTCGGCGTTAGACGTGTCTTTCTGAGCCACCACTGCTTTGGTCGCAGGCAACGCCATCAAGATCACGATGATGAAAGGAATGACGGTCCATGCGATTTCGACTTTGACCGATTCGTGGAAGCTGGCCGACTTGTGGCCCACCGATTTGCGGTGCTTCCAAATGGAATAGAACATCACGCCGAACACCGCCACAAAAATGACGGTACAGATGATGAGCATGAACCAATGCAGCCAGCCCTGCTCTTGAGCAATTTTGGTCGCGCCAGGTTGGAGGTTCAGTTGTCGAACAGCAGGACCGCCCGGCAAATCGTTCACCGCCCAAGCGGCTGTGCTCGCCCATGCGGCGAGGAACAACACACCTGAAGTCAACTTTTGGAAAAGATTGTTCTTCATCACTTTGATTGCCTCAATGTTTTTGTCTTCAGGACTACAAATCCGTCAAACACTGATTTAACTCAAAGTGTTTAAGCGTGATTTGCGCTACAAGCTCACAAAGAAAATCATACAGAGCGACCGCTAGGGGATTGCCCTAGTAGGGTTCGCATGTCTTGCAAAGACACTGAACTGTGCTGCTGTACTTTGAGGCGAGGCAATGGCTTTAAAGCATGGCCATAAATCACTTCCACCGTCAGCGTGATGCGGTCATCTTGCGTTGGCTGTGTCAGCAACAACAAAGCCTCTTTGAGTTGCGCCAACCACTGCTTGCCACGCAAGCCGGCGAAGCGATCTCGATGCAGATTGCGGCCTAGCGCACGAAACTCCGCCAACAAACTCTCGGCATTTGCATAGGTCAAGGTGATGCGTTCCATATCCATCACGGGTTCTGCAAAACCGGCTTGCACCAGCATGTCGCCCCAGTCATGCATATCGGTGAACGCATGAGACGCTGGCGGCCAACCCTTGCTTTGGTACACATCCGCCAACTCACGCAAGGTGTCCGGTCCGAGACACGAGAACATCAAAAAGCCATCCACCGCCAACAATTGGTGCCATTTTTGCAACAAAGCTTGTGGGTCATCGCTGGTGTGCAGCGCCATATTCGCCCACAACATCTCTGCACTGCCTGCGGCTGATTCACCAAATGTCACAGCATCCGGCTTCAGCCAGCGTTGCCACCAAGGCGCTTGCAGCGCCTGACGCGCCAACTGTTCACGTTCGGCACTGGTCTCCAACACTTGGCAGCGCGCCTGCGGATAACGCGCACGCAGCTTGGCGTGCGTTTGCAGGCCGCCACTCACAGGCGCCCAATCCACCCACGATTGGGGTTGCAGACGAATCCACTGCAAACGGTCTTCCATGCGTCGGCCAATTTCCTCGTTCAACCAAGGTGATGCAGCGTGCGGCCATGCGGCCCAACGGGCACTGGCCACAGGATCAAGTGAGGGGGGCGTATCAGGCGAAGACGGTTCAGACATGACCCCTATTATCGACACCGTGCACTTCGCAAACATTGCCCTGCGCTTCAACCCAAACCAACGCAATGTCTTTCTAATGCAGGTCATGTTGCGTTTACCCAGCCTCTGTCACATCTGCCACCACTGGCCCAGCGAACCTTTGTGCGCGCCATGTGTGGAGCGCTTTGCACAACCCGCACAACGTTGCCCCACATGCGCCCTCACCCTCACACAGCCCAAGTGCCGTAACTGCACCGAACACCCCAGCCCGTTAGACACCTGCGTAGCCGCCGTGAGCTACACCTATCCATGGGCGGGCTGCATGGCCCGCTTCAAGTTTCAAGCCGACCCAAGCCTCGCCCGCGCCTTCGCCCACCTCATGCGCCACGCCCCGTGGGTCGAACCCGCACTCGACGCCGCCACATTGGTGGTGCCCATGCCCCTCGCACCCATGCGCTTGCGTGAACGCGGTTTCAATCAAGCGCTAGAACTGGCTCGCCATTTGGCCCCACACAAAACCCACGCCCACACCTTGCTGCGCCGTGGCGACAGTGCTCATCAAGTGGGGGCTTCGCGTCACGAACGGCTAGAGCATGTGCGGCATGCGTTTTGGGTCTCACCCGAACGCGTATCTGCCGTGCGAGGCCAGCGCGTGGTGCTGATAGACGATGTGATGACCACGGGCGCATCGATGTACGAGGCTGCGCGCGCGTTGCGGGTGGCGGGGGCTGTGCACATCACAGGGCTGGTGTTGGCGCGTACTGAGGAACGAGAAGCGCACCACTGACGCAACGCCGTCGTGAAAGCGCGCACGCCACACGACGAGGCCCCTCGCTCATGCGGGACAATGCAGGCATGTTCCACATCGTCCTCGTTCACCCTGAAATTCCGCCCAACACGGGCAATGTCATCCGCTTGGCGGCCAACACCGGTTGCACCTTGCATTTGGTCGAGCCTTTGGGCTTCTCGATGGAAGACAAGCACATGCGCCGCGCGGGCTTGGACTACCACGAGTACGCCCCCGTGCTGCGCCACGCCGACTGGGCCACGTTTTTGAACGACGCCAAACCCGACCCCGCTCGTATGTTTGCCATGACCACCAAAGGCTCCAGCACTGCACACGACATGGCATTTCAGCCCGGTGATTGGTTTGTGTTTGGGTCTGAGACCAGCGGCTTGCCCGTGGACATTCGCGAAAGCTTCCCGCTGGCGCAGCGTCTGCGCCTGCCCATGCGCGCCGACCAACGCAGCCTGAACTTGTCTAACTCGGTGGCCGTCATCACCTACGAAGCGTGGCGACAAAACGGATTTGTGGGTAAGGCTTGAGCAACAAGGCTTATAGCGTTCTGCGTAGCAACATATAGCCCTAGGTTTTAAGCCCCCGCTTACACTAGAGGGCTTGATTTATATAGATTTATTCCTGTCATGAGTGCATTCCTAGACGAAGAAGTTTTGTCCGTCCACCACTGGACCGACCGCCTGTTCAGTTTCACCACCACACGCGACACCTCGCTGCGTTTCTCCAACGGCCACTTCACCATGATTGGCTTGCGCGGCGAAAACGGCAAACCGCTTCTGCGCGCCTACAGCATCGTCAGCGCCAACTACGAAGAGCACTTGGAGTTTCTGAGCATCAAGGTGCAAGACGGCCCCCTCACCTCGAAGCTCCAACACATCAAAGTGGGCGACAAAATCGTCATCGGCAAAAAGCCCACCGGCACGTTGTTGATTGATTATTTGTTGCCTGCCAAAAACCTCTACCTCATCGGCACGGGCACGGGCTTGGCCCCGTTCCTCAGCATCGTGCGTGACCCTGAGACGTATGAGCGATTCGAGAAAGTCATCTTGGTCCACGGCGTGCGCGAAGTGAAAGAACTGGCCTACCACGACTACTTGAGCGAAGAGCTACCCAAGCACGAGTTCTTGGGCGAGATGGTCAGCAACCAAATGCTGTACTACCCCACCGTCACACGCGAGCCCTACAAAAACCAAGGCCGCGTGACCGACTTGCTCACGTCAAACAAGCTCACCCAAGATTTGGGCTTGCCTAACCTCGACCCCGCCAACGACCGCATCATGATTTGCGGAAGCCCCGGCTTGAACAAAGACATGCGCACTTTGCTGGAAGAGCGCGGCTTCAAAGAAGGCTCCACCACCACACCCGGCGACTTCGTGGTGGAACGCGCCTTCGTTGAGCAGTAATTTCATCCACCATGTTTGAACCTAGCCAAGCCGACGTCCGGCGCTTCTTCTGCGCCGTCTACGCCAAATGGCGTGACGGGCAACCCATGGATGCGTTGGAAACCTTGGCCAGTCAATGGGTGGCCGAGCATCCCGAGTACCACGCTGATTTTTCTGACGTCGATGCCGCACTCGAGCGCATGTACGAGGTGAAAGACGGCAAGACCAACCCCTTCTTGCATTTGTCCATGCATTTGTCGGTGAGCGAGCAATGCTCGATAGACCAACCGCGCGGCATTCGCCAAGCGGTGGAGTTGCTCACCGTCAAGCGCGACTCTTTGCACGACGCGCACCACGAAACCATGGATGCGTTGGGTCAAATGATTTGGGAAAGCCAACGCAGTGGTCGCCCGCCCGATGGCCATGCCTACATTGACGCGGTGCAACGCCGAGCCACCCAAGGCTAGCGCCAAGCGGGTTAAGATTTCCTCAAACAACTAGGAGACCCATCCCGTGTTCAGCTTCACAAACCCCTCCCACATTCGTCGTGCTGTGTGTGCAAGTTTCGCCATCGCCGCGCTCAGCGCCTTCGCGCTGCCCGCCGCACACGCGCAAAGCTACCCCAACAAACCCATCAAATTTGTAGTGCCCTTCAGCGCAGGCAGCGCCACTGACAGCGTGGGACGCATCGTGGCCCAAGCCATGAGCGACGCTTGGGGACAACCCATCACCATCGAGAACAAAGCCGGTGCCAACGGCATCTTGGGTGCCGAATCGGTCAAAGCAGCGCCTGCTGATGGCTATACCTTCTTGGTCACCACCAGCACCACCCAAGCCGCTAACGTGCATCTGTACCGCAAGCTGCCCTATGACCCTGTGAAAGACTTTGCACCGATTGGCAAGATTGGCGAAGTCGGCTTCATCTTGATGGTCGCCAATGACTTCCCTGCCAAAGACATGAAAGAGTTTGTGAGCTACGCCAAAGCCCACCCTGGCAAGTTAGCTTATGGTCACGGCTCCTCTGGCTCACTGGTATCCGCTGCGATGCTGACCGAATTGGCTGGCTTGCAAACCGTGGGCGTGCCCTACAAGAGCATTCCCCCTGCATTGACGGATTTGTTGGGCGGCCAAATTCAATTCGCGTTTGCAGACACAGGCAATGCCGTGTCGCAAATGAATGGCGGTCGCATGCGTGGTCTAGGCGTGACCACCAAGAAGCGCGCAGGCAAAGCCCCCAACGTGCCCCCGATTGGCGACACCGTGAAAGACTACAACGTCAGCGCTTGGTTCGGACTCATGGCCCCTGCCGGCATTCCAGCCGACGTACACAAAAAAGCCACGGCCACCTTGATGGCTGTGCTGGCCAAACCCGAGGTGCGCGAAAAAATCCAAAACGCAGGCATTGACCTCGACGTGGAAGACAGCGCCACATTGGCCAAGACCATCGATACCGAAATCAAAAAATGGGGTGGCTGGGTCAAGTCTGCTGGTATCACGCCTGAATAAGCCATGAGCCTCACCGATAACGCAAGCCTGCAAGGCGCACTCGCGGGCCTGCGCGTCATTGACTTGACGGGCGTGGTGCTGGGCCCCTACGCCACGCAAATCTTGGGCGACTACGGCGCTGACGTCATCAAGATCGAGCCGCCCAGCGGCGACATCATGCGCCACGCAGGTCCGATGAAGCATCCGGGCATGGGCCACATCTTCATCAACGCCAACCGCAACAAACGCTCGGTTGTGCTGGATTTGAAAAAGCCCGAGCAACGCGAACAGTTGCTGGCCTTGTGCAAAACCGCCGATGTGTTGACCTACAACATTCGCCCAGCCTCCATGGCGCGTTTGGGTTTGTCGTATGAGACGTTGCATGCCATCAACCCGCGCTTGGTCGTGTGCGGTGCCTACGGCTACAGCGAAGGTGGCCCCTACTCTGAATGGCCTGCCTATGACGACCTGATTCAAGGCGCCGTAGGCATGCCTTGGTTGATGACACAAAGCGGCAGCACCGAACCACGTTATGTGCCTGCGACGTTTGCCGACCGCGTGACGGGGCTCAACATGGTGCACGCCGTCATGGCCGCTGTCATTGCGCGCTACCGCACGGATGTGGGCCAACATGTGGAAGTGCCCATGTTTGAATGCTTGTTGCAGTTTGTGATGGGCGAACACTTGAGCGGCGAAACATGGCAACCGCCGATTGGCCCCATGGGCTACGCGCGCATGCTGTCGACCAACCGCAAACCGTATCGCACGCGTGATGGCCACATCTGCGCGTTGATGTACAACGAGGCTCATTGGGCTGCATTTTTAGAGCTTGTGGGCCAGCCCGATTTGTTTCAAACCGATGCGCGCTTTGCCAACCACGCGGCACGCATCCAACACATCGACGCGTTGTATGGCTTTGTGGCCGAACACATGCAACACCGCAGCACCGCCGAATGGCTCAACGTTTTGGCCGCACGTGACATTCCCGTCATGCCCATGATGAGCTTGCAAGACTTGCTGCACGACCCCCACCTTGAAGCCACGCAAGGCTGGCTGGATGTGCCGCATCCGTTTGAAGGCATGCTGCGGCAACTGCGTCCACCGGTGCGCATGAGCGAAACACCCACGGGTGTGTGGCGTCCTGCCCCGCGTTTGGGTGAGCACACCGAAGAAGTGCTGAGCAGCCTCAAGACATAGCACCAGCGTGTGTGCTACAACTGCTGTGCATACCGCCACAGCAAATGGACAAGCACATGCACACCGACACTCAAACACAAGGCGCCCGCACGGTTTCAGCAGCAGACCTGCGGCTCACCTTGAACCCCACAGAGCTGGGCTTCACTGACACCTCCGAATTGGTAACGCAAGCCCTGCCGTGGATTGGCCAAGCGCGCGCAGAGACCGCTGCTCGTTTTGGCTTGGAAATGACACAAGCCAACTACAACCTGTTTGTGTTGGGTGAAGTTGGCAGTGGTCGCTCCACCTTGCTTCGTCAAATGATGCACAGCGTGGCGGCCACACGCCCAGTGCCACCTGACCTGTGCTATCTACACAACTTCGACACACCAGAGCATCCACACGCGGTACACATGGCCGCAGGCGAAGGCCGCAAGCTGCGCCTGCACATGGCGCAGCTCACCAAAACACTGCTCGCTGAAATTCCCAAACGCTTGACGGCCCAAGACTTCAAGGTGGAGAGCGAGCACATCGAGAAAACCTACAAACAAGAAGAAGACCGCGCCTACGCCGTGTTGGATGCCTTTGCTGAGGCGCGCAGTTTTTCGCTGTTTCGCGAAGGCGGGCATTTGGTGTTCACCCTGCGTGATGAAAAAGGTGTGCCCTTGACAGAAGCTGAAGCACTGGCCCTGCCCAAAGAGCGCCGCACTGCCATCGACCAAGCCGAAGTTGAGCTGCGCGCCGAGATTGCTAACTTTCTCGACAAAACACGTCCGATTGATCGTGTCAAAAATGAAGGTCTGGCTGCGTTGCGTCGTCAAACCATCAAGCCCATGCTAGAGCAAGAACTGGCGCGTATCCAGCAAACCTTGACCAAACCCACGCAGGGCAACATCAAACTCGTTCACTACTTCCAAAAAGTCATGGCCGATGTGTTGGAACACATCGAATTGTTTGAACCCCATGACGACGATGAAAATGAGGAAGAAACACGCCTCGAAGCGCTCAACACCTTGCTGCTGCGCTACCGCGTGAACATAGCCGTGGACAACCACGACACACACGGGGCGCCCGTGCTGGTGGAAGACAACCCCGTGTTTCGCACCTTGTTTGGCAGCGTGGAATACCAAACCGAAGACGATGTGTTGATGACCGACTTCTCGCGCATCCGCGCGGGCAGCTTGCTCAAAGCGCACGGCGGCTTCTTGATGCTGCATGTGCGTGATTTGCTGACCGATGCCTTGGTGTGGGAAAAGCTCTCACGCTTTTTACGCAGCGGCCGTTTGCAGATTGAAGAATCAGGCTTGCACCTCTCGCCCATTGCCGCTGTAGCACTAGAACCAGAAGCTGTCCACATCGACGTGAAAATTGTGCTGATTGGCACCGTCGAGGAATACTACGTGTTGCAAGAGGGCGCCCCCGAGTTCTTCCGTCGCTTCATGTGCAAGGTGGAGTTTGCCGAAAGCTTTACGGCCAATGCAGACACGCACCGCGCCTCCGCCATCTTTGTGGCGCACAGTTGCCAGCACCTAGGCTTGCCACACTTCAACGCCGATGCGGTGGCCCGCTTGATTGAGTGCACACACCGCGAAGTCGATGACCAAACCCGCCAAAGTGCGCTGTTCTCGCACACCGAATCGCTCATCATTGAAAGCGCCAGCCTCGCCCGCCAACGTGGTGCAGATAAGGTGCACGCCACCGATGTGGATGCGGCTATCGCTGCACGCGACTTCAGAAACGGTTACATCGAGCAGCGTTTGCAAGAGTCCATCACCGATGGCGAACGGCTGATTTCTTTGCAAGGCCAGCGCGTAGGCCAACTCAATGGCCTCACCGTCATCGAGCTGGGCGATCATGCCTTTGGTTTTCCTGTGCGCGTCACGGCACGCACTTATGCGGGCCATGAGGGTCTAGTCAACATCGAACGCGAGGTGAAGCTGTCAGGCCCGATTCACGACAAGGGCGTGCTCATCTTGCACAGCTATTTGTCAGCGCTGTTTTCGCACATCGCACCGTTGGCCTTGAATGCCTCGGTGGTGTTTGAACAAGAGTACAGCGGTGTCGAGGGCGACTCTGCTTCGTGCGCCGAGCTGTACGCCCTGCTGTCTTCGCTCTCAGGCTTAGCGCTCAAACAAAACATCGCTGTCACAGGTGCGGTGAACCAAAACGGCGACATCTTGCCCGTGGGCGGTGTGAACGAAAAAATCGAAGGTTTCTTTCGGACCTGCAAAGCCCAAGGCTTAGACGGTACACAAGGCGCTTTGATTCCCAGTCGCAACCGCCACCACTTGATGCTCAGTCAAGACGTGGTCGATGCCGTCGCGCAAGGGCAATTTCACATTTACACCGCAGAGCATGCCAGTGAAGGGGCCGAGCTCATGATGGGCGCTGCTTTTGGCAAAGAGCTCAAAGGTGGCAGCTATGAAGCGCAAAGCATCTTGGCCTTGGCCGATAAAACGCTGCAAGCCTACCGACACGCGTGCCACAAAGAGCCCACCCCAAGCATGCGGCACATCAGTCACAAATTTCAAAAACAACCCGACAGCAAATAAAAAAAGCCCCACAACGTGGGGCTTTCATTTGGGCAAACCGTTGATTTAACGGAACTTGCTTTGAGGCACAGTTTTCAAATCACCCTGCTGTGCGGCCATGTAGTTGGCCAGCTCTTTCAGTTCAGCATTGCTGAACTGCTTGGCCACACCACCCATCACGCCATTGCTGCGACCCCAAGTCGCGGTACCTTCCACCTTGTAGGACTTCAAGGCCACAAACAAGTAGTCGCCATTTTGGCCAGCGATCTTGGGATAGCTGGGGTCAATGGGTTTGGCAAAGTTTTCACCATGGCATGAAGCACATGCACCTTTGGTGAGCAAGGCAGCCACTTTGGCATTGGGCTCTTTGGCCTTGTCTGGCAGCGATGCACCTTCGACCTTACCGTGGTTGGCGTAGTAGGCAGAAATATCAGCGATGTCTTGATCATTCAAGCTGTCGGCAATGCCGCGCATGGTGGGGTGTTTGCGCTCGCCCTTTTTGTAGGCATTCAGCACCGTGGTGATGTACTTCTCGCTTTGGCCAGAAATTTTGGGCACTTTATAAACTTCAGGAAAACTGGCTTGGTAACCCACAATGCCATGGCAGCCGATGCACATGGCAATTTTCTTTTCACCTGCGTTAGCATCACCTTTGATGTCTTGCGCCAACGACAGCGAAGACACAGCAGATACAGTCAGAGCAAACGCGAACGAGACAAACTTTTTCATATGCAAACCACAATCCCAAGAGGTTGATGTAAATCAAATAATAGACGGAACTTCCCATGAAATTCAAAGGCACTGACAACTACGTTGCAACCCAAGACTTGATGCTCGCGGTCAACGCAGCCATCGCACTCAAGCGGCCCTTGCTGGTCAAGGGTGAACCAGGCACAGGCAAGACTATGCTTGCAGAAGAGGTGGCTCAAGCCCTGGGTTTACCCCTGTTGCAATGGCACATCAAATCCACGACCAAGGCCCAACAAGGCCTGTACGAATACGATGCCGTGAGTCGTCTACGTGACAGTCAGATGGCCGATGCGGACAGCGCCGAACGCGTCAAGGACATCAACAACTACATCCTCAAAGGCGTGTTGTGGCAAGCGTTCACCTCCGAGCAACCCGTGGCCTTGTTGATTGATGAGATCGACAAAGCCGACATCGAGTTCCCCAACGATTTGTTGCGCGAACTCGACCGGATGGAGTTTTATTGCTACGAGACACGCCAGCTCATCAAAGCAAAAACTCGCCCCTTGGTGTTCATCACCTCCAACAACGAGAAAGAACTGCCTGACGCATTCTTGCGCCGCTGCTTCTTCCACTACATCAAGTTCCCAGACGCCGACACCATGCGCCACATCGTGCAGGTGCACTTCCCCACCATCAAGCAAGACTTGCTGAGCGTGGCGATGAAAACCTTTTTTGACATTCGCAACTTGCCCGGCTTGAAGAAAAAACCATCAACCAGTGAGTTGATTGATTGGTTGAAATTGTTGGTAGCTGAAGACATTCCGATTGAAGCCCTGCAAACCGCAGACGACAAAGTGTCCATCCCGCCACTCGTGGGCGCGCTGCTGAAAAACGAGCAAGACACCACGCTGTTTGAAAAACTGGTGTTCATGCAAAGCCG